>Ga0257120_1000275_pt1 | contig 40131 bp, 31 predicted proteins | sample SI106_10metaG_FD_190153 | JGI IMG/M metagenome (GOLD analysis project Ga0257120, IMG submission 190153) | Marine microbial communities from Saanich Inlet, British Columbia, Canada - SI106_10 | ecosystem: Environmental > Aquatic > Marine > Inlet | place: Canada: British Columbia | collected...
ACCTTTACCTCTCTTAGAGTACCTGATTTGTTTATTCCACCAGAAGCATACAACGCATTTAAAACCGTAGCCATACCATTAACTAAATGTGGTCCCGGGGTATTAACGTTTCCTAAAACAGAGACTTTAACAGGTCTTATTTGTGTAAGTGAAACATCTAAAAACGTTCTCGATGGAGTTGATAACAAACCGCTGTAGAATTTTCCTAGAAAAACATTAACTCTTTTTTTGAGAGTTGCAAAAGAATTTCCAGCTGCAAAAAATACACCTAGATTGGGAAAAGAGATGTTTCCATTTAAATCTATTTTAGAAACGAATTCCAAATTATTATCTCCAAATACAGTAATTCTTAACTCATCACCTGGAGCTAAAATGTATCCCTCGTCGATGTTCCCTAAAAGATAGTCTTTAGAACCAAATGGATTGTTTACAAAAATATCATACCCAAAATATTTTTCTGTATTTTTTTCAACCTGAACAACTACTGCTGGTTTGGGTGGTATAATTGAATCTTTTTTTACAGCTGCTACCTTTAAATCGGTAACAACATCATTAGCTTTTACAACATTTGATTTAGAAGATTTTGTATCAGGCAAAAGCCCGTTTGCCAAAGCCAATTTCTGAGCTTGTTCTAGAGTAACGCCTTTTGCTCTTAGAGCATTTAAAGCATCCTGCTTTGTTTGACCTTTAGTTTGATTAAAACTAAAAACTACAATAAGCAATAATAAAATTCTACGCATTTTTATTTTTTATTTGCAAAGTTAAAATTTTTGAACATGTTAAAACTAACTTTCTTAAGTTTGTTTTTTTCTAATTTATTAAAGCCTTGAGTCAACTTGATTTCTTGGAAGAAATCCTTTTAAATCATAAACTATACTTTTAGCATCTAGCTTTATGCTTTCAATATCTATCATTGAGAATTTCTTGTGTGAAACTGCCAATAAAATTCCATCATATTTATCTTTAATCTCATCTAAAATATGAATACCATACTCCTGTTTTACTTCTTTAGGATCAGCTTCATAATCATAAGCATCAACTTCCAAGCCAAACTCTTTTAATTCATGATATACATCCGCTACTTTAGAATTTCGAATATCTGGACAATTTTCTTTGAAGGTGACTCCTAATATCAAAATTTTGGAGCCCATGATTTGTTTGCCTGCTTTAATCAGCATTTTGATCATCTTATTTGCGACAAAAGTGCTCATGTTATCATTTACTCGTCTACCACTTAATATTACTTCAGGGTGATAGCCTAAATTTTCTGCTTTATAAGCTAGATAGTAAGGGTCTACACTGATACAATGTCCTCCAACAAGACCTGGTTTGTATTTTAAAAAATTCCATTTGGTTCCCGCAGCATCTAATACATCTTGGGTATCGATACCTACTCTATCGAATATTAATGCCAGTTCATTAACAAATGAAATATTAACATCACGTTGTGCATTTTCGATGGCTTTACTGGCCTCTGCTACTTTCATACTTGCTGCCTTAAAAGTACCTGCAGTAATAATCGAGCTGTATAAATCGTCTACAAAAGTTGCAATCTCAGGAGTCGATCCGGAGGTTACTTTTTGAATGGTGGTTAAGGTATTTATCTTATCTCCTGGAACAATTCTCTCTGGTGAATACCCGCAATAAAAGTCGGTATTGAATTTTAGATTACTTGATTCCTCTAATAAAGGCACACACACTTCTTCGGTGCAACCTGGGTATACGGTACTCTCATAGATGACAATATCTCCTTTTTTTAAAATCTCTCCCAACATTTGAGAAGCAGCTCTTAATGGTTTTAAATCTGGAGTTTTAAATTCATCTATTGGTGTAGGAACTGTTACGATATAAATAGTACTGGCTTTAATGTCATTTATATCTGAGCTAAAAGTAAGCTCTTGAGCACTTCTTAATTGCTCAGGAGTAGCTTCATTGGTGTGATCAATTCCATTTTTAAGATCTTCAATCCTATCTATATTAATATCAAAGCCAATAGTTTGGTGTTTTTTACCAAACTCAATAGCCAAAGGTAAACCAACGTAACCTTGACCTATAATAGCAATCGAAGTATTTTTAATATCCATAAAATTATTTACTAATCTCTTTATTTTTTACTTGCTTTCGAAGTCCACTCGAAGAAAATCGGTGGTCTCTAGAATTGTAGTAGATTTCGATTCCTTTATCTTCACAATACACTCTACCAGTGTAGTTTTTTTCTTTGTACTCATCACCAATGATTCTTACATCAATCTTGAAAGATCGTAAAATATCTTCTAAATCTTGCTCCGATACGTAAGGTACAATTTCATCGATATGCTTGGATCCTTTGAGTTGTATATACCGTTCAATAATTGTCTGAGAAGGCCCATTTTTCTCAGGACGATCTATCGAAGGGTCTAGTTGCAAACCCACTATTAAGTAATCGCATTGACGCTTGGCTTCTTCTAACATCTTAACATGCCCGGCATGAAAAAGATCAAAGGTTGAAAAGGTAATTCCTACTTTCATAATTGGTCATTAATGCTACTAAAATGTGAATTTATATTTTTTTTTAGTTTTATGTACCACTTTATAGTTTTATTTAGATACGGCTTCGCCGTCACTACTCACAGTAATGGAATTTTATAACAAAAAAAAACAACTGATTAATTCAGTTGAAATGACACCTTAGCACCTAATTTATTTAATTGAGCAATACAGTTTTTCCCTTTAATAGAAAGCACTGTCGCTTCTTCATTTATGGAGGGTACCATAACGGTATCTCCTTTTAATATCTTCTTTTCTACAGAAATATAATTTACTTCCAAATGCGCTTTCATTGCCAAAACTTCTGCATCATAGACTTCAGCTCGTTTCCCTTGATTAAATAAAAAACGTACAACACCGGGTATCCCAAATACTGTGTTCAAATCATTTTTAGCAACCTTAACCAGTACCATTGAAGTCAATAAAGGAACCTTTATTTTTTTCTTGCGATCTGACCACTGACGAATTTCAATTTTACAGGGTGTATATGCTTCAAAACCTGCATTAACTAGACGTTCCATAACTTTTATTTCATTTCTAGGCTTGGTATATAAAACGTACCAATTCAAAACTTTTTCATTCATTTTTTAGGCGATGCAAATTTATGATTACTTTATAATTATATAACACAAAATCACATAAAATATTATAACGATAAGAAATTTAAAAAAAGCTTTTTCATCTTTGATTTCATTCGAATAGCTGATTTGTTTTTGTTCATTAAAAACAACAACAGAATTGCAATAAAAAAGATACTCACCAAAATTAATACTGATTCTAGATCATTAAATACCTGAATTACAAAAAACATTATCAATGCAACCAAAAAATTAAGCAAACCAATAAAAAAAGATGCTCTTCGATGAGATAGTCCGAAATCTACTATAATATGATGAATATGGTTTTTGTCAGGCTTAAACATAGAAACACCTCTAATAGCCCTTAAAAACATAACACGTATGGTATCTAAAAGAGGAACAAATAGCACACTAATTAAAAATAATGGTAATTGTTCACGATTGAAGGATAATGAAGTATAGGCATCAACATCTAATGATAGTAATTTAAATGTTAAAAGCCCCAACACCAAACCAATAACTAGACTTCCTGTATCTCCCATAAAGATTTTCCTTTTGACAGAAAAATTAAATCTAAGAAATGCAAGTAGCGTAGCAATAGTTGCCAAACTTATAGTTAAATAAAAGTAAAAACCTAACTTATAAAACATGAAGCTGTAAAAAGAAGCTACTAAAATACCAGTAATCCCTGTTAATCCATCGATTCCATCAATCAAATTAAAAGCATTGATGAGCCCAAGTAAGAAAAACATACTACCAAAAACAGAAGCATATAGGGGTATTTCATAGATACCCATAAAACCGTACAAAGAGAGAATTCTAAAATCCGGTTCGGACATGAGGAATGAGACAGCTATGAATTGAGCAAAAAATTTAACTTTGGGAGACATATCAGTCATATCATCAAGAAGGCCTGTAAAAAACATAATTGTGATAGAAGCTAAAAGTGTCAAAGACACATGACTTGAGTCTAAGGTTTCAGCAAAAAAGAGTACAAAGATATAACTTAAAAAAAAAGCAACTCCTCCAAAAGAAGCAACTTTACCATTGTGCGAACTCCTATCATTGGATGTATCAGAAAAATTTAGCTTTAAGGATAATTTCCTAATTTTGGGTATAATAAAAAGGGACCCAAAAAAAACTAATATTGGCAAAAGAACCAATCTAGAAATTACAACATAGTTTAGGTGAATATTGTTCATATTCTATTTGTTATTTAACATGTGACAAAAATATAATAAATAATGGCAAAATTAGCCCAAAAATAGCCCGTTTTTTTTATCTGACTGAAAAAAATTATTATAATAATTGTGTTATCTAATAAGATAACATTCTGACCACACAAAGGTTTAAAGCTTTAATATTTAATTTTAAGTGAAATTAATTTAAACTCAGCCAAAAACAATAAATTTCAAACTCTAGAATGTTTTCGCACATTTTTTTTAGACTTATTTTTTTTAAAAAAAAACCCATAAACAAAAGAAAATAATAGGCGAAAATATAATTTCGCTTATTTAAATTACATAAATTGTCTTTATGTTTATCTTAATTTATTACATTTTATTTCAAGTCTTGATAAATATTATTGCCTAAATCTATAATAAATAAACTTCCTAATGATGAATAAAGGTTGGTGACTTTTTTTTGAGTTCGAAAGGTTCGATTTATAAAAAACTGATTAACGAAGTTTATAGTACAAGAAAGATATTTGTATTTTTTTTAATAAATATCTCTTTACGGTTTGATATTCAGATTATTGCTAAAAGGCTTACTTATAAATTGAGAATGGGTATTACCAAACACAAGAAAATAATGAGATCAATAAAAAAATCTATATTACTTTAAAAAGGGATGCTTCTCTCCATTTTTATTGATGCTTGCATTTCTAATATCATGCACAATCTCAATAGACTTTCGAACATCCGCTAGACCAAAACCATTCCCTCTCAAAATCTCTTGGTAACTTTTTGTGTGCAATTCCGTAAAACCATCACTGAACTCCAATTCCTGATTATCAATAGTAATTGAACGAAATGTTCTTTGTCCTTTTTCATTTACTGATTGTGGTAAGTCATTCTCATCTATTGACAAAAACCATCGAACTCTAGCATTTTCAAATTCTAAATATCCTGAGGCTTTGTGTTTTTCTCTTAGATGCACGGTATTTTCTTGAACTTCCCCAAAAACCCAAGAGAGCATGTCATAAAAATGGACACCAATATTGGTAGCAATTCCACCAGACTTACTTTCGTCTCCCTTCCAAGAGTTGTCATACCATTTTCCTCTTGAGGTGATGTATGTCAAATCAATATCGTATTTTTCATTCTTAGTTTCCGAAACTACTTTCGCTTTTAAAGCAACAATTGCCGAATGCAAACGCAATTGCAAAATCGTATAAATATTCCCATCAGATTCTTTCTCAATCGCTCTCAGTGCATCAATATTCCAAGGATTCAAAACAATGGGTTTTTCACAAATGGCATGCGCACCGCTTCGAAGTGCCATTCGAATATGCGCATCGTGCAAATAATTTGGAGAACAAATACTCACATAATCTAAAGTAATATTTTGATGTCTTTTTAACTTTTCTAAATGGCGATCAAAACGTTCAAACTCTGTGAAAAAATCTGCCTTTGGAAAATACCGATCCATAATACCTACGGAATCAAACTTATCCAATGCTGCTATTAATATATTATCGGTGTCTTGTATTGCTTTTAAATGTCGAGGGGCAATATAGCCCGCAGCACCTATTAAAGCAAAATTTCTCATTCTGTTCATCTCTATTTAATCTTATTTATTCTACCAAATTAATTTACTTTTTACCTATTTGATAATACTCAAATCCTTTTTGCTCTAGACGTAAAGCATTGTATTGATTTCTACCATCAAAGATAATCGGTAACTTTAAATTTCTTTTTATCTCTATAAAATCTGGCGCTCTAAATTCTTTCCATTCTGTCAATAAAATCATTGCATCCGCATTCTTTAAAACACCATATTTGGAATCGAAATAAGAAACTTGATTTATTCCTTTTAAATAACAGTTTTTCGCTTCTATCATTGCTTTTGGATCATAAGCATTTATTTGTGCGCCTAGCCGGACCAATTCTTTGATAACAAAAATAGCAGGTGCTTCTCGCATATCATCAGTTCCGGGCTTAAACGCCAACCCCCAAACTCCAAAGGTAAAACCGGACAAATCATTACCAAATCTTTTAATAACTTTATGTACTAAAATTAATTTTTGAGCATCATTTACTTTCTCAACCGACTTTATTAGATTGGCGTTATAACCATGGGCTTCAGCGGTTTTTCTAAGTGCTTTTACATCTTTAGGAAAACAAGCTCCCCCGTAACCTACTCCTGGGTAAATAAAACTATATCCGATCCTTTTATCGGAACCAATACCAACACGAACCTGGTTTGCATCTGCTCCCACTCTTTCACAAATATTTGCAATTTCATTCATAAAAGAAATCTTTGTTGCCAACATTGCATTTGCTGCATACTTCGTCATTTCTGCCGAACGAATATCCATTTTAATAAAACGATCATGTGTTCTAAAAAAAGGAGCATAGAGCTGCTTCATCTTATCAAAAACGATTAATGAATCTGAACCAATTACAACACGATCTGGCTTCATAAAATCATTAATAGCATCACCTTCCTTTAAAAATTCAGGATTCGAAACCACACTAAAATCTATATTAACCCCTCTTATATTTAATTCTTGTTGAATGATCTCTTTTACCATATCAGCTGTCCCAACAGGAACTGTAGATTTGTTAACAACAATCAAATTTTTTGTCATTTGTTGCCCAATAGACTTTGCTACAGAAGATACATATTGGAGGTCTGCTGATCCATCTTCTCCCATAGGAGTTGACACAGCAATAAAAACAATTTCAGTATTTGTTATTGACTTTGAAATATTTGTTGTAAAAAAGAGCGTGTTATTTAAACTATTCTTAATAACAATCTGTTCAAGTCCTGGTTCATAAATAGGAAGAATACCCTGTCGTAGTTCTTGAACTTTCTTTGCGTTAACATCTACACAAGTCACCCGATTACCCATTTCAGAAAAACAAGCTCCAACTACCAAACCAACATAACCTGCACCGAAAATAGTAATGTTCATTATATTTATTTAATTATTCAACAACCAAGAAGAAGATTGTATCTTATCTCCCAGGCCGTCTATTAATTGGATTCCCAATTCCTGACACACAGGTACCTCGGGAATTGAGTTGTTATTTTGATCGCCGCCATTCGCAAAACCAAAATCATAGATTTCTTTATTATTTTCATAAAGAAAACGAATCGATTTACACACAGTTCTGTCTTCATCAATCGAAATAATAGCCGTATCAACGGCCTTGATATTCTGAACAATAAAAAGTCGCTCTGCTTCCTTTTGAAATTCTTTAGTCCCCTTCAAACCTCTTTGTAGATCACTATTTACAATAACAAAAAGAACATCACACAGTGCTTTCGCATTGTTAAAATACGCGATATGCCCCTTGTGAATCGGATTAAAATACCCTGAAACTATGATTGCTTTTTTCTTCATGCTACATGCTATTAAAATAGATAAGTGAACTCCTTATCCATTACTGCAAAGATACTGATTTCTATTTATTTCTCTACAAGTTTAATTTAGGATACCCTTTCAAAAAATCGATATTATAACAGTGCATTTCCAGCATTAGATTTCTGAATAATTACATTGCCATTAGAACGTTTATATACTCTCAAAATTTGACTGCAAATTTACATATTGAGCTTTAATAATACAGTCCAAATCTAGCCTAAAAAAAATATATACAAAAAAAATCCCTCACATAACGTGAAGGATTTTACTTAAGTGGGCAATGAGGGATTCGAACCCCCGACCCTCTCGGTGTAAACGAGATGCTCTGAACCAACTGAGCTAATTGCCCTAAGCGGTTGCAAATATAACACTGTTTTTAAGTATACCAAACAAAAAAGAAATTTTTATTTAAATTATTTCTGCAACCACAAAAGTACTCCCTCCAACAAAAACGATATCTTCTTGATTTGCATTTAGTAACGCACTTGAATAGGCTTTCTCTACCGAAGTATATTTATCTCCTAATAATTGAAAATCACTCGCCTTTTCTTCCAAAACTTCCTCAGACAACCCTCTTGGAATTGCTGGCTTGCAAAAATAGTAGCGCGCTTCTTTCGGAAACAGTGGTAGAATGTCTTCCAACGATTTTTCTGCAACCATTCCTAAAACAATATGAAGCTCTTGATGGTTTTGCTTTTTTAATTGATTAAGCACCAGAGACAAACCTTCTTTATTGTGCGCCGTATCGCATATTGCAAGAGGGTTTTCCTGCAAAATTTGCCATCGTCCTTTTAAAGAAGTGTTTTTCACTACCTGCAAAAGTCCGTTTTTAATATGTTCAGAAGAAACTGTAAATCCTTTTAAATATTGAAAGACGGCCGCTGCAGTAATTGCATTGTTTTTCTGATATTCTCCAAGCAAATCGGTTTGGTATAAAAAGTCAGATTTCGAAGCAAAGAAAATAGGGGCATTTACCGCTTTTGCTTTTTCTAGAAATACCTCTTTTACCTCGGCTTGCTCTTCACCAATGATCACCGGAATTTGCTTTTTGATAATACCAGCTTTTTCAAAAGCAATTTCTGGTAATGTTTCCCCTAAAAACTGCGTGTGATCCAATCCGATATTTGTGATAACAGAAACTTCTGGTAGGATAATATTTGTAGAATCGAGCCTTCCTCCCAGACCAACCTCTACAATTGCAATATCTACATTTTGATTGGCAAAATAATCGAATGCCATACCAACAGTCATTTCAAAAAAAGACAGCTTTTGGTTTTCTAAAAAAGCTTGATGCTGACTGATAAAAGAAACTACTTTTTGTTTGGAAATCTCCTTCCCGTTAATGCGGATTCTTTCTGTAAAATTTTTTAGATGAGGAGAAGTATACAAACCTACTTTATAGCCTGCTTCTTGTAATATGGAGGCAATCATATGACTTGTAGACCCCTTTCCGTTGGTTCCGCCAACATGGATTGTTTTAAACCTCTTTTCTGGAGAATCGAGTGCTTTTGAAAATGCTAAAATATTGGTTAAATCTTTTTTGAATGCTATTCTTCCTTCCCGTTGATACATGGGCAATTTCGCAAACATCCAATCTAAAGTTTGTGGATAATTCATTGGACAAAAATAGTCCATTATTTGGACAAAGTAAACTTATAAATGATAGTTCCTGTTTGTATAGAGGGAGCCTTGGAATCTGAATTCCAGGTTGTTCTCAGAGCTGCTTCTTTTGCCGGTTTTAAAAGACAGGCAGCAGTATTCGTTGTCCCTTTAACTCCTGCAACTGCACGTATTACTTTCCCAGTCTTATCGACGGTAATGCTAACAACAACAATACCTTCTTCTTCGCAATCGGGCTGTTCTTTCGGTTTTAACAAAGCTTTTCTACCAGCTAAATTATAGTTTCCACCAGATCCATCTCCCAAATTTCCATAGTATTTGTTTGCATCAGGATCACCTTCTTCACTTCCTTTCACCCCTTCTTTTTCATCGGCTCCCTCTCCTTTTGGTTTCCCATCAGAAGCATTTCCGTTTAACAAACTCTGGAGTGCATCTTGTGTTTCTTTAGAAGGTTTTGGTTTTGGGATTTCTTTTGGTTGTGTAGCCTTTACAACATCTTTTACAGGTTCTTTAACGGCTTCCTTAACACTTTCCATCACTGGAACCTCTTTTGCTGTAGGGTCTGTCAAAACCTTTTCGATTACTTTTTCAGTTGGTAATTCCTCAATAGCTTTGACAACTTTTTCTTTTTGAATTACTTTTGGAGGGGCAATCTTCGCTGTTTTGGTAAAAGGAGTTTCTTTTCCTACATCTGAATCTCCGTAATTAATAGCCAAGCCATATTCTTCTGGAGGATCTAAATAACGCATCCCAAAATTAAAAACCACAAAGAGCAAAAACAACAGTATCATGACCGTAATTACCGCAGATTTTCGCTTGTGTTTTGTGTCTAGAACTGCCATTTATCTTCCATTAACTTTTACAGCTAAAACCATTTTGAGCTTATTTCGCTGTGCAATGTCGATGATTTTGACCACTTTTTCATAATCTACTTTTTTTGCACCTCGAATCACAATACTTTTTTTCTTTTCGACACCAACAATTCTTAAGAGTTCACTTTCTAGGGATTGCGCACTTACTTTTGTTTTATTGATATAGAAATCTCCTTTTTGAGTCACGGAAACCGCTATCGGAGCTTTGTTCTCAGTCTTTCCAGAAGAACTTGGCAAAATTAAATCTATAGCGTTGATCGTAACCAACGTCGAAGTAAGCATGAAAAATATCAACAATAAAAAAACAATATCTGTCATTGATGACATATTGAATGTTGGATCTACTTTATTTCTTCCTCTTAAATTCATCTAGAATCGTATTTAATATTGAAAAGAACAAAACCTTTACTTCACGAACTTAAACGGGTTCATTTAGTAAGTCCAAAAACTCAACAGACTTTGCTTCCATTTGATAAACCACTTTATCGGTTTTTACTACCAAATGGTTATAGGTAATATAGGCAATGATTCCAACAATTAAACCACCAACGGTAGTTGTCATAGCTGTATACAAACCATCTGAAAGCATCTTTATGTCTATTTGTCCTCCAGCGTTTGCAATTTCATGAATGGCAACAATCATTCCGATCACTGTTCCTAGGAAACCAATCATTGGAGCAACTCCAGCAATGGTAGCCAATACACTCACATTTTTCTCTAATTGATATACCTCTAATTTTCCTGCAGTTTCAATAGCGGTATTGATGTCTTCTAAAGGTTTTCCAATTCTCGAAATTCCTTTTCCTATCAATCGAGCTGTTGGTGTATTTTTACTTTTACAAAGTGCAGCTGCAGCAACTAATTTTCCTTCTGAAACAGACTCTTTTATTTGATTCATGAAATTTTCATCGATTTTAGAAGCTGATTTTATGGCAAAAAAACGTTCAAAATAAATATACAACGCAATGGTCAATAATACAAAAAGGATGGTTAAGATTATTTGCCCACCAAGACCTCCATTCATAATTAACTTATAAATAGAAAGTGTTTTTTCATTTGAAACTGCACCTTCTAAAACTTCTTTATTCTCTTGAAAAAATGATAACATGTAGCTTTTTTTATATTCTATAATACTAACGTGCATTTTTATTAAAAATTGCCCATACAATTTCATGAAAAACATCATTCTGTAAACATACAAAATGATGTTTTTTTATTTATATTATTTTTTAAATAAACTCTCTTAACACAACAAATGCTGCAGATCCAATTAAAAAACCAATAAGTGCCAACCAAGTTATTTTCTTTAAATACCAGAAGAAATCTATTTTCTCCATCCCCATTGCTACGACTCCTGCTGCTGAACCAATAATTAACATCGATCCACCTGTACCTGCAGAAAATGCGATAAAATGCCACAATGGATTATCTAAAGATTCTGAGAACATTCCCAAACTTGCAGCTACCAAAGGCACATTATCAATTACAGCAGAACCAACTCCTAATAAAAGAACCACTAAATCTGAAACTTTTGTTCCTTCAATTTCAGATCCTATTAAAGGAATTCCTTGCTTCAAACTTTCTGCAAAATTAAATAAAATCCCTAATGATTCTAGGGCAGCAACCGCCATTAAAATACCTAAGAAAAATAGAATACTAGGCATTTCTATTTTAGACAATGAGGCATGAACTGGACTATGGTGTGCATTTAAATCGGATGTTTCTGAATCAAAATCAGTTAAAGAAAACTTTGTTCTACTATAAATTTCTGCGAAAGTTGCCACAATTCCTAAAGACAACATCATTCCAACATAAGGAGGCAAATGAGTGACTGTTTTAAAAACAGGTACAAACAAAATAGCTCCGAGACCTAAATACAACATTTTAGCACTGTGTTGATTTTTTGGCTTTTCAACTTCATTTTCATCAAAACTGATATCTCCTTTAAATGCGGGTAAAAATGTCGCAATAAATGTAGGAACCACCATACACAAAAGTGATGGGATAAATAAATACGTAAATAACATCCCAGTACTTACCTTGTCTCCAATCCAAAGCATCGTAGTCGTTACATCTCCAATAGGAGAAAAAGCACCACCCGCATTTGCTGCAATAATAATTAAACCTGCAAACCAAATTCGATCTTCTCTGGTTTTAACAATTTTCTGTAAAATTGAAATCAACACAATCGTAGCTGTTAAGTTGTCAATAATAGCAGATAAAATAAACGCTAAGATGGAGAACATCCATAACAATTTCTTTTTCCCTTTAAAGGTTACAAATCCTTTAATAGTAGAAAATCCATCAAAATAATCAATGATTTCGACAATGGTCATTGCACCTAACAGGAAGACCAAAATTTCGGCTGTTTTCCCTAAATGATGCAACAAAGTTTCTTCTACTAAGTGCATTTTAGCTTCATGCCCTTTATTAGCAAAACCTTCTACTAGACCATGATTTTCCGAATCAAACCAATCAGAAAAACTATCAATTCCCAAAGCCACAATTGCCCAGCAAACAGCCATCATCACCAATGCAGGAATTAACTTGTCTAACTTTAAATTGTGCTCTAAAGTGATTGCTAAATAACCTACAATAAATACAATAATAATTACTGATTCCATAAAAATAAATTTAAATTAATTCTTTGAGTGCAATTTCAAATGCTGTTGAGCAAATTTTTGTTTTTGATGTACTTTTGTTAAACGTTCTTTGTAATGCTTTCTTAATAATATTTGACGTGTCGTCAAAAATAGCCTTGTCTTGCATTGGTAATTCTATTCTAGACTCCATGAAATAGGCAAATACTCTTGCAATTCCGCAATTTGAAATAAAATCTGGTAATAAACTAATGTGTTTGTCGGTATGTTCCATAATAGGACCAAAGAAAATTTCTTTATCCGCAAAAGGCACATTGGCTCCTGGAGATATTACTTCCAAACCAGTATCGATCATTTTTTGAACTTGCTCTTTTGAAACCAATCTTGAGGCTGCTGCTGGAATAAAAATTTCAGCTGGCAAACTCCATATTTTATCGTTTATTTCATCAAAAGAAATCATGTTTTCTGAAACCAATTGATTTCCATTTTTCGATAAAAACAACGCCGTCATTTCTTCTATAGAAAATCCTTCTTCGCGAATGACTCCGCCTTCTCTATCAATAATCCCTACAACTTTTGCTCCTAATTTTGTTAGATAGTAAGCTGCTGCAGAACCTACATTCCCAAAACCTTGGACAATGGCTCTTTTTCCTTCAATATTACCACCATATATTGTGTAGTAATGTTTTACTGCTTCAGCAACTCCATATCCAGTTAACATGTCTGCAATCGTATATTTTCTTGCTAAATCTGGTGAAAAACTCGTGTCTTCAATCACTTTAATTACTCCTAAACGTAATTGACCAATTCGATTGATTTTATCTGCATCTGAGGGCTTAAAATGTCCATTGAAAATTCCTTCTTGAGGGTGCCAAACACCACAATCTTCTGTAATTGGAATGACATCTTTATCTGCATCTACATTTAAATCTCCTCCCGTACCATAATAATGTTTTAAAAGTGGGGTTACTGCTTTGTACCAACGCTCTAACACACCTCTTTTTCTGGGGTCATTGGGGTCGAAATTAATTCCAGATTTTGCCCCTCCAATTGCAGGTCCAGAAACGGTAAATTTAACCTCCATTGTTTTTGCCAAAGACATTACTTCATTCTGATCCAACCCTTTTCTCATTCGTGTACCTCCACCGGCAGCCCCCCCTCTAAGAGAGTTGATCACGGTCCATCCTTCTGCCTCCGTCTCTGCATCTTTCCAATGAAAAACGATCTCCGGTTGTTTATTTTCGTATTTTTTTAATAATTCTTTCATCTTTTATGTTTTTTATAATTATCAACGTTATCGTTCGTGTTAAAGTCATTTCTATTTTTCCTGAAACTAGATTTAAGTGGAGCTAAAGTTGATTCATTTTTAAAAATTCAAAGATTTTAGTGGATTAAAATATTGGTTTACAAACTTACAGTAAAATTATGAGTGTTCGATTATTTTTTTTCATAAAACGATGGGTAATAAATGACACCAGAAGCGTGGTTTTTACTTGCTCCAGTCACACTCTTTAAGCAATTAATTTCATTCTTAATTTTCAACAATCCTAAAAAAGCAAAGACCAATGCCTCTTTATAATTGACCATTTCGTCGGTGGTTTTTAGTGTTTTACTGGAAGACAAAATCGCTATTCTACTCATTAAAAAGGAATTAAACACACCACCGCCTGTAAACAAGATCGAAGCATTCTTTTCAACTACATTCGAAATTTGGTAAGCTACATGCTCTATAAAAGTTCTTAATATGTTTGGAGTCTCGGTTTCCATTTCGTCTATCAACGGAAAAACTTCTTGCTGCACCCATTCAAGTCCTAATGATTTTGGATATTTTTTTTTGTAAAAAACTAATTGGTTCAACTTTTCTAAAAGCGCATTATTTATTTCCCCTTTAGAAGCTAATGTTCCATTTTCATCATAATCAAACCCTATTTTCGACATGTAAAAATTCATTACAATATTTACGGGGCAAATGTCAAATGCTATTCTTTCTTCGTTCTTCTGGAAAGAAATATTCGAAAAACCACCAAGATTAATACAATAATCGTATTCAGGAAAAAGAAGCGCATCTCCAATAGGAACTAGAGGTGCGCCCTGACCACCCAAAGCCACATCCTGATATCTAAAATCACAAACAACTTTGTGTTTTGTTTTATTGGCAAGTTCCTGACCATTTCCAATTTGAAGCGTAATTCCTTTTTCTGGTTGATGTAAAACGGTATGTCCGTGAGATGCTATGAAATCGATATTTGTAATTGCATATTTCTCTATAAACTCAGAAACTCTTTCGGCTAATAACTGTCCATACTCAAGATCTAAAGTTGTTAAATCGGCTGCAGAAAAATCGATTGATTTCTGCAAAATAGCCTTCCATTTTTCAGTATAGGGAATCGTATCTGTATGTATAATTTCAAAATCTTGATAATGCTTAGTATTGAATTTCACATACACCAAATCCAATCCATCTAAAGAGGTACCGGACATCAATCCAATGCTATAAGTATAATTTATATTCACATTCGTAAAATTAACAAAAGAGTGCCGATAATATGTTACGAAATCGATATATTTGTGGTCTAATTTTACGAATTCAATAAAAAAAAGCACATGAACTTCAGTTTAACGGAAGAACACCTCATGATTCAGGAAGCAGCAAGAGATTTTGCTCAAACAGAGTTACTACCTGGTGTAATAGAAAGAGACAATAAACAAGAGTTTCCAGGCGAACTCGTCAAAAAAATGGGCGCACTTGGCTTTATGGGAATTATGGTAGACCCAAAGTACGGAGGAAGCGGTATGGATACAGCTTCTTACGTAATTATCATGGAAGAACTCTCCAAAATAGACGCCTCTGCTTCTGTAATTGTTTCGGTAAACAACTCATTGGTTTGCTACGGACTAGAATCGTATGGAAATGAAACACAAAAGCAAAAATATTTAACAAAATTAGCGACTGGAGAATTTGTGGGCGCATTTTGTTTAAGCGAACCTGAAGCGGGTTCTGATGCAACTTCACAAGCAACAACTGCTGAGGACAAGGGAGATCACTATGTAATAAATGGTACAAAAAACTGGATTACCAGTGGTGGACGCGCAGATGTCTATTTGGTAATCGCACAAACCGATAAAGAAAAAGGACACCGAGGAATTAATGCTTTTATTGTAGAAAAAGGAACAGCAGGTTTTCACGTAGGCCCTAAAGAAGACAAATTAGGAATTCGAGGAAGTGATACGCACACCTTACAATTTAACGATGTAAAAGTACCCAAAGAAAATAGAATTGGTGAAGATGGATTTGGTTTCAAATTTGCAATGAAGACTCTTTCTGGTGGTAGAATAGGGATTGCTGCACAAGCATTGGGAATTGCTGCTGGAGCCTATGAATTGGCATTAAAATATTCGAAAGAGCGAAAAGCTTTTGGTACTGAAATTTGCAACCACCAAGCAATTGCCTTTAAATTAGCAGACATGCACACCGATATTACTGCTGCTAGAATGATGGTTATGAAAGCTGCTTGGGACAAAGACCAAGGCAACAACTATGACATGTCATCGGCAATGGCAAAATTATACGCTTCTAAAGTTGCGATGGAACATACTGTAGAAGCGGTTCAAATTCATGGAGGAAATGGTTTTGTGAAAGATTATCATGTGGAGCGCTTAATGCGAGATGCAAAAATCACTCAGATTTATGAAGGAACTTCAGAAATTCAGAAAATTGTAATTTCAAGAGGGGTTCTCAAAGGATAAGTTTACTCATTATATATACCCTAAAAAAAACCACCTTTTAAAAGGTGGTTTTTTTTTGATTTATAGCATGCGATTATTTCAGTATACTTATCCTCTATCTAAACAACAAAATCAACATCATACAATTGCAATCCCGAACCCGGCGCAACATTTCGTAACGATTTTTGATCGTTGTCTTCTTTTAAAGATGCCTCGATAAACTGCAAAGACAGATTGCCTTTCCCTACTTCAAATAAGGTTGCCATCATTAATCGGATTTGATAGCGCAAAAACCCCTTCCCTCGCACCTTTAATACATAACTTTTTTCGGGAAAGAAATTTGCCGTTAAAACATCATTTTCTAGAATCTCGCAAGAATCAATCCTTCTTTTAAAAAGAGTTTTCGCAGAGGGCTTTGTACAGTATTTATGAAAATAATGTTCTCCTTCAAATAATTTTGCTCCCAATTTCATTTGCTCAAGATTTAAATCCTTTTGCAAACCGGTCATAAATGGCGCCGCAAATGGATGATTCTTTTCACCAAAAGAAAAGTAATAATGATATTCTTTAATCTTTTCTGAATTGATCAAATCAAATCCTTCTGGCAGTTCCTTAAAAGAAACCGCCTTTAAATCTGCGGGTGCATTTTTATTAAATTCTTTTAAAAACGTGTCTTTATTAAATTCAAATCGAGTAAAAAGATTTATATAATAGCTACTTGCAGAGACCTTTGCATCTGTTCTCCCGATGCCAATGGTCTTATAATCTTCTCTTTCAAAAACAAAATGCAAGCTTTTATCTACAATGTCGTGTACTGTTTTTATCCCAGGTTGTTTTTGCCATCCATGAAACCGAAAACCTAAAAACTGAATTTTAACTAAATAAGAAAAAGGGTATTTCATACCCCCAAAAGTACAATAAAAATATTTTTTTTTCGCTAAATGCATTTTTATCAGTTTCATAATTAAATCAATTATTTTTTTAATAGACCCGTTATTTTTGATACTTAATTTCACAATAATTGTATTTAAATCATTTTAACCCCCTTTTTTTTGAGGGTGTAATCTAAAAAAATACCTTTTATAAAAATACAAACCTTGTTTTTGAGTATTTAATTTATACATTTGACCCTTCATTAACTAAAAAACACACATTATGAAAAAAATTATTTTTACATTTTTATTAGCAGCTAGTTTTATTGGAACAGCTCAAGAAAAAGAAGAAAAAACATTTTCTTTAAGCGGAACTATTGATACTTATTTTAGAGGAAATATCAGCGGAGGTAATTATGACACAGCTCCAGGTAGCTCTTTTGCCAATCAGCCAGGTTTTGCTTTGGGTATGATTAATTTAGTTGCTGCATACGAAGGAGAGAAAGTTGGTTTTGTTGCAGACATGGTATACGGACCAAGAGGAGTAGATGCCGTTTTTAACTCTGTAGGAAATTCATCAATTGTGAATCAATTATATGCATACTGGAATGTAAGTGATAAAGTAAAACTTACGATGGGTAACTTTAATACTTTTTTAGGGTATGAAGTAATTTCACCAGCTGCGAACTTTAACTACAGTACTTCTTACTTATTCTCTTATGGACCATTTAGCCATACTGGATTAAAAGCAGATTTCACGTTATCAGAAAACACTTCTTTGATGTTAGCGATTATGAATCCTACAGATGCTACAGAATTCAACCCAACAGGGAACTATGCTTTCGGAGCTCAATTAGGTCTTTCTGGTCAATACTTTAACTTCTTGTACGACTCAGGAGCTTATGAAGTAGATTTCACAGGTGGTTTTGATGTATCAGAAACATTCTTTTTAGGTGTAAACGCAGCCTACTTTTCAGGAGATGAAGCTCCAGGATTCTATGGTGCAGCATTATACCCACAAATCGCAACTTCAGATTCATTTAAGATTGGGTTAAGAACAGAATACTTTGTAGAAGATGGAGATTTTGGAGCAATCGGAACTGGTGTAGAAGACTCTAGTGTATTTGCAACTACTTTAACAGGTAATTACACTATAGGTTCTTTAACAATCATTCCAGAATTAAGATTAGACTCTGCTTCTGAGGCAGCATTTGTAGGTGACAAAGCGTTAAGCTCTTTTGCTCTTGCTGCTGTATATTCTTTCTAATTAATTCTCTGAAAAAGAAAAAAGAAAAAAACCTACGAAGTTCAGACTTCGTAGGTCATCTAAAAAGAATTTTAAAACTAAATAAATATGAGCTTGTTTATAACAATAATTCAAGAAAAAGCCGCAACAACTGCAGAATTAGCAGCACAAGTTGCGCAAATAAATGGAGACATGGGAATGCTATGGATGCTAATTGCGGGAATCTTAGTTTTCTTTATGCAAGCCGGTTTTACTTTGGTAGAAGCTGGTATGACTCGATCTAAAAATGCAGTAAATATTGCAATGAAAAATATCCTAGACATTTGTGTAGGATCCCTTTCATATTGGCTAGTAGGATATTCTTTAATGTATGGAGACACTTCAAACGGATGGTTTTTCTGGAGCGGTTTATTCCAGGGAGAAGGAGCCGATTTATTCTTCCAGACAATGTTCGCAGCAACAACTGCTACAATAGTATCTGGAGCTATTGCAGGAAGAACAAAGTATTCTACATATATTATTTTCTCAATCGTAATGACAGCAATGATCTATCCAATAGCTGGTGGATGGGAATGGAACGGTGGATGGTTAAATGATCTTTCTATCATGCCTGCTGAATTTATTGACTTTGCTGGTTCTTCAATTGTTCACTCTGTAGGAGGATGGGCTGCATTAGTTGCTGCTTTTATGGTTGGTCCAAGAATTGGAAAATATGTAAACGGAAAAGTTATGCCTATACCTGGCCATAACCAAATATTAGCAACTTTAGGAGTATTTATCCTTTGGTTAGGTTGGTTTGGATTTAATGGTGGCTCTCAATTAGCATGGGGAGGTGCTGATGCAATTGGCGCATCTAATGTTGTATTGATTACAAATTTAGCAGCAGCAGCAGGTGGACTTGGTGCACTAATAACTACTTGGATTTGGTACGGAAAACCAAACTTAGCACAAACTTTAAATGGTGCTTTGGCTGGATTAGTTAGTATAACTGCTGGATGTGGAAATATGACAGCTGGAGGAGCTGTACTCGCAGGTTTAATTGGAGGTATTATTGTTGTATTCTCTATTGAATTTATAGAAAAAAAATTAAAAATTGATGATGCTATTGGAGCCGCTTCTGTTCACGGTGTTGCCGGTGCTTGGGGTACTTTAGTAATTGGACTCTGGGGTGTAGATGGAGATACTGCTATTGGTTTATTCAATGGTGGCGATGCTTCTCAATTAGGTGCACAAGCAATCGGAGTTTTAGCATATGCAGCATGGGCAGTTCTTTTATCTTTTGTTGTTTTAGGAGTACTAAAGGCTACAATTGGATTGCGTGTTAATAAAGATGTAGAAATTGAAGGCTTAGATATTTCTGAACATGGTTCTATTGCATATCCAGGAAAAAGAGAAAGAGAAATTGAAGGTGATAAGTAAAAGAATTTACATTAAAAAATAATTATTTTTAACAAACCTGTGAAATTTAATTTTTACAGGTTTATTCTAGTTTTATGAATATAACAAAATTAATCCTATGGATTGTAGTTCTTTAATTTTTAATATCTTTTTTTTATATTCATCGTAAAAATATTTTCAAAAGTTGTTTTTTGTTAAATTATTTTAAGATTATGGACTACTTTTACCAGATTATAAAGAAAATAAGGAAAAATACTACCATATAAATATTTAAATTCTAACATAAATAAATCATTACCTCTAAAAATTGAAGGTTTAATTTACAGATTATAATCACCTTATTCTAAAACAATTTAATTTAAAATATCATGAAAAAAATCGAAGCGATTATCAGAAAATCGAAATTCAGCACCGTGCGAGACGCACTGCATGAAGTAGGTGTTAACTTCTTTTCTTATTGGGATGTTACTGGTTTAGGTAACGAACAAGAAGGACATGTCTACAGAGGAGTTAGCTATAGCACAAGTGACATTCAAAGAAGATACATCTCAATAGTTGTTAATGATGACTTTGAAGCCGTTACCATAAAAACCATCATAGATGCTGCAGGAACAGGAAATGTTGGAGATGGGAAAATTTTTGTAAGTGACATCAAAGAAGCTTACAGAATTAGAACGGGCGAAAAAGGCGGAGAAACATTAAACTAAACTTTTACAAAATTAAATTATGGAATTACTTACAATTAATAATTTATGGATGATGCTGTGTACAGCACTGGTTTTCTTTATGCATTTAGGATTCGCTTTTTTAGAAATCGGATTGACAAGACAAAAAAACACCATCAATATCTTATTCAAGAATATTTTTATCATTACTGTTGGACTATTATTATATGCCTTAGTTGGATTTAACCTAATGTACCCAACATGGGGAGCAAACGCTTCTGGCTATTTAGGTGATTTTATTTTCGGAATTTCGGCACCATTAAAAGACGGAGTTTTAGATTTAGCTTACAATGAAGGATATACATTCTGGACCGATTTCTTATTTCAAGGAATGTTTGCAGCAACCGCAGCAACGATTGTTTCAGGAGCTGTTGCCGAAAGAATGAAAATCTTACCTTTTATGATTTTTACGATTCTATATGTAGGATTCGCATATCCAATCGCTGGCTCATGGAAATGGGGAGGTGGATTTTTAGACCAATTAGATACTCCTTTTTATGATTTTGCAGGGTCTACTTTAGTGCACTCTGTAGGAGGATGGGCTGCCTTAGTGGCAGTATGCTTACTCGGTTCTCGAATTGGTAAATTTAAGAACGGGAAAATACAAGCAATTCCTGGTCATAATATCCCACTAGCCACTGCTGGAGTTTTAATCCTTTGGTTAGGATGGTTCGGATTCAATGGAGGTTCTGTATTATCAGCAGATCCAGGATTAACTTCATTAACCTTGGTTACAACTTGTTTAGCTGCAGCTGCAGGTGGTGTTATTGCTTCATTGGTTTCTACAATTATGTACAAAAACTTAGATTTAACCATGTTCTTAAACGGTATCCTTGGTGGTTTGGTTGCCATTACAGCAGGTGCAGATCAAATGTCTCCAACCGATGCCATTTTAATTGGTGGAATTGCTGGTGCATTCATTGTATTTGCAGTAAGTTTAATTGACAAATTAAAATTAGATGATCCTGTTGGAGCCATAGCAGTTCACTTAGTATGTGGAATTTGGGGAACCTTAGCTGTTGGTATTTTCGGAAACCTTGCCAGCGGATCACAATTTTTAAGTCAATTATTTGGAGTTTCAGTATATGCAATCTTTTGCATCATCACTTCCTTTATCATTATTTTCACCTTAAAGAAAACAATCGGTATTCGAGTGAGTGAGAAAGAAGAATTAGAAGGATTGGATGCTCATGAACACGGAATGGACGCATATCCAGACTTTAGATTGAACGAACACTAAAACTTTTCTTAAAATAAATACTACAAACCTGCAAAATAAATTTTGCAGGTTTTTTTGTACTTTTTATGAATTTCACAATATAAAAAGCACATTTTATGATTATTACATTTTTCCAATCATTTTTTTATTCTCATCATAAAAACAAAATCAAAATAGTTAAATAATTGAATTATATTTAATAAAAATACTAATTTTACACAAATAATTCAATTAAATGAAAGAACAAGGCCTCTACTTACCAGAATTCGAAACCGCCAACTGTGGTGCCGGTTTTATCTGTAATCTTCAAGGAAAGAAATCAAATAAAATTATTCATAATGCACTAGAAATTCTTGTAAAGCTAGAACATAGAGGCGCTGTTAGTTCCGATGGGAGAACAGGAGATGGAGCTGGAATTTTAATTGACATTCCACATGATTTCTTTAAACGTGTCTGCAACTTCGACCTTCCAGCACCAAAGCAATATGCCGTTGGAATGGTTTTTTTACCAAGAAGTTCCAATCAAAGTAATTTTTGTGTCGCTGCTTTCGAAGACGAAATCAAAAAACAAGGTTTGCGTATTATTGGCTGGAGAGATGTTCCAGTAGATACTTCTAGCATTGGTGAAATTGCTGCAAAATCAGAACCCAAAATAAAACAACTTTTTGTTGACAAAAATGATCAAGAACTATCCGACTTAGCATTCAATGCCAAGTTATTTGCTGCAAGAAAAATCGCAGAACATATCATCTCAAAATCTAAATTATCACAAAGTGATTATTTCTATTTACCAAGTTTTTCAACCACAACACTTATTTACAAAGGACTTTTAATTCCTGAAGATATTGGGCGTTACTACAAAGATTTAAAAGAAGAAGATGTAGTGACAAGATTGGCATTGGTTCACCAACGCTTCTCCACCAATACATTTCCAGCTTGGAGTTTAGCACAACCTTTTAGATATATGTGCCACAACGGAGAAATCAATACGCTTCGTGGAAACGTGAATCGAATGAAAGCGCGAGAAGAAATCATGAAGAGTGATTTATTTGGTGAAGACATCAAAAAAATATTTCCAATTGTTAGTGACGGACAGTCCGATTCTGCTTCCATGGATTTGGTCGTAGAACTGTTGTTAATGACGGGAAGATCTTTACCAGAAGTAATGATGATGTTAGTTCCTGAAGCATGGGAGAAACACCAAACCATGTCGGAAGACAAAAAAGCATTCTACGAGTACAACTCTTGTATTATGGAACCTTGGGATGGTCCTGCTTCTGTTCCCTTTACAGATGGAAATTATATTGGAGCATTGTTAGACCGAAACGGACTAAGACCTTCAAGATATACCGTTACCAAAGACGGATTTGTGATCATGTCCTCTGAAATTGGTGTGGTAGATGTACAACCCGAAAACGTAAAAAGCCATGGTCGTTTAGAGCCAGGAAAAATGTTTTTGGTAGACATGAATGCTGGTAGAATTATTGAAGATGAAGAAATAAAAAATGAAATTGTTTCTCAAAAACCCTATAAAGAATGGGTAGATACCCATACACTTCCTCTTTCTGAAGTACCTTATACAAATAATACTTGTCCAATTGAAGCAACAAAATACGACACTCGTTTGCGTGTTTTTGGGTATACCTTAGAAGACATTTCTACGGTAATCAATCCAATGGCAACACAATCCAAAGAAGCTTTAGGTTCTATGGGAATCGATACGCCACTGGCCGTGCTTTCAGACAAACCTCAACTGCTCTACAACTATTTCAAACAACTCTTTGCACAAGTTACTAATCCACCTTTAGACGGAATTCGTGAAGAAATTATTACCGATATTAGTTTGGCAATTGGTGGAGATCGCAATATTTTTGATATCATTCCAGAACAAGCAAAAAAATTACGCATTCAAAATCCAGTCATTTCTAATGACGATTTAGACAAACTTAAAAATTTAGCGCACCCCGACTTTAAATCGGCTGTTATTCCAATGTTATACCCTATTTCAAAAGGTGTTAACGGATTGGAAAAAGCGTTGGATGATATCTTAGTTGCTTGTGAAATGGCCATTTTTGAAGGTGCCAATATCATTATTCTTTCCGACAGAGGGGTAGACGAAGACAACGCTCCGATACCTGCATTAATGGCGTGTTCTTATGTGAATCACTCCTTAAATAAAAAACAAAAAAGATCGAAGTTCGGAATTGTAATCGAGTCTGCAGAACCAAGAGAACCGCATCATTTTGCAACCCTATTTGGTTATGGAGCCAGTGCAATTAATCCTTACTTAGTAAACGAAATTATTCGTGACCAAGTAAAAACAAACGTAATCAAAGGAATAGATGCCGAAGTAGCTGTTAAAAACTACAACAAGGCGATTGGAAAAGGAATTCTGAAGATTATGAATAAAATTGGAATTTCTACACTCCACTCTTATCGTGCTTCTCAAATTTTTGAAGCTTTAGGATTAAAGAAAGCTTTTGTTGGAAAATACTTTCCAAACACACCTACTAGAATTGGCGGAATTGGATTGGTAGTTTTAGACAAAGACATTCAAAAAAGATTTCAAAAAGCATTTAAATTAGAAGGTTTCGAGGATGCACTTCCTTTAGAAATTGGTGGTGAATATCGTTGGAGAAGAAATGGCGAAAAGCACATGTTCAACCCAACTACCGTCTCCAAATTGCAAGAAGCTGTGCGTCAGAAAAATGTAGACAGCTATCAAATTTATGCAGATGAAATCAACAATCAGAATAAAAACTTAATGACTTTAAGAGGTTTGTTTGAATTCAACAACCTCGACCCAATATCTATAGAAGAAGTAGAGCCTTGGACAGAAATCGTAAAGCGATTTAAAACAGGTGCCATGTCATATGGATCTATCAGTCAAGAAGCCCATGAAAACTTAGCTGTTGCAATGAACCGTATTGGCGGAAAAAGCAACTCTGGTGAAGGTGGGGAACATAAAGACCGTTTCTCAAAAGAAAAAAATGGAGACTGGAAAAACAGTGCCATCAAGCAAGTTGCCTCTGGAAGATTTGGAGTTACGAGTAACTACTTAACAAGTGCCAAAGAGATTCAAATTAAAATGGCGCAAGGTGCAAAACCAGGTGAAGGAGGACAATTACCGGGAGAAAAAGTATTGCCTTGGATTGCTGAAGTTCGAAATTCAACACCATATGTAGGGTTAATTTCACCTCCACCGCATCACGATATTTATTCGATTGAAGATTTAGCACAGCTTATTTTCGATTTAAAAAATGCCAATCGAGAAGCACGAATCAATGTAAAATTAGTTTCAAAAGTAGGAGTCGGAACCATTGCTGCTGGTGTAGCAAAAGCAAAAGCAGATGTCATTCTTATTTCTGGTTTTGATGGTGGAACTGGAGCCTCTCCCCTTACCTCGCTAAAACATGCAGGTTTGCCTTGGGAATTAGGGTTGGCAGAAGCACAGCAAACATTAGTAATGAACAACCTAAGAGGTAGAGTCTCTTTAGAGTGTGATGGTCAATTAAAAACAGGTAGAGATGTTGCGATTGCAGCTTTACTAGGTGCTGAAGAGTTTGGATTTGCAACTGCACCGCTTGTTGCATCAGGGTGCATCATGATGCGTGCATGTCACTTAAACACTTGTCCTGTTGGAATTGCAACGCAAGACCCTGAACTTCGTAAGAATTTCAAAGGAACTCCAGAGCACGTGATCAACTTCATGTACTTTGTTGCAGAAGAACTTAGACAAATCATGGCGAGTCTCGGTTTTAGAACCTTGAAAGAAATGGTAGGGCAAACCCATAAAATAAATGCAAAGAATGCCGTTAAGCATTACAAAGCAAAAGGAATTGAAATTGCTTCTATCTTACACCAACCGGAAAGTGAAGCAACCACAACCCTTTCAAATTCAGAAAAACAAAATCACAATTTAGAAAATGTATTGGACATGCAGATTCTGAACGATGCAAAATCAGCAATCGTCAATAAAAAAACGGTCAACCTATCATATCCAATTCAAAATACAGATCGAACATTAGGAGCAATTATTAGTAACGAGATCTCTAAAATACATGGCGAAGATGGTTTACCAGAAGATACTTTGTCTTTAAATTTTCAAGGATCTGCTGGACAAAGTTTTGGTGCTTTTTCTACCAAAGGAATTACTTTAAAACTAGAAGGAGAAGCCAATGACTATTTAGGAAAAGGATTGTCAGGTGCCAAAATAATTGTAAAAAAACCCAAAGAAGCAACCTTTGTCGCTGAAGACAATGTGATTGTTGGAAACGTTTGTTTCTATGGCGCTATTAAAGGAGAAGCGTATATCAACGGAATTGCAGGAGAACGTTTTGCAGTAAGAAATTCGGGGATTACAACCGTTGTAGAAGGCGTTGGAGATCATGGATGTGAATACATGACCGGCGGAAAAGTGGTTGTTTTAGGGAAAACAGGACGAAATTTTGCCGCTGGAATGAGTGGTGGTATTGCGTATGTGTATAACAAAAATAACGAATTCTCTGACTATTTATGTAATTTAGAAATGATTGATTTGGACACTTTAGTTGCTGCAGACTTTGAGGAACTGAAAGAGGACATCACCCAACATTATGAATATACAGAAAGTACTTTAGCCGAAAAATTACTTCAAAATTGGGAAACCGAGAAGTTGAACTTCATTAAAGTATTTCCAAAAGATTACAAGAAAGCATTGGAGAGAATTGCAAGAGAGGCACGCACAGAAAAATTAACAGCTTAATCAGGAAACATGGGAAAAATAGGAGGATTTAAAGAATTCAAAAGACAGAACGAAACAAATTTAGCTGTAAAATCACGTGTTGAAAATTACAAGGAATTTACTATACCCTTGCCAGAAAAAGAGCTGAAAAAACAAGGATCTCGCTGTATGGATTGCGGAATTCCGTTTTGCCACAGTGGATGTCCATTAGGAAACTTAATTCCTGATTTTAATGACATGGTACACAAGGGAGAATGGCAAAAGGCCTCTGATATTTTACATGCCACCAACAACTTCCCAGAATTTACAGGAAGACTGTGTCCTGCTCCTTGTGAGCAAGCCTGTGTCTTAGGAATTATAGACAGCCCTGTAGCCATTGAAGATATTGAAAAAAGTATTGTAGAAAAAGCCTTTGAAAATGGGTGGATTCAACCCATCTTACCAAAACACAGAACTGGAAAGACGGTTGCGGTTATTGGCTCTGGACCTGCAGGTTTGGCTGCTGCACAACAATTAAATAGAGCGGGTCATAGTGTAACTGTTTTTGAAAGAGATGATGAAATAGGTGGTTTATTAAGATATGGAATTCCGAATTTTAAATTGGAGAAAGAAATCATCGACAGAAGAATTCATATTCTAGAGAAAGAAGGGATTATTTTTAAAACCAATGTAAATGTTGGTGGGAATTATGACTTGAAAAATCTAGACTATTTTGATGCGATCGTGCTTTGTGGTGGAGCTACTAAAAAAAGAGCATTGCCTATTGAGGGAGCAGATGCTAAAGGCGTAGTGCAAGCGATGGATTTCTTAAAACAACAAACAAAACAATTATTCAATAAAGAAATTGAAGGTACCCTTTTATCGGCAAAAGATAAAAATGTGATTGTCATTGGTGGTGGAGATACAGGTTCTGACTGTGTGGGAACTTCCAACAGACAAGGCGCAAAATCGGTCACCAACTTCGAGATTATGGAAAAACCACCAGAATTGAGAAGCGAAAAAACGCCTTGGCCTTTTTGGCCATTGCAAATGAAAACAAGCTCTTCACACGAAGAGGGTTGTGATCGTAATTGGTTGATTAACACCAAAGAATTCATTAAAAATGCGAAAAATGAATTGATCGCTATTAAAACCGTGGAAGTATCTTGGACTTTTAAGCCAGGAGAGCGACCTATTTTAAATGAAAAACCAGATTCTGAAAAAATATGGCCGTGTGATTTGGTCTTATTGGCTTTAGGTTTTACGGGACCTGAGACTTCGTTGAGCGAACAACTTGGCTTGGAACTCGATACAAGAAATAATTACAAAGCAAAAAAATACCAAACGAATGTACCGCATGTATTTACTGCCGGAGACATGAGAAGAGGACAATCTTTAATCGTTTGGGCCATTTCTGAAGGGAGAGAAGCTGCCAAAGAAATAGACACCTATTTAACTTCTGAATCGTTCTTGTCCTCAAAAGGAAAAGGAGATTTACTTTCTGCGAATTAACAACACGCAACACATCCAAAAAAACCACTCAATTTGAGTGGTTTTTTTATTTTGTGGAGAAGATGGGACTCGAACCCACGACCTCTTGACTGCCAGTCAAGCACTCTAGCCAACTGAGCTACATCCCCTATTATTTTCGCTAAAGTAGTCAATAAATGAATACATCGTGTCAGATATATCTCAATAAAATATAACCCCAAAATAATATTAAGCTGCTTTTGCATATAGATAATAGAAATAAAAAAACCGAGCCAAGGCTCGGTTTTAAATAGGTAATAAAATTGGGTTTTATAAAATACTAAAACTATAGTTTTACTTCGGTAGGATTGTCAGATAGCAAGGCAAAAAACTTGTCTAGGTTAGGAAGAATTACAATACGAGTTCTTCTGTTTTTCGCTCTGTTTTTGTAGGAGTTATTTTCAACCAAAGGCACCGTAGCACCTCTACCAGCAGCAATCAATCTGCTTCCATCTACTTTGTACTTACTTTCTAAAATACGTACAATAGACGTCGCTCTTTTTACACTTAGATCCCAGTTGTCTTGCACAACGTCGTTACTAATTGTTCTTGAATCGGTGTGTCCTTCAATCATCACTTCCATGCTTGGTTCTGAATTGATAACCCCTGCCAATTTTTTCAATAAGGCATGAGCGCCTCTTTTAATTTTGAAGCTTGCGGTATTGAATAACAACTTGTCTGAAATTGAAATCATCACCACCGTTTGATTGATATTGATGTCAATGGCATTCGATCCTTTCAAATCTGAAGCAGCTATTGATTTTTTCAAATTGTAAGCCACTGCAAGGTTCAAAGAATCTTTCAAAGTTTTAGCATCTGCTAAAATTGAAGGGTCCACTTTTGCCAAGGTTGCATTCAACAAAGCTCTTGTTTTGGTAGAAATAACGGCTGTATTTCCAACCATATCTAACTTCACATCGTTTTCGTTCTGCAACGTAACATTGTCCCCTTTTAAAGCGTTAATTTTTTTGTAATAATTGGCAACACGGTCTTCAATCTTTGCAAACTTTGCTTCCAAACCTTCTTTTTCTAGGGTTGTTTTTTGAAGCGTGCTTCGGGTATCATTGTACTTCTGTTCTAAAGAAACATAGTCTTTTTTTGAAACACAAGAAGAAAGTGCTAACAAAACAATTGCAGTAGGTAAAATTAATTTGTTCATTTCGTGGGGGGGGGGATTGTTTTTGGTTTTAAGATTTATTTTAATGATTGTAAACTCTTATGAATGGTTGCAATTTTTGCCAAAGTATCGGCTTCTTTTTTACGTTCTACTGCCAATACCGCTTCTGGTGCATTGTTCACAAAACGTTCATTCGATAGCTTTTTCTGGATTCCGAAAAGGAACCCTTCAGCTCTTTTTAATTCTTTGTTTAATTTTTCTTGCTCTTCTTCGACATTGATATTGTCCATAGAAATCGGAATAAAATATTCGTTCGATTTTACTCTAAACGACGCTCCGTCTACTTTTTCAGAAACTGTTGCTATGCTTGATGTGTTTGTTAATTTCTGAATGACTGCATCAAACCCTTTTGCATTCTGTTCGTTTTCAACCACAAATAATTCGATGGCATCTCGAAACGGAATGTTTTTGTCTTTTCGAATGGTTCTAATTCCTGAAACCACTTGGGTTGCTATCTCGAAATCAGCAATAATTTTTGTATCAAAATCTTTCACTGCTGGATACTTAGCAATAATCAAGGCTTCCTCTGGAGTTCTTTCAGCAATATATTGCCAAATTTCTTCCGATAAGAAGGGCATGAATGGGTGCAATACTTTCAAATTGTTTTCTAAAATTCCAATGATCGCCGCAAATGTTTTTGCGTCAATTGGCTGCTGATATGCAGGCTTCACAATCTCTAACAACCAAGAAGAAAAATCATCGGTAATGAGTTTATAAATCGCCATTAAAGCATCTGACAAACGGTATTTAGAGAAATGATCTTCTATTTCTGCTAGTGCTTTCTGAAACTTTGCTTCGTACCAAGTCAATCCTGTAATGGCGGTTGCTGGTTGTGGTATGCTAGCATCTACCTCCCATCCTTTGATCAATCGGAAGGCATTCCAAATTTTATTGGCAAATTGTTTTCCTTGCTGACATAGGTCTTCATCAAACATGAGGTCGTTTCCGGCAGCAGAACTGAGTAACAAACCTACACGCACACCATCGGCTCCGTATTGTTCAATCAACTTTAAGGCATCTGGAGAATTCCCTAAAGATTTCGACATTTTACGTCGTTGTTTGTCACGCACCAATCCTGTTAGATAAACATTCTGAAATGGTTTTTCGTCTTTATATTCATATCCAGCAATCACCATTCTTGCTACCCAGAAAAACAAAATATCTGGTCCGGTAACTAAATCGTTGGTTGGATAATAGTATTTAATTTCTTCATTTTCTGGATTTCGGATTCCGTCAAAAACAGACATCGGCCACAACCAAGAAGAGAACCAAGTATCTAAGGCATCTTCATCTTGTCTTAAATCGGAAGCCAACAATGCTGGGTTTTGCGTTTTCTCTATTGCCAATAACAAGGCAGCATCTCTGGTTTCTGCGACTACAAAATCTTCTTTTCCATCTCCATAGAAAAAAGCTGGAATTTGTTGTCCCCACCACAATTGACGAGAAATATTCCAATCGCGAATGTTCTCCATCCAATGACGGTAGGTATTTTCGAATTTCTTTGGATATAAATTAATTTCTGAATCTTCTCCTAAAACCGCTTTTATCGCTGGTTTTACCAAGTCTTCCATCTTCAAAAACCATTGATCTGACAAACGAGGTTCAATGACCGACTTAGTTCTCTCAGAGGTACCTACTTTATTTGTGTGAATTTCAGTTTTCACCAAAACTCCTTTTTCAGTCAATTCTTTTGCGATTTCTTCTCGAACTACAAAACGATCTTTTCCTTCATAATGGAGGCCAAAAGAATTTAAAGAGGCATCGTCATTAAAAATATCAATAACTTCTAATTTGTGCTTTTCTCCTAAAGCTTTGTCATTCTCATCGTGAGCTGGCGTTACCTTCAAGCAACCTGTTCCAAATTCGATGTCTACATAACTATCTTCTATAATCGGAATTACACGTCCACTTAGGGGTACAATGGCTTTCTTTCCTTTTAAATGCGTAAAACGTGGATCTTCTGGATTGATACAAATAGCGGTATCACCAAAAATAGTTTCAGGTCGTGTAGTTGCAATGGTTAGGGTGTCATCAGAACCTTCGACGTTATAGGTTAAATAGTATAAGTTCCCTTGGCGTTCTTCATGGATTACTTCCTCATCTGACAAAGTAGTTTTTGCTTCTGGATCCCAATTGACCATTCGGTATCCACGGTAAATCAATCCTTTGTTGTAAAGATCAACGAAAACTTTAATCACAGATTCAGACATTTCTGGATCCATAGTAAATGCGGTACGTTCCCAATCACAGGAAGCGCCTAATTTTTTTAATTGCTCTAATATAATTCCTCCATATTGATGCTTCCACTCAAAAGCATGCGCAATGAACTCTTCGCGCGTTAAATCGCTTTTTTCAATTCCTTGTTCTTTTAATCTTGCGACAACTTTTGCTTCAGTTGCTATGGATGCATGGTCTGTTCCCGGAACCCAACACGCATTTTTACCCAACAACCGAGCACGTCTAATTAATACATCTTGAATGGTATTGTTCAACATATGCCCCATATGTAAAACTCCAGTGACATTGGGTGGCGGAATTACAATGGTATAAGGTTCTCTTTCGTCTGGTGTAGAATGAAAATAATCATGCTGCATCCAGTACTCGTACCACTTGTCTTCTACCTGGCTGGCATCATATTTAGATGGAATTGTCATACTTTGGGCTAATTTTTAAAATATAGGTCGCAAAAATACAATTATCTACTTTCAGGAGAAAATTAGTCATTGATTTTTTAAAACAAAATTTTTGTTATAATTTTACTACTTAAACCTATACCATGAAAAGCTTTCTGCTATTTTTCGCCTTCGTTTTTGTTTCACTTTCAATGCATGCACAAGAATTTAAATTTGAGAAAGAAACAATTGACTATGGTACGGTTGCAAAAAAATCAGATGGCACGCGTATTTTTTCATTTACAAATATAGGTACTGCACCCATCGTTATCAAAAGGATACAATCTACTTGTGGTTGTACGGTTCCTGAAAAACCAGAAGCACCAATTATGCCTGGAACAAAGGGAGAAATAAAAGTGTCTTACGATACGAATAAGCCTGGAAGGTTTAACAAACAGATCATTATTTTTTCGAATGCGAAACAAACTCGAAAAGTAATTCGAGTAAAAGGGTATGTTGCTTCTGAAGTTTCTTTTGAAAAGGAGAAAAGCATATTGTCCGACAATTAAACTCTTTTCTTTAGTTTGAATTGAAATTTTAGAATTTCCATACCTCTACGAATCGTTAATCTTATCTTTTTACCATCTTTTGATTGCAACTTATTTATTAGTTCACCAATGGACAAATCATGCACTGTACTTCCATTTATTTTCAGTAAAATATCATCTGGATAAATCCCTGCTTGCCCAGCTGGAGAATTCTTTAATACTTTAGAAATGCGATAAGAGGGCTTGAACTTAAATCGGTAACTCGCCGAAAATGTAATGGTATTGTTATTGTTTTCGAGACTGTTATTTTGTCCTGAGTAGCTAATTACTTTTTCTGGATTCATTTCTTTTACTAATTCTTCTCCATTATACACAATATCCAAACCACTCATATTGTATTCAAAGCCTCCTGAGAGCGCAGCACATTTTCTCAATATCAATTTTTTATTTGGATAATCAATCCAGACTTTAAATCGCTTTAAAATATTACTTCCAATACTCCCATTTCTGGTCTCAAATTTCCTTGCTTGTAGGGTAGAAATGGTATCTAAAAAAGATACTGTGGGTTGGAGTAGTTCAAATTTACCGATTTTAACTTTTGGAATCCGAGCTCTATTTCCATAGATTATTCCGCTTAAACCTTCTCCTAAGATATCATTGTAATGCCGAAGAGGAGTCTTAATATTTTCATAGGATTCCTCAAACAACCAAAGCGCATCACTTCCGCCAGTGTCTATTAACATTTTTACGGAGGTCATTTCATTTCCAATCGTATCTAATTGAACAGCTGCATCAACATAGGGTTTATTCCTATAAAACGCAATGGGGAATTCTTCGCATTTTTTGCACTTCTTGTATTGAAAATCCCTCGGATTGTACAGTATTATTTTTTTTGTTTTGTAATTGATTTTGGCAATGACATCTTTCAACAAGCTATAGCCGATAATACCATGTATGGTCGTCCCCATTTTTCCTGAGAGTTCAAATTGGTCTTTTAAAATCACATAAATGGTTTCATTGCTATTCTTCAGACCGCCAACTTTTAATTCGTTTTTTTGAGAAATTAATGCATCGATTGCTTTTCCTTTCCCCAATCCTTGTAAAGATGTTTTTTTTACATTTTTCAACCCCAAACTATCGTTTTCAGAAAGGCTAAATAAGATGGTTTTGTCAACGCCTGTATCTAAGATAAAAGACAACTTCGTGTTATTCACCTCAACTGGAATCACTATGATATTGTTAATTAATTGAAACGAGAGTTTCTGAGAGTTTCGATGTTCATTGGGAAACTGAAATCTTGATTGTCCAAAAACAATATTGCTATTATTGAAGACTAAAAATAGTATGATTGTTAATTTTTTAATAAGCGTTTGTATTTGAGTGAATATGAAAGATACAACAAGAAAATATCATCCATTCTATGTTTTCAGGTTTTAACAGATAAAGAAACTATAATTTCAGTTTCAATATAAAAAATATTTCGCAAATTTGTAATCTCAAATACCATATCAAAAATTATGCCTACAATCTCTCAGAAAGGAAATAAAATGCCAGAGTCACCCATTAGAAAATTGGTGCCTTACGCAGAAGACGCTAAGAAAAGAGGCGTCAGTGTTTTTCACTTAAATATTGGTCAACCCGATATTAAGACCCCACAGATTGCTTTAGATGCTGTAAAAAACAATACCCTTGAGACACTGGCTTATGCGCGTTCGGAAGGTTCTGAATCCTATAGAGCTAAATTGGCAAACTATTATGTAGCACATAATATTTCGGTTGAAGCAAATGATATTGTTGTTACAACAGGGGGCTCTGAGGCCTTACTTTTTACCATCGGGAGTATTACAGATCCGGGAGATGAAATTATAATTCCAGAACCTTTTTATGCAAATTACAACGGTTTTTCTACCGCATCGGGTGTAACTGTAGTCCCTGTAATTTCTAAAATTGAAGATAATTTTGCTTTGCCAAAAATTGAAGATTTTGAGAAGCTAATTACAAAAAAAACAAAAGCAATCTTAATCTGTAATCCAGGGAATCCAACAGGATACTTGTATTCAGAAGCAGAAATAGAAAAGTTAAAGCAGATCGTTTTAAAACATGATTTGTATTTAATTGCCGATGAAGTTTATAGAGAGTTTACCTATGACGGATTGAAACATACCTCAGTACTTTCTTTGGAAGGATTAGATGAACACGCAATTGTAATAGATTCGGTATCGAAACGATATAGTATGTGTGGCGCAAGAATTGGTTGCATTGTTTCAAAAAATAAGCAATTTATTGCCACAGCGATTAAATTTGCACAAGCAAGACTAAGTCCACCTACTTATGCCTTAATTGCCAGTGAAGCAGCTTTAGACACTCCTCAAAGTTATTTTGATGAAGTAATTGAAGAGTATGTCGAAAGAAGAAATACGTTAATTTCTGAATTGGAAAAGCTTAACGGTGTAAAAGTAGCAAACCCGAAAGGAGCTTTTTATTGTGTTGCTGAATTGCCGGTAAAAGATGCAGATCATTTTGCTCAATGGATGTTAGAAGCATTCGAATCCAAAAAAGAAACAGTAATGATTGCGCCTGCAAGCGGATTTTACTCAACACCTGGTGAAGGAAAAAATCAAGTTAGAATCGCCTATGTTTTAAATCAGAAAGATTTAATTCGTTCAGTTGAAATTTTAAAAGAAGCCTTAAAACAATATCCAAGTTAATTGACTATTCAAGAAAACATATCGTTGAAAGCATACAACACTTTTGGTATTGATGTAAAAGCCAGACGCTTTGTTTCGATTACTTCTTTTTATGAATTGCAGCAACTTTTAAAAATAGAAAAAGATTTTTTCTTAATTTCTGGTGGAAGCAATATGCTTTTAACTAAAGACATTGATAGACTTGTTGTTCATATTGATATCAAAGGAACTTCCATAGATCGTGAAGAAGAATATGCTGTTTATATAACGGTAAATGCCGGCGAAAACTGGCATGAATTTGTGCTATGGTGTATTGCTGAAAATTATGGAGGCCTCGAAAACTTATCGTTAATTCCTGGAAATGTTGGTACCTGTCCAATTCAAAATATTGGTGCTTACGGCGTAGAAGTAAAAGACACCATCACAAAGGTGGAGGCATTAGAGATTGAAACAAATAAATTGGTTTCTTTTTCAAACGAAGCCTGTAATTTTGGATATCGAAATTCAATTTTTAAAAATGAAGTGAAAGGAAAATACATCTTGACTTCCGTTTCTTTTAAGTTAACCACAAAAAAGCATCAATTAACAACCTCTTATGGGGCTATTGAAAATGAATTGGCTCTTCATAAAATTAAAACTCCAACATTAAAAAATATTTCTGATGCCGTCATTTCCATTAGAAAATCTAAATTACCCGACCCTAAAGAAATTGGCAATAGTGGTAGTTTCTTTAAAAATCCTGTAATTTCTAAAATGCAGTTTCTAAGACTGCAAAAAGAAAATCCAACAATTCCAAACTATCCCGTTTCTGAAACCGAAATCAAAGTTCCAGCTGGATGGCTAGTAGAACAAAGTGGATTTAAAGGAAAACGTTATGGAGATGCTGGCGTACACGAAAAGCAAGCCTTGGTTTTAGTAAATTATGGAAAAGCAACTGGTAATGAGGTTTTTCAACTTGCTGAAAAAATTCAGAAAACAGTACTTGAAAAGTTCAGAATTCCTCTAGAAATTGAAGTGAATGTAATTGCTTAAGAAGATTTAGAGCTCTTGCTTTAAGGTTTTTTTATTACGTTTAAGTCGCAAAATATCGAGCCCTAACATACCGTTATAAGCATCTTTAATTCGTCCTTTTGCATCTACTAATACAAAATTTTCTATGTGTATAAATTCACTTTCATCTTTTTTTTAAAAATCTTCATCTGTAAAATAAGAGGTTCTTACAATGTTGTAAATACGATCTCTATCTCCAGTTATTGAATGCCATTTGGGAAATCTGAAGTTCTAAAAGTTACTTTCTGACTTTCTGGTGAAGAATTTATTGCTTTAAAAATTAGAGCTATTTTTTCTTTATTTTCTAAATTGATTCCGGGATGGTTGATTTCTAAAAAATAAGGTGTCATTTCGATATCTAAAAATTGACCAAAAAAAACTTGGTTTACTGTACAATATTTTTTTATGAATTCTTCTTCATTCAATAGGTAGTTCTCTGCATTTAGAAATTACAAAAAAAAGCAGGAATTAAAAGTTAAAACGATAGATTTTGTATCTTTGCAATAGAATCATACACTATGAAATTACTACTACTTACCCTCGGATTATTAGGACTTGGAGTTGCTGGAATTGCTATTAAAATTTGGGCAAAAAAAGACGGTGAATTTGCAGGAACCTGTGCAAGCCAAAACCCAATGTTAAATAAGACTGGAGAGTCCTGTGGTTTTTGTGGTAAAACACCTGATAAATTTGACAGTTGCGCAGAACCTCAACATAATTAACTTCCATTTCTCTTAAGAAATACCGCAATTCTTTTTAATTAAAATTTAAAGAGATCAAAATTGTTTTGATCCTCTTTTCTGGAAATTGGTCTGTTATTATTTCAATTTAGTATCTTTATCACGAATTTGATTTCAAAATCCAATCCTTGGAAATAAAGAACACACAATTAGAAAGCAGCATTTCGAAAGCAAAAAGAGGAAATCAAACTTCTTTTAAATATTTATTAGATACTTTTTGGTTAGACGTATATAAGTATCAATTAAAACGCACCAATAGCGAAAATGATGCTGAAGACATTGCCATACAAACGTTTTCAAGAGCCTTTGACAAAATTCATACTTTTGATGAGAAATATGTATTTAAGACTTGGTTAATTACGATTTCTAAAAATATTCATATCGATTTATTACGAAAAAAAAGTAGTTCAATTCGAATTGAAAACACTCAAGAGCAAGAAGAAAAAATTTATTTAGTAGTAGATGATAGCCCAACACCAGAAGATCGCATCATTCGAGAACAAAATTTAGCAAAATTACTAAGAGATATCAAACTCCTAAAACCCAAGTACCAAGAAGTAATTCAATTGCGTTACTTCCAGGAATTGAGTTATAAAGAAATTGCTTCTGAAATAAACGAATCTATAAGCAATGTAAAAGTGAAGCTTTTACGTGCAAAAAAGTTACTTGCAGCCATTATCAAAAAATCATAACATGAAAAAAACATTCCTCAAATCTTTAGGACCTGGTTTATTATTCGCTGGAGCTGCCATTGGTGTTTCACACTTGGTGCAATCTACCAAAGCAGGAGCCGAATTTGGTTTTGGTTTGTTATGGGCTTTACTTCTCGTTCACCTTTTTAAATATCCCTTTTTTCAATTTGGACCACGATATGCTGCGGCTACAGGAGAAACCTTACTAGAAGGCTATCAAAAATTAGGTAGAGGAGTTTTAGTAGCTTATTACCTACTCAATTTTGCAACTATGTTTACCATTCAGGCAGCAGTAACGATCGTTACAGCAGGTTTGGCATCCCAACTTTTTGGCATTACCGGTGATTTGGTAATTTGGTCTTCGATACTCCTTTTGATTAGCATTACCCTATTAGTTGTTGGACGTTATAAACTTCTAGATAACCTGATGAAGTATATCGTCCTCATACTAACAGTAAGTACAATAATTGCGGTTACCGTTGCCATTTTTAGTACAAAAAATGCTGTAGATATGACACAAATACTTCCTTCTGGAACTGTAGAAATCACGTTTCTTATTGCATTTTTAGGATGGATGCCAGCGCCATTAGATGTTGCTGTTTGGCATTCTATTTGGTCAATCGAAAAAAACAAAAGTCAAAATACGACACCAAAACAAGCCATTCTCGATTTTAATATCGGATATCTTGGAACACTCTTTTTAGGAGTTTGCTTTGTACTGTTGGGAGCATTAGTTATGTATCAATCAGGAGAAACCTTTTCAGAAAAAGGAGGTGAATTTGCGTCTCAATTAATTAATCTATACACCAAAAACCTGGGTGAATTCTTTTATCTATTTATTGCCATTGCTGCCTTTACGACCATGTTTAGTACAACACTGACCAGTTTAGACGCTTCTCCAAGAACAATGGAAAAGACAACGCAATTACTATTTTCAAAAAAAACAAAACTGAACTATTGGTTTTGGATTGTATGTCTAGCTTTAGGAACATTCTTTATCTTAAAATATGGGATGGACAATATGGGTTTCTTGGTAAAAATAGCCACGATTCTATCTTTTTTAACAGCGCCTTTTTACGCCATTTTAAATTATACATTAATCACCGGAAAACACACACCAAAAGAACACCAGCCTAATATTTATATAAAAGTTTTGAGTGTCGTTGGAATTCTCTTTTTAGTTGGTTTCAGTATTTGGTTTTTATCGAGTATTTAAAACTTTCCTTTGTATCTTTGCAACTCAAATTCAATAGAAAATGGAGACAGCACCTGTAATGCTTCAAGAAAGACTGAAAAAACCAAAATGGTTGCGTGTAAAATTACCCGTTGGTAAGAAATACACCGAATTAAGAGGTTTAGTAGACAAATACAAGTTAAATACTATTTGTACAAGTGGAAGCTGTCCAAACATGGGAGAATGTTGGGGAGAAGGAACTGCAACTTTTATGATTCTTGGAAATATTTGTACCCGTTCTTGTGGATTTTGTGGTGTAAAAACAGGGAGACCAGAAACGGTGGAATGGGATGAGCCGGAAAAAGTAGCCCAATCCATAAAAATTATGAGCATCAAACATGCCGTAATTACTTCTGTAGATAGAGATGATTTAAAAGATGGAGGATCAATTATCTGGGCTGAAACGGTAGATGCAATCCGCAGAGCAAATCCAACCACAACATTAGAAACATTGATTCCAGATTTTCAAGGAAACACCAAACAAATAGATCGAATTATAGCAGTGCACCCTGAAGTGGTTTCTCACAATATGGAAACCGTACGAAGACTCACCCGTGAAGTTCGAATTCAAGCAAAATACGATCGAAGCTTAGAAGTTTTAAGATATTTAAAAGAAAACGGAATGCGAACCAAAACTGGGTTGATGCTTGGTTTAGGCGAAACAGAAGAAGAAGTAATTCAAACTATGAAAGACCTTCAAGCTGTTGGATTGGACGTATTAACAATAGGTCAATATTTACAACCTACAAAAAAGCACTTGCCTCTAAAAGAGTTTGTGACTCCTGAACAATTTAAGAAATATGAAACTCTAGGTTTAGAAATGGGCTTTATGTATGTTGAAAGTGGACCATTAGTTCGCTCATCTTACAAAGCACATAAACATGCAAAATAAAACTCTCTAATTAGTTGAGAATATTTTAACAATATAAACACGGCACTCATTAGAATGCCGTGTTTTTTTTTAGGAGCGGTCTGATAAAATATTTCTTTTTTTACTCTTAAAATCTACTTTGGCACAAAGGTTGTTGTTAAATAAGTGAGAGACCTCATAAACCTCTTTTAAGTTATAGATTGTTTGTATTTTTTTGAATTATTTTGAGTTAAAAAACCATCTCGTTTGAGATGGTTTTTTTGTCTATAAATTGTAAATAAAATCGACTTATTTTAAGGTGTTAGAATTCAA
>Ga0257120_1000276_pt1 | contig 40028 bp, 35 predicted proteins | sample SI106_10metaG_FD_190153 | JGI IMG/M metagenome (GOLD analysis project Ga0257120, IMG submission 190153) | Marine microbial communities from Saanich Inlet, British Columbia, Canada - SI106_10 | ecosystem: Environmental > Aquatic > Marine > Inlet | place: Canada: British Columbia | collected...
TGGGGTAAGCTTCGGTCTGACCCCTATTTCGAATATGGGATATGACTTGTATGACGCTGAAACCATTCCAGATTTGGGCCAAATTGAATATCGCTTTTTCGGAGATGGTGGAATTAATTCTCTTCACACAGGAACGGGATTTGACATATTAGCAAATGAGAAACGCACGAATCTTTTAAGTGCTGGTGGAAACTTAAACTATGTATTCGGCTCAATTTCACAAAATCGGGCAACCGAAATAGAAAGGTCTGCAGCGGCCACAAATCTTTTCAGGCAAACATCTCAAGAAATTAGTGCCGTTGATTGGAATATAGGCATACGCGCATCCCATATCGACACGATTGTTAGAAATATTAGAATTAACGATAGCACTTTTCAAGAGAAAACCACCTTAATACTCATGAGTTTGGGAGCATACGTAAGACCAGGCGCCGATCTTAACACATTTACCCAAACATTAGAATACACCTATTCTGACTCGTTCAACAATCCAAATATTGTTGACACCTTATTGGAGAAAACTGCGAATGGAACCACCTCATCTCCGCTTGCGGTTGGTGTTGGGATCAGCCTCAATATTGGCAACAAATGGGTGTTAACGACAGATTACTCAAGAACCATGTGGTCCCAACTTACGATTAATGGAAAAAACGCTAATCTTTCAGATGCACAGCGTATTAGCCTTGGTGCCCAATATATTCCAGAGTTTGATAAAAGAGAAAGTGGTAATTACTTGAAAGTGGTTCGTTATCGAGCTGGATTTAGCTTCGGGCAAACCATGCTTAATGTAAATGGACAACAACCAATTATATACGGAATGACAGCTGGACTTGGGTTTCCGCTTTTTTCAGCATCATCTTCGAACTCAATTTTCAACATTGGCGCGGAAGTTGCCAGAAGACAAACGTCAGCAACAAGTTTGACTGAAAACTATTTTAACATTTACGCAGGCTTCACAATCACACCTCATAAGTATGATCAGTGGTTTGCAAAACGAAAATATGATTGATACAAAAGAAACAGCTATGAAAAGGAAAGCATATTTGATACTAATGATTGTGATGATTTCATCCATCGCCAACGCCCAAAAAATAAGAACTTACACTGCAAGTGACGAAGACAGCATTACTTGCATCACATCTGCTTCACTTTATATCGAGTTCTTTAAGCAAGGAAATTTCAAGGATGCTCTTCCTGGCTGGAGAAAAGCCATAGCAATTTGCCCACGATTTTCAGAATCACTTTGGACAAACGGAACCAAAATGTACCAAGATTTAATAGAGGTCGAAGAAGATGACGCTAAAAAGAATTTACTAATGGACACTTTGGAATGGATTTACGATCAGAGGATTGAATATTATCCTGATGGAAAAGGAAGTATTCTTGGCCGAAAGGGTACCGACATGGCAAAATACAGATCAAGTAATCCTAAGAAAGCGCATGATGTATTGAGCGAAAGCTACAACATATTGCAGTTAGAAATGGAGCCAGCGGCCCTCATTTATTATTTTAAGACTGCGTATGATATGAAGCGCAAAAATCTTGTTGAAGACACCTATGTATTAAATCTTTACGGGCCTTGCAGTGATGTGGTTCAAAACAATAAAGATGGCACATACGGCAGTGCTTACTTAACTGCACAGAAGAACATCGACAATATGGTTGGAAAAGTTGCTGGCGATTGTGAAACTCTCATTGGAATTTTCAAACCAAAATTTGGAGCGAATCCAAAGGATGCCGTTCTGCTGGCACAAATTACTAAACTATTGGATAAATTAGATTGCTCTGACGAAGACTTTTATTTAAAAGTGGCCGTAGCGCAATACGAGCTTGACCCAGCAGCAGAGGCTGCTTTTGCCATTGGTAAGGCTTATTATAGGCGCAAGGATTACGGTCAGTCAAACAAATACTTCAAAGAAGTTGCAGATGGAACTGAAGATAAGGATATGTTATTCGATTCTTATCAGTTTTTAGGTGCTGGCATGCTTAGTCTTGGACAAGCGCAAAGCGCAAAAAGCTATGCACTAAAAATGCTTGAAATAAACGCACAATCAGGAGATGCTTATCTTATAATTGGAAATGCATATGTGAAAGGTCGCAAGGACTGTGGAGGTGATGAGTGTAAATCCCGCGCAGTTTATTGGGCCGCTGTAGACAAATTTTCGAAGGCGAAGGCAGTCGACCCTGGCGTAGCTGAAAAAGCGCAACAATACATTAACTCATATGTAGGCCAATTTCCTAAAAAGGAAGATTGCTTTTTCTACGGATTAACTGACGGTCAGAGCTATACTCTTGATTGTTGGATTGGAGAAACAACTACTGTTCGCACACGTGAATAAATTGGTGACATCAATTTGGCTGGCCCTTTCTGGGCTAGCCTTTTTTGGTTGCGAAAATGATTTGAAAGAAGTGGAGAAGTTTTCTACGTATGAAGATCTCCCACTTCAAACCATCACTAATAGTAAGATCACATACACGGATTCTACCATTGTTACATTTACTGTCAAAGCTGGACAAATTGATAGATTCCCATCCGAAGAAGATGCGTATGATCAATTCACAAAAGGTGTCGAGGTGGTGACATATAATAAAAATGGTGGTTTTGAAAGCCAAATCAATGCGGACAAAGCCACTAATTACACCAAAAGAAAAATCATGATCGCAAGGGATAGTGTAATCCTTAGAAATTATGAAGGTAAAATGTTACAGACGGAACTTTTAACTTGGGACGACAATACGCAGCGGATTTACACTGATGAATTTGTAAAAATCACAACTCCCAATGAAATTCTTTTTGGCGATGGTTTGGAGGCAAAGTCTGACTTCTCTGAATATGAAATTCAAAATATTACCGGAAGAATTAAAATAGATTCAGAAGAATCTGAAGAACCAAAAGAGGAATGAATCAATATCACAAAATAATGGAAGTCTTTTGGCTGCTTATAGCCGTGGTTAGTCTGGCCTATGCCATGTATATGGCCGGACAATCAAGCTTTGAAGAATCGTCCATGTACTTTCTATTTCCTGTTGTTGCAGGTATTCTTTTTAGTTTGAGATATTTTATGCGAAAGCGTTTCGAAAAAATGAAGGATGAGGACTAGAGTCAATGTCTAAATTTGGCTAATAATAAATGGAGCATCCTTCTTTTCTTTTGGTAGCAGCATCCATAGTTGCATCACTCGTTCTATCGGCATTCTTCAGTGGAATGGAGATTGCCTTCGTTTCTAGCAATCGTCTCAAGATTGAACTAGACAAAAAACTTGGATTATACCCTGCTCGGGTTTATTCATACTTCTATAAAAATCAGAGTAAATTCATTAGCACATTATTATTGGGAAATAATGTGGCTTTGGTCATCTACGGCATATTCATGGCCGATCTGCTAGAAGAACCAATTTTCAACATTTTGAAATTCATACCAAGTGAAGGCTTTGTAAATCTTTTGGTACTGCTGACACAAACCATCATCTCAACAGCCGTCATATTGATTTTCGCAGAATTTCTTCCTAAGATTTTGTTTAGAATTAATCCAAATCGAAAGCTTGACTATTTTGTATTTCCTGTCCTTCTTATATGTGGTCCACTATTTATTGTTGTGTGGGGTGTGTTTGAATTAATCAGCTACATCCTCAAACTGTTCTCTGTAACATTTGAAGAGAGCGAATATGCATTTGGACGAGTAGATTTAGATCACTACGTTAAAGAAGCGGCATCATCTTCCAGTGAAGAAACTGAGCTAGATAATGAACTTCAAATATTCCAGAACGCCCTAGACTTCTCAAGTATTAAAGCAAGAGAATGCATGATTCCCCGAAATGAGATTATTGCGCATGAGTTCAATGATAGTATAGAAGCATTAAACAAGACTTTTACGGAAACTGGGTATTCTAAAATCTTAATCTTCAAAGAATCCATTGACAATGTGATAGGGTACGTGCACTCATTTGAGCTTTTTCAAAGACCTACAGCGATTAAAAACATTCTTCGTCCACTTTCAATTATTCCTGAAACCACTACTGCCGATAAGGTTTTGAGAACGCTCATCGAACAAAAGAGAAATATAGCATTGGTAGTTGACGAATATGGCGGAACATCTGGGATGCTGACGCTTGAAGATATTGTAGAAGAAATATTTGGCGATATAGAAGATGAACATGATCAGGAAGATTTAATCGAAAGTGATTTAGGCAGTGGTGCCTATCATTTCTCTGCTCGATTGGAGATTGATTACATTAATGAAGAACATAACTTAAGCCTCAAAGTATCAGATGAGTACGAAACACTTGCAGGCCTAATAATTGAGGAGAACGAGGATATACCAACGGTGGGTGATCTTATCGATTTAGACCAATACACGGCTGAAATAATCAAGGTAAGTGGCAATAAAATCGAAGAAGTCATAATACGTTCCTCCGAAAGTGCAAATTAGCCGCCAATATTCAACCTCAACTTGTACTTTCGCGGCCTATTTTTTTAAAGCTCAAAGCTTATGGCAGTTATTGGATCAATTCGGAAAAGATCAGGTTTACTTATCGTTATAATTGGGGTCGCCCTCTTGTTGTTCTTACTAGGCGACTTATTTAGTGGAGGTTCTAGCCTATTTACCCAGCAAGATGTTGCTTTAGGCAAAATAGCTGGAAAAGAGATTAACCAGCGTGAATATGAAATTCGCGTTCAAGAAACCATAGGCCGATCTTCTGGTCCAGAAGGCGCCACTGAACAAGCAAAAAAGCAAGTTCGAGAGCGCGTTTGGATTGAAATGATAAATGAGCTTATTACATTCAAGGAGTACGGGAATCTTGGTATTTCAGTAAGTCCAGAAGAACTCTTAGATCAGGTTCAAAACACAACACCAGGGTCAATACTATACCAATACTTTTCTGACCCTAACACTGGTCAGGTCATTGAGCAGTTTCGTGACCCACAGACCGGAGGTCTAGATTCAAGAAAGGTATTGACTACCGTTCAGAACATCATTAACAGTGAAAATGCCAAAGATTGGTTACCAATTGAAGCTGCCATTAAAGAAGATGTGAAGAATAGTAAGTACAGAAATCTTGTTGGAAAGGGTCTGTATACAACTAACTCAGAAGCGGAATCCATCAATATTGAGAAAAACGCGTCAATGTCGTTTAGTTATGTCTTGAAGGAATTCATGAGTATTCCAGACGAACAGATTGAAGTTACCGATTCTGATTATCAAGCTTATTACAATAGTCATAAGGATGAGGCTTTATTCAAAAGTGAGGAAGAAAGTCGTGATATTAAGTTTGTTTCGTTCAACCTTGTCGCATCGAATGAAGATTTAGCAGAAATTGAAAGCGAAATGAATGCTATGAAGGAGTTGTTTGTGTCAGACACGAACGATACCGCATTTATTCTAGATAATGCTGAATCTGATATTGAAAATCTGTCACGATATTTCACTGTAGAAGAATTAATGCCTCAATTAAAAGACACTATTCAGGAAAGCGAGATTGGGACAGTTTTCGGACCTATATCTAATGGTTCTACATTCCAAATCACAAAACTTTCCGCAATTGACATGGCCCCAGATTCAGTTCAGGCAAGTCATATTCTTGTCAAAATTGAAGATGGCGACACAATTAAGATTAATGCCGCCAAGGCCAAATTAGATTCATTGAAATCTGTGGCTCAATCAAAGAAAAATTTCGCTGAATTAGCTAAGGAATTTTCAGATGATCTCGGATCGGCTGAGAAGGGTGGAGAGCTAGATTGGTTTACTCGGGGCCGTATGGTTCCAGAGTTTGAAACTGCAAGTTTTGCGGGAAAAACCGGTGACATGATAATGGTTGAAACTCAGTTTGGAGTTCATCTTATTTACATAACTGACCAAACGGAGGCAAAACCAAGATACTTACTATCATCAGTTGATATGCTTATTGAACCTTCCAAATTCACTGCGAATAGTGTTTACAGCGCAGCAAGTAAGTTCTCAGTCGAGAACAAGTCAATCGAGAGTTTTGAATCGAATAAAGAATATGCAATTGAGCCAGCAGAAGGTCTTAGAGCAATTGATCCGGGAGTTCCAGTTATTGGCCCGAACTCAAAGGAGGTTTTGCGTTGGATTTTTGCTGAAGAAACTGAAGTTGGTTCTGTTTCGACTCCTTTCGAGCTAGAAGACAAAATCGTTGTTGTTGCTGTGACCAACATTAGAGAGAAAGGAACCATTTCTATAGAGTCCGCCAAGCCATTCATGTCCCCAGAGATTGTAAATAAAAAGAAGGCTGATCAGTTCATCGCAGAATTTGGTAACTACTCTACTCTTGAAGAAGCAGGTTCAAATACTAAGAAGGATATTCAAAAAGTGTCTTCAGCAAGATTTGATGACAATAATCTGAGTGGCGGACTTGGAAACGAGCCAAAACTTGTCGGAGCAGTATCTGCTCTTGAATCTGGAAATGTATCCAAGACAATCATTGGAAACAGAGGAGTTTTTGTTGCACGTTTAGATGGAGTTACGAATCCGGCTGAAGGAACTGATCTAACTCAGGTCAAATCAGTCAAAAACAACAACTATTCAAGTCGAGCAGACCGGAAAGCTCAAGATGCATTGCAAAAGGCAATGGGAGTTGAGGATAACCGAGGAAGATATTACTAGGAACTTAATTTGCGGATAATCCGCAGCTTATCGATCAAGTCGAGTAATCTCGTTTCCTAAATTTTCAAGGAAATTTGAGGAATGACGACCATGATATTTTGGCAATTTCATCTTGAAACGTGTTTCACTCAGCTATTTATATCTAAAGCTCAGATACTGATACATAGCTCTATGTTACATCAATTGGTCAGAAAATTCTTTATTGCTCGAACAAATTCTTTTGGTTTTTCTGCATGAAGCCAATGACCAGCGTTATCTATTGTGACGAGATACGCATTCGGAAATAGTAATTTAATGTCAGACCAATCTTGGTCTAGTATGTAGTCGGATTTCTCACCTCTAATAAACAGCGTTTCACCATCGAAATCCATTTCTTCTAAAGCTTCTCCCACCTTCTCTATATTTCGCTCAATTGAATCTAGATTGAACCTCCACCCAAAACTACCTCGCCCGGAACGGTATAGGCTCTTCATTAAAAACTGTCTCACGCTTGGTTCGGATAAATATTTCTGCATGTAGGTTTCAGCTTCTGTTCTTCGTTCAATCTTTTCGACTGGCACCGCTCTCAAAGCATCTACGACATCTTGATGATGGACAGGATAAAATTTTGGACCTATGTCCGCCACAATTAATTTACTCACTCTCTTTGGTTGATCTTGCGCCAACTTAATAGCCACCTTCCCTCCCATTGAATGACCTAATATAATGGCTTTGTCCAAGCCCAGATCATCTAAAAGTTCAATAATGTCATCGACCATAACTGAATAGTTGTGATCCGGACTGTTTGGTGAATGCCCATGATTTCGCATATCGACTAATATGCATTGAAAGTCATCCTCCAATAGTCGAGCAGGTGCCTGCCAATTATCCAGCATGCCCATTAGACCATGCATTATGATTAATGGTTCTCCTGTTCCAAAAGTTTTATAGTTCAGTTTCATCTCAGCATTTTTAAATACATCTGGACAGTATTTTCTAAGCCAAAATATAGCGCATCGCTAATCAAGGCGTGTCCGATTGAAACTTCATCCAGAACTGTTAATCCATTGGCAAAAAATCCTAGGTTTTTCAAATTCAAATCATGACCAGCATTTATTCCTAGACCAATTGATGATGCATGACTTGATGCAAGAATAAAAGGGCTACAAGCTACTTTCTTATCAATATCAAAGTGCTTAGCATATGGTTCAGTATATAATTCGATTCTATCCGTGCCAATTTTTCTAGCTCCATCAATAATTCCAATATCAGTAGAAGTAAATATGGACGTTCGAATACCATGTGACTTTAGCTCTGATATAACTTCAGAAAGCATGGATTCGTTCTTGATTGTGTCCCAGCCAGAGTTACTTGTCACAGCATCTGTAGCGTCTGGCACCAGAGTAGCTTGATCCGCTTTAACGGAAATTACTAAATCCAGCCAATCTCGGCTTGGGTAACCCTCAACATTCAACTCTGTTGTACATACTTTTTTCAAGTCCCGAACATCTTGGTATCGAATATGTCTTTCATCTGGCCTAGGATGCACAGTAATTCCTTGACCACCATATGATTCAATATTAATAGCCGCAGCCAATAAATCAGGAGTGTTACCACCTCGCGCATTCCTAATTGTTGCGATTTTATTAATGTTTACACTAAGCTTTGTCATTTTCATTAACCGTTTTATCATTCCCAGTTGCAGGTAATCCCTACCCTAATCGTTATTATTGATCAAGGTAAAAACAAGGTCACCCACTTAAAAATTCGTGTAGGTTTGTTTGCAAATGAATGCAAATAGCCGTCTATAAAAAGACAGATAGAATCAAAAAATGTTAGCTGAAGAATTAATTGTCGATAATATACCACCGCTCAAACCATCTGATACAGGTGAAACAGCACTAAACTGGATGGATGACTTTAAGGTGATGCATCTCTGTGTTGTCGAAAATCAACAGTATTTGGGCACAGTTTCTGAAAGTGATATCCTAAGCATCACTGATATAGGGGAAAGCTTATCGAAGCACAAAGAATTGTTCAACCCTGTTTATGTAAAACAGAGTCAACACATATTCGAAGTGGTGAAGGTCGTCAATGATCATCAGCTTAGTATTACACCTGTTTTAGATGAACGTGAGCAATATTTAGGCGCAATTACGATTGCTCAGCTCATGAACATCATTGCAGATATGCCGGTGGCAAATAGTCCAGGAGGAATAATCGTTCTCGAATTGAATTATAATGATTACTCGTTAGCACACATATCGAGTATTATTGAAGAAAACAACACTAAAATCCTAGGTACCTTCATCACATCACACGCTGATTCTACAAAGATTCAACTTACAATTAAGGTCAACAGCGTTGATATCTCCTCCATTATCTCCTCACTACAAAGACATGAATATGTCATTACCTTTTTCAATCAAAGTTTAGATGCTGGGGTAGACTTGCGCGATCGATTCGATTCATTTATGAACTACATCAACATCTAATAAATTGGATGTTCGTACGCTTTTCGTGGTGTTTTTTGGGCTGTGTTGTTGGCATAGTGGTATGTCACAATTGTATATTGTATCCGACATTACTGTTACGGGGAATCAAAGAACCAAGGACTTCGTAATATTAAGAGAATGTCCGTTAAAAGTGAGTGACAGCGTAGATCTATCCAATCTTGAAGAACTCAAAAAAAACATTTCGAGAAACATCACAAACACCGGACTGACCAATTTCGTGGATATCACCTTTACGCCCGAAGATTCAACATCGGTTAATGTGAATATTAATATTCTTGAGCGATGGTATATTTGGCCAAATCTCATTTTCGAGCTCAAAGAAACCAACTTCAATAGCTGGTGGGAGAGTAAAGACTTCAATCGCATCAACTATGGGTTTTCTATTGACGACTATAATTTTAGAGGTAGGCAAGAAAAGTTGTCAATTCGGTTTCAAAATGGTTGGACGAGAAAAATAGGAATCAACTATCAAATTCCTGGGCTAAATAAAAAGCGCACCCTTGGAGGCGGAATTGAAATTTACTATTCTAATAATGTGGAGGTGAATCATCAAATGCAATTCGTCCCTGATAGTATTTTCAATAAACGGAATTTCCTTAAGACAAAGAATATCATCCAAGAAGAAATGGTAGGTAGAATAAAAATTGAATACCGGCCTCGATATCTCAACAAACATCGTTGGATTGCTGGGATTGAAACTATCATAGTTTCTGACACAGTAAGAGATGTAAACCCAAACTACTTGGGAAATTCCAACAGAAGATCACAATACTTTTATCTGAGCTATGGATTTAACAGAGAAACCAGAGACAATAGAGCATATCCGCTTACAGGTTACCTTATCGATGGAAGCATTAACCAACATGGCTTAGGAATTCTGAACAAGAACGATGTCATTCTCACCGATGGAATTGTTACTGTCAATTCTCATCATCAATTAAAAACCAGATTCTATTTCGGGCACGGATTTAAAATTAAGGCTACACTTTTTGGAACGCCACCCTACTATTTTCAGCGCGGATTAGGTTATGGACAAATTAATATAAGAGGTTACGAACTCTATGTTATAGATGGCCAGCATTTTGGTTTATACAGGAGTAATCTTAAATATCAGGTTATCAAAAAAAACACGATTGACTTAAAGACCTTATTTAAGAAATTCGACAAGTTTCACTATTCTCTATTTTTGAACGCTTTTGGAGATGCAGGATATGCAATAGATAATATAAACGCATCGACCAACCCCCTTGCAAATGAATTACAATACAGTTTTGGACTTGGACTGGATTTCGTTAGCTACTACGATTTAGTCATTCGATTTGAAGGATCAATTAACGCCCTTAGAGAGCCCGGATTCTACATAAACTTTACCAAACCAATATAATGTCACGTATAGCCATATTCGGTCGTCAATTCAGTTCTGAATACAATGAGAGCATTTTGAAGTTCCTTGATATTCTAAAACGCAAAGAGGTTGAGTACGCTATTTACCAAACTTTTTCTTCTTTCCTAGAGGATCAATTAAAGCTTGCTATTGAGCCCAACCGTTTGTTTACAAAAGAATCCTTCTCTCCGGAAAAATTTGATGTGATAATTTCAATTGGCGGTGATGGAACAATGCTTGATTGTACAACATTGGTCGGAGACTCAGGATTACCAATGCTTGGTTTAAATACTGGTAGATTAGGCTTTCTATCTAGTGTGAGTATCGATTACATTACAGAAGCCCTCGACCAAATAATTGAAGGTGCTTATATGACTGACCAGAGAAGTCTGATAAAGCTCGAAACAGAATCCAGAATTTTTGGCAAAAATAATTTTGCGTTAAATGAAATGACTTTGCATAAAAAGGACAGTCAGTCCATGATTGTAATACATGCTTATGTGGATGGGAAGTTTTTAAATACCTATTGGGCCGATGGACTTATTATTGCGACTCCTACTGGGTCCACTGCCTACTCGTTGAGCTGTGGAGGTCCCATTATTTTACCAAGTTCTTCAAACTTCATTATAACTCCTGTCGCACCACATAATCTCAACGTACGACCTGTACTTATTTCAGATCAAAGCACAGTTACACTCAGAGTAGAAGGAAGAAGTGAAAACTTCTTAGTTTCACTCGACTCGCGCTCAGTAAGCATCGATTCTGAGACAGTTTTGACCTTGAGCAAGCATAATTTCGATGTAAATTTGGTTCGCTTAAAGAATCATAGCTTTCTTAAAACGCTAAGGAACAAGCTAAACTGGGGTCTAGATAGGCGTAATTAAACATTGACAAACCACTCTTACAAACCATTATATTTGTATATCATTTCGGAGATGAGACTCTTAATCATACTACTTATTACCATCACTTTCTTGCTAGCTCAAGAGTCGCAAGCCCAACGATGGAAAAAAGTTCGACACGAAATCCAAGCTGGTGTTGGAGCAACAAGCTTCTTAGGCGAACTAGGAGGTGGAGATGGGCCAGGACGTGATTTGTTTTATGATGTTGATGGTAGAGCCAGCAGATATTTAATCACAGGTGGATATCGATTTAAGTTGGCAGAATTCGCTAGCGTGAGGGGTAATCTCACTTATGCCCGCTTAAGAGGAGATGACGCTCTAGCCGGAGACCCACACCGTCAAAGTAGAAATTTAAGTTTCAAATCCCCACTGATTGAACTCGCTGCAGTTGGAGAAGTATATTTTATTCGTGAAAAATTTAACAGTCTCTATAAAGTGCGAGGAATAAAAGGAGCTCTTGGAAGTAGTCTAAGCGCTTATGTCTTCGGTGGAATTGGAGGATTTTTTTTCAACCCTAGGGCTAAATTTGAAGGTAATGCGAATTACGCTGGTGACGATAAATGGTACAGTCTTCAGCCATTGGGAACGGAAGGTCAAGGTCAGGCTGGAAATCCGAAACCTTACAGCCGGATAAATATGTGTATCCCAATGGGCGTTGCCGCAAAATACAATCTCAACCGAACGATTGCCATATCACTTGAATACGGATTTAGATATACGTTCACCGATTACATTGATGATGTAAGCGGAACCTATGCCGATCCTGCTAAAGTGAAAGCAGCAAATGGTGGTGATGGCGATGCTGCTGCATATTTTTCTAATCCATCTATTCCAATACAGGATGGCGACAAAGTAATTGACAAAAGTGGTCCTAGCTTCATAAATTTACAGAGAGGTAACCCTGGTTCAAAAGATACCTACATGTTTTTAACGCTTGCGTTGAATTACAAATTCGTTTCAAAAAAGACGAACAGACCAAAATTCTAATCGATATAAGATTTCCTTGTTTTCTTCGTTTCCCTATGGTGAAACTGGCGCCGCTCATATTACTTTCCTTGGTATTGAACATTGGCGTCATCAATGCACAAAAATCAGCCCAACGTGATTGGGAGTTTGGTGTGACCGGAGGCATTTGTTGGTATAACGGAGACCTGAATCCAAACAAGTTTTTTGGTAAAAACTATTACAACCAAGCATTTGGCGTTTCGATTCGAAAAAGCTTGAATCAGCGATTTGCTTTAAGGGGTCAGTTTAATTTCGGCACTCTTAGCGCGGAGGACGAAACATCTACCTCAAGATTTCAACAAAACAGAAACTTGAATTTTACAACCCCCATCTATGAGCTGGCAAGCACGATTGAGTTCAATTTTTTAGATTATGACGCACTTTTAAATGGAAAACATTTCAGCCCATATAGCTTCATTGGTTTATCTGTTTTTCGATTCAACCCCTCGACCGAAGTAGAAGGTAATAGCTATGAGTTGCAACCTTTAGCTACAGAAAGTAAATCGTACTCTAAAACATCTGTATCTATACCGTTTGGATTTGGTTTTAAATGGGCAATCACGGACAGAATCATAGCCAATGCTGATTGGGGCATGCGAAGGAGTTTTAGCGATTATATTGATGATACGAGTGAAATGTATCCGTTGAGTGGAGAATTGGAAGGCCTTTCAGAGAATTTAAGTGACCGGAGTCTTGAACAATCTGGACCTGATGGCACCAATTGGGGCACCCAAAGAGGGAACTCTCAAACGAAAGATTGGTACTCATTTGTAACTGCGGGTTTATCCATCAGAATTGGGCCGAAGAAAGGTTCCTGCAAGCACATAGGTATTTAATATCTTCGCGCGCTTAATCAACGCGGCAAATAAGATCCAATAGATGAGTTTAGAGCACCAGCTGGATATAGACAACATACCACAACACATCGCCATTATTATGGACGGTAACGGACGGTGGGCTAATCAAAAAGGAAAAGCAAGAATCTTTGGACATCGGAACGCGCTGGATGCTGTTAAGGATAGTACAGAAACAGCGGCACGCATCGGGGTCAAGCATTTGACACTCTATGCATTTTCAACTGAAAATTGGAAACGTCCAAGACGGGAGGTGACTGCCCTAATGGAACTTTTGGTTTCTACTATCAATAAGGAAGTAAAGTCGCTCAATGAAAATAACATTCGCCTGAGAGCTGTGGGTGATTTAAGCTCATTACCAGATGTAACTTTAAATGGGTTGAAACGTGGTATAGAACTAACCGCCAACAATAAACGAATGGACCTAACATTGGCTTTAAGTTATAGCTCGCGATGGGAAATTCTTAACGCCACTAAAACCATTGCCTCTAAGGTGAAATCAGGTGAGATGGGAATTGAAGAAATTGACGAAGAGTTGTTTTCTTCATTCTTATCAACGAAGGACATGCCCGATCCCGAATTAATGATTCGCACAAGTGGAGAAATGCGCATTAGCAACTTTCTACTTTGGCAGTTAGCTTATTCAGAACTCTATTTTTTAGAAAAATTATGGCCAGACTTTAGAGGAGACGACTTAGTGCAAGCTGTATTAGATTACCAAAATCGTGAGCGAAGATTCGGAATGACAGGAGAACAAGTCAAGGAAACCACTTAGTATGAAAGCATTATTAAAGCTAGTTTTTCTTCTTTTTTTGTGGTTGGCCCCAGGAGCAATCGCTAAAGCACAGGTGATCCTTGGTTCAGGAGCTAAAATTTCATACTCAAATCCTCGCGACTATACAATTGCTGGTGTAACAGTTGAAGGGTCAGAAAACCTAGATGAAGGCGCAATTCGACTTCTTTCCGGATTAAATATTGGAAGTGAAATCAGTGTTCCTGGTGAGGAGACCGCTGAGGCTCTTCGTAAACTTTGGAAGCAGGATCTATTTAGCGATGTGCAGATTCTAGCCGATCGCATTGAAGGAGACAAAATCTATTTGATTATTAAAATCAAAGAGAGACCTAGGCTTTCAAGATTTGGATTTAAGGGAGTTGCAAAGTCAGAGGCGGATGATATTCGAGAAAAAATCAATCTCTACAAGGAGAAAATTGTAACCGAAAACCTCATGATCTCTACCCAGCAAAAGGTCTTGAAATATTATGATGACAAGGGATTTAGAAATGCCGTTGTTGATTTAAGACAAGAATCAGACAGCCTATTTAGAAGTAAGGTTAGAATATATATTGATGTAGTAAAAGGAAAGAAAATTCGGATCGATAGGATAAACGTAAAAGGAAATAGTTTTTATTCTGATTATCAAGTAAGACGCAGCTTAAAGGAAACTAAAGAAAGAAGTGTTTTCAAACCATTTTATGATGTTGACACATTAGGAAAAACTCTTTGGACGCAACTTTGGAATGATCGCAAGGCAATGTCGATCACCTCCCTCAGATATGGGTTTGATCATATAAAAGTTAGACTTTTCAAAGCCTCAAAGTTCTTAGAGAAAAACTTAGATGGTGACATGGATTTACTTGTCGCTAAATACAATCAAAAAGGCTTTAGAGATGCTCGTCTTATAAGTGACACAGCATATGCTAGCGGCGAAAGATCGGTAAGTATTGACATGAAGCTGGAAGAAGGATATCAATACTACTTCCGAAATATTAAATGGATTGGCAACACTAAATACAAGTCTAGTGAGTTGACCGATAGACTTGGAATAAAGAAAGGTGACATCTACGATCCTCAGAAGTTAGAAGCTCGGCTATATATGGATCAGGCGGGCGGTGATGTTACTTCCATGTATATGGATAATGGATATTTATTCTTTCAGTTAGAACCAGTAGAGGTATTAGTCGGAAAAGACAGTATCGATATGGAAATTAGAATGTACGAAGGCGATCAGGCCAGAATCAATCGTATCATGGTTAGTGGTAATACAAAAACCAATGATCATGTCATTCTCCGCGAATTGTACACAATGCCAGGTCAGCTGTTTAGCAGAGCCGATATAATACGCTCACAACAACAGCTCAATGTACTAGGCTTTTTTGATCCGGAAACAATGGACGTAAGGCCCACTCCCGATCCATCAAACGGGACAGTGGATATTGAATATGTAGTTACAGAAAAACCCAATGATCAGCTTACTCTTCAAGGAGGTTATGGTGGTGGAATTCTGGTGGCGACTGTAGGTGTTCAATTCAACAATTTCTCCACTAAAAATATCCTTCATCCGAAGGAATGGAATGGACCCTTGCCAACTGGAGACGGACAAAAACTAGGGCTTAATTTCAACACTAATGGACGTCAGTATCAGGCATTCAACATGTCCTTCACAGAGCCTTGGCTTGGTGGCAAGAAACCGACATCTTTGACTCTAAGCGGTTTTTATTCATTTTTCACACTTGGCGCTAACAACAGAAAGTATAATGAAGATGAAAATGGAGTCCAAACACTAAATATAGATAGAGCCTATTTCCAAAGACTCGGAGCCACGGCACAAATTGGTAAACGACTAAAATGGCCTGATAATTATTTCAGTTTAATTTTTGAAGGAAGTGCTCAGCAGTACACTCTTCAGAACTATAATCAATTCTTTTTTAATACTGGGCAGGCATACAACTTCTATGGAAAATTCATTCTTACGAGAAGGTCCGTAGATGATAACATCTATCCAAGTATGGGGTCAGATATGAGTTTTTCTGGTCAGTTCACTCCTCCATATTCGTTTGTTAATGGAAAAGACTATAACAGCTTGGAACCTGCAGATCGATTCAAATATTTGGAATACCATAAATGGAAATTCTCATGGGGTTATTACACCGGTCTTGTTGGGAAGCAACGTAAGCACAAATTAGTTCTGTATACTAAGGTAGGCTTTGGCGCATTGGGTCTTTACAATAGAAACGTAGGATTAGTGCCATTCGAAAGATTCTACTTAGGTGGCGACCCATTCTCTACAACTGGCATTGCATTAGGTGGAATAGATTCCCGCGAGTTCATCTCTCTGCGAGGATATGGCGGTGGCGGATTATCACCTGAACAAGGCGCAACATTGATTAATAAATATACGATGGAACTCCGATATCCATTCTCTCTAAGTCAAAGCTTCACAGCTTATGGCCTGGCATTTGCAGAAGCGGGTAACAGTTGGTCAAATTTCAATTCATTTAATCCATTCGAAGTGTATAAATCAACAGGTGTAGGAATCCGCATCTTTTTGCCAATGTTTGGTCTGCTCGGAGTAGATTGGGCATACAGGCTAGACGATACAAATAATCGTGCAGACTTCAACTCTGGTCTGAATGCACAGAGATCAAGATTCCACTTCACACTTGGTTATCAATTCGGAGATTTATAATTCAATAATATGAAAGTAAATATTCTAATCGCCACTATCATGCTGTTCAGCGCAAGTTTTGCCATGAGCCAACGATACGCATTCATCGACACTGATTTCATTCTAGAACAAATTCCAGCATATCAAGAAGCCCAAACTGAAATTGATGCTCAAGCCGAAAAGTGGCAAAAACAAATTGAGGCTAGGTATGACGAAATTGAGCAGATGTATACAGCTTATAAGGCAGAGCAGGTATTGTTGAGTCCCGAGATGAGAAAGAAACGGGAAGATGAAATCATTAAAAAAGAAAAAGAAGCAAAAGATTTTCAAAGAGAAAAATTTGGAGTCGAGGGTGAGCTCTTTAAATTGAGACAAGAGCTCATTAAACCAATTCAAGAATCAGTATTTGATGCTGTTAGAAAGATGGCTGAGCAAAAGAGTTACGCAGTTATCTTTGACAAGGCTGCGTCAAGCTCAGCAATCATATATTCAAACCCGAAATATGACCAAAGCAAAGAAATTCTACAAAGACTCGGCTTTACTGACACCACCGAATAATATTACTCCTTTATTTGCAATCCTAAATTTATGATGATGAGATATTTAACACTACTGGCTTTATGCCTTACGATTGGTCTGAGTCAACTTAGCGCACAATCGAAAATGAAATTTGGCCACATTAATTCTCAAGTATTGTTAGAGGCTATGCCTGAAAAAGCTGAGGCGGATAAGGCGCTTGAAGCCTTTGCGGCACAACTAGAGAAGCAATTGCAAACTATGAGTACTGAATGGGATTCTAAAGTTCAGGATTACAGAGCGAATGAAGCGGTTATGTCAGATATAATCGCTCAAACTAAGGCTGAAGAAATTCAACAACTTGAGCAGCGAATTCAAAGCTTTCAGCAAAACGCCCAACAATCTGTTGGTAAGAAAGAAGCGGAAGTGTACCAACCAATATTGGATAAGGCAAAAGATGCAATTGAAGCGGTGTCCAAAGAAGGAAGCTACAATTATGTATTTGATTCTAGTTCTGGGTCTCTACTATATCAACCAGACGGAGATGACATTATAGAACTGGTTAAAAAGAAACTCGGAATTACTGGTCCACCACCAGCACCTACAGAATAATAAAAATCCTGACCTTTGAGTCAGGTTTTTTTTGCATTGAATAATCAACCCATTGGCATATTTGACTCAGGAGTCGGTGGACTTTCTATTTGGCAGCACATATCTCTGGTATTGCCCATTGAGTCCACAGTTTATATTGCAGACAGTGCAAATGCTCCTTATGGAGAGCTGTCTAAAGCAGAAATAATATCTTTAAGCGAAAGGTGCACCGAGCGACTTATTAGTCTTGGCGCGAAGATCATCGTTGTTGCCTGCAACACTGCGACTACAAATGCTATTGAGGAATTGAGATCCAGTTTTAAAATTCCATTTGTAGGAATTGAACCAGCAACTAAACCGGCAGCAATAAATACCAAAACGGGTAAAATTGGTATTCTGGCTACCAAAGGTACGCTGGCCAGCGAGTTATTTTTAAATACGTCTCAACAATTCAGAGGGTCAATTGAAATAATCGAAACTGTCGGAACGGGCTTGGTACAAATTGTTGAATCTGGCAAGTTCGAACAGGCCAAACCATTGCTAAAAAAATATCTATCTCCAATGGTCGAAGCTGGGGTAGACAACATTGTACTTGGCTGCACGCATTATCCATTTTTGAAAGATATGATGCGGGAAATATTACCAGACTCAATCAAAATAATCGATTCAGGCTATGCTGCAGTTCAACAAACTAAATTCCTAATTGACAATTATAACCTTCGGTCCGAAGTTTCAAATAAAATTTCTCATTGCATACTATCAACAGGAAGTTTAGAAACGCTAAATAATATTACATCGCTATTAGGTAATGTCGACTTTCGAGTAGAGGTGTTTTAATTGCTTATTTAAACCACTTGGAGTACTTCAGATAATTGGCAGCTATTCTTTCGATTTCGCCTTCTCTTAATTCTTTTGAAACCTGTTTTATAAATTTTGCAGGCACTCCTGCATACAAAGAGCCCTCTTTTATATGCGTGCCCTCTAAAACCACAGCGCCTGCGGCAATGACCGAACCCGATTCAACAATCACGTTATCCATAACAATCGCACCCATTCCTATAAGCACGTTATCGTATACTTTACATCCATGAACAATAGCATTGTGCCCTATTGACACATTACTGCCTATAATAGTTTCAGTCTTCTTAAAAGTGCAATGAATGACAGCACCGTCCTGAACATTCACCCTATTTCCGAATCTTATGGAATTTACATCAGCCCTAAGCACTGAATTAAACCAAAACGAGCAGTCATCTCCACATTCAAAATCTCCAACAACGGTTGCGTTCTCTGCAATGAAACAATCATTTCCGAATATAGGAAGCTTGTTTTCTACTGGTAAAATCAGTGCCATGAATCTTAATGTTTTTGACGAAGTTATGGTAGAACCTAATTGTAACTTTGCTGTTTCTGTATGTTATGAGCGAAAAGACACTTCCCTTTATGATTTATGCTGAGGTTACACCAAATCCAGCAACAATGAAATTTGTAGCTAATCACATATTAGCGGAAAATGGTGCTGTTTTCGAATTTAAATCCGAGGCTGAAGCTTCATCTAGTCCATTGGCTCAGCGATTATTTAGCTTTCCCTTTGTGACGGGCGTTTTCATCGCACAAAACTTCCTTACTATAAGTAAAATGGAGGGTGTAGAATGGGATGAAGTGATGCTAGAAATTCGCGAATACATGAGTAATTATCTTAATGCGGGTCAACCTATCCTAACTGAATCTGCCCAATCAATTGCATTGGATGCGGAATCGGATGACGACATTGGACAGACGGATCATGTTTTGGCCGATGGCCCAATTGAAGAACAGATCGTTGAAATTCTTGACGACTATGTCCGTCCAGCTGTTGAAGGTGATGGCGGAGCCATACATTTCAAATCTTTTGAAGAAGGTAGACTAACGGTCGTTTTAAAAGGTGCATGCAATGGATGCCCATCTTCCACGGTCACTTTGAAGTCTGGAATTCAAGCATTGTTTGACCGGATGCTGCCGGAAGTAAAGGAAGTTATAGCGGAGGAATAGATCTAGAATCCAACGCTGTATTCATCTAGACATAAAAGCTGCCTTATTTTTCAGATATTGTTGACTCCATGAGTCGAATAATCCTCATAATCCTCTTTTTTTCATTTTCGTTTTGTGCCGAGGCTGGACACTTGGTAGGAGGTGAGATTTCTTACGAGCAAATAAGCGGAGATACATATATAGTCAGCCTGAAAATGTATAGAGATTGTTACGCTTCTGGCTTGAATGTTTCAACGAAATTCGACTCTCATGTCAACCTCTCTATTTACGATGCATCAAATAATAGTCTCATAAGAGTGCTTCAGATTGAAAGACCAGCGGACAGCACACGACTGCCTTTGGTTGTCGAAGTTCCATGCCTCCCTGACCCACCAGACATCTGTATCTTGGAGATGATTTACTCTGATACTCTTATAATTGATATTCCCCAAAATGGCGTTTACTTGGTGAATCAAAGATGCTGCAGAACATCCAGTGTTCTGAACATCAATAGTCCAACACAATTTGGATCAACTTACTCTGCATTTATCCCAGGAAGCAACTTGTTTATCAATAATAGCTCGCCAACATTTAGTATAGTCCCGCCAATAGCTCTATGCGCAGGAATTTATTTGGAGTTAGATTATTCAGCATCAGATATCGATTCAGACAGTCTTTATTATGATTTTTGTACACCTTATCATGGCGGTGGGGCAGGAAACAGCAACACCTCGCCATTACCAGATACACCCTCTGCACCTCCATTTGATACCATATCCTGGAAAAATTCTTTTGACAAAAATTATCAAATCTCCTCTTCTCCAAGTTTTGAGATAAATCATGAAACTGGAATAATTTCGGGGCGTCCAGATCAAATTGGTACATATGCCTTTGGTGTTTGTGTATCTGAATACCGGGATGGTTTGAAACTGGGCGAAAACAAAAGAGATTTTCAAATGGAGGTAACTCCATGTGATGTCGAAGCAGCTGCTGCAATTGATAGTGCAGTTGAAGAATGCATTGGCCTTCAAATTCAATTTTACAATAAAAGCACCCTAGGAAAACACTTCTTTTGGGACTTTGGAGATCCCAATACCACCCTTGATACTTCATCAAAAAGCAATCCTACCTATACATATCCAGACACAGGTATTTATACAATTAAGCTTATCGCGGTTGGAGAAACTGGATGTTCGGATACTGCTTTCTTCACATATAACGTTCGACCCAAGATTATACCTGAGTTTACTTTTGTTGGCAAAACCTGTTTCGATAACAATAGTTTTGATTTTGAACAGGGTGGAATTGCAAAATCTACAACACAAAAGTATTGGGTTATAAAGGGCGACACAATGAATATTGTGCCTGATCAAATTGGAATTTATAATCAACGGTTTGCTGATGTGGGGAATCACATAATCCAGCTTGTTTATGAGGATTTTGGATGTGTCAAAATACAAGAAGACACAATCTCAATTTACCAAAACCCGGAAGCATCTATTGTTCAGCCTTACCAAGAGTCATGCGTACCCTTTTTAGAACAATATTCTGTCGATTATCTTTACGCGGGTAGCCCAAGCTATACGTGGTATGTTAATGACTCTTTCTACTCGGCAAGCGAAAATCCGATTATACAGCTTAATCAAGCTGGATTTTATGATTTAAGTATTGTGATGATAACGGACTCCTTATGCATTGATACAGTAGAATCAAATTACCTTGACCATATTTTATTACTTGAACGGCCAGATGCCGATTTTGGATTGAACAGCACTAGGTTAGACATGTTTGAGCCTTTATTACAAATTTCAGATTCGAGTAAAAAGTCCGATCGAATTGAATTCTTGATAAACGAAGAACTCGTATCTCAAAGCCCATTCGTTGAATTGTTATTGCCCGATACAGGTGATTACTTTGTAAGTCAATATGCTTATAATGAAAATGGTTGTTTAGACTCCTTAAGCAAGAAATTGCGCGTTGTCCCTGAGTTTTTGGTATTCATTCCAAATTCATTTTCGCCTAACTCAGACCAATTAAATGAACTTTGGCTTCCAAAAGTATTTACCTCGAAAGCATATCATCTTCGTATTCGAAATCGGTGGGGTCACATTATATTTGAATCAACAGACCCAAGCCTAGGCTGGAACGGTAGCAAACATAATTCTGGAAATGAGAGTCCTCAAGGATTTTACTACTACCACATTGAAGCCTCGGATTTGGGAGAAAGAAGCTATGAATACACAGGCACAATAACGCTTTACCGCTAATTCATCCTTCTTCTATTATAGTCCTAGCAATACTTTTTCTGGCTCTTTGCCACCAAACAACATCCATGCAGGATTCTCAAGCATTTGCTTCACTTTTACAAGGAAACTAACTGATTCTTTTCCATCAATTATTCGATGATCGTATGATAATGCAACATACATAATTGGTCGAATAACAACCTCACCATTTAAGGCAATAGGACGCTGAACAATATTATGCATGCCCAGAATTGCGCTCTGTGGTGGATTAATAATCGGAGTACTTAACATAGACCCAAACACTCCACCATTGGTAATGGTAAATGTTCCGCCAGTCATCTCATCCAATGATAGTTTACCGTCTCGTGCTTTAATTGCCAAAGCCTTTATCCCAGACTCAATTTCTGCTAAAGACATCTGTTCCGCATTTCTTAATACAGGAACCATTAATCCTTTCGGGCTGCTAACCGCAATTCCGATATCTGCATATTCATGAGTAACCATTTCTTGGCCATCGATATATGCATTAACAGCCGGGAATTCGTGTAATGCTTCTGTTACAGCCTTAGTGAAAAAGGACATAAATCCAAGTCCAACACCATGCTTCTCCTTGAATGCTTCTTTATATTTCTTTCGAAGGTCCATGATATAGCTCATATCAACCTCATTGAAGGTAGTTAACATGGCTGTTTCGTTTTTCACCGAAACTAATCGAGTAGCGATTTTCCTTCGAAGACTTGACATCTTCTTTCTATTCTCTTCCCGACTACCACCCCATCCAATCATTTCAGACGAAGTTTCAAATCCAGCTGCCAGGTAAGCCTCAACATCTTTTTTGAGGATTTTTCCACCTTGTCCTGATCCTTGAATTTTGGAGGCTGCAGCACCACTCTCGTGTATCATTACCTTAGCAACAGGAGTAGCTTTGGACGTTCCCATATCAACCTTTGCTTCAGCTTTGGTTTCAACCTTTTCCTCTTCTGCAGGCGCAGAGGCTTTGGCTGGTTCTGCTGCAGCAGGCTTTGGTTCGGGTTTTACGGAAGTGTCAATTTTACAAACCACCTGACCAATTTCCACAGTATCTCCCTCTTCCACTAAGAATTCAATACGACCTGCTGATTCGGCATTTAGTTCTAGAGTTGCCTTATCACTATCAATTTCAGCAATAGGTTGATCCAATTCCACTACATCACCATTGCTAACAAGCAGCTGTGCTACTTCAACTTCTGTGATGGACTCACCCGGACTGGGCATTTTCATTTCTAATATATCAGCCATGATTCGGGATATAATTAATTAAATAGTCTGTCTATGATATCTTTTTGTCGATGCTGGAAACGCTTCATGCTTCCACTAGCAGGGCTTCCACTTTCATGTCTTGAGATAACTTCTAAATCCATCCCTTTCCATTTCCTGGCAATAAATTGCCAAGCACCCATATTCTCCGGTTCTTCTTGAACCCAAATAATACTTTTCGCACTGCCATAAGACTTTACGATTTTATCTAACTGCTTTTGTGGAAATGGATACATCTGTTCTAATCGAACTATTGCTACATCTTCTTTTCCATTTTCTTCTCTTGCTTGCAGTAAATCGTAATAAATCTTACCAGAGCAAAAGGCTAGTTTTTTCACGTTTTTCTTTGTAACCGTATCATCTATTACCTCTTGGAACTTGCCTTTAGATAAATCCTCCATTGTAGACACACATTTTGGATATCGCAGTAAACTTTTTGGAGTAAAGACCACTAATGGCGCTCTGAATGGCCAATAAACTTGACGCCTTAAGACATGGAAGAAATTAGCCGGAGTAGTGCAATTCACAATTTGCATGTTGTTTTCCGCACATTGAGAGAGGAATCTTTCAAGACGAGCAGAAGAGTGCTCAGCACCCTGACCTTCATATCCATGAGGCAATAGCATTACTAAGCCGTTCATACACGCCCACTTGTCTTCAGCCGCACTCAGAAATTGATCTATAATAATTTGAGCACCATTAAAGAAATCTCCAAATTGTGCTTCCCAAATAGTCAATGACATTGGATTTGCCATAGCGTAACCGTATTCAAAACCGAGTACACCATATTCCGACAAGAGTGAGTTGTAAATATGAAACTCCCCCTGCATAGAAGAAATATTCTCCAGTGGGAAATATTGCTCTTTACTATCTTCTAAGGTGATAGCAGCATGGCGATGTGAAAATGTACCTCGCTGCACATCTTGGCCACTAATTCTCACTGGATATGCTTCCCATAATACAGTAGCATAGGCTAATTGCTCTGCTATCGCCCAGTCTAAATGATCTTCATCAATCATCCTAAGTCGATCATCCATTAGCTTGATGATTTTCTTAAAAAATGTCTTATCCGAGGGAAGAGTATTTACAGCCTTAGCGATTTCTAATAGTTTTTGAGAATCAAATCCCGTTTCGGGTGACTGATCAAAATCATCATCATTAGACCTTCTCATTCCTGTCCAACTCGCTTCCAGGAAATTAGTGATATGAGAAATTTTATTCTCTTTAGCATCCGCAAGTCTACTTTGAAGAAAAGCATTAAAATCTAATTCAATCTTCTTCGCTTCTTCTTGATTTAAAATGCCCTCTCCAATTAGTTTTTTGATGTAAATATCTCTTGGATTGGCGTGCTTAGAAATTGCCTTATATAAAGTTGGCTGTGTAAATCTTGGTTCATCTCCTTCATTGTGACCGTACTTTCTATAACAAAGGAGATCAATAAAAACATCCTCGTGATATTTCTGCCTGTACTCCACAGCCATTTTCATTGCATGCACTACCGCCTCAACATCATCACCATTGACATGAAAAATAGGTGACAAGGTGACCTTACCTACATCCGTACAATATGTGCTAGATCGACCATCAATATAATTGGTAGTAAATCCAATTTGATTGTTGACTACAATATGAATAGTCCCACCCGTTCTATAGCCCTTGAGCTGTGACATCTGAACAACTTCATAAACTATTCCTTGACCGGAAATAGAAGCATCACCATGAATTAAGATTGGAATTATCTTTTTCTCATCATGGAGGTAAGTGTCGATTTTTGAGCGCACAATCCCCTCTACAACAGGATCAACTGCTTCAAGGTGTGATGGGTTTGGCGCCAAAGTCAATTGAAGTTTACGCCCCGCCTCAGTCACAATCTCTGAAGAAAAACCTAGATGATACTTTACATCTCCGTCAAAAAGATTGTCTTCATATTCTTTCCCCTCAAATTCGCTGAATATTTCGGTGTATGTCTTTTTCAAAACATTGGCTAGAACATTCAATCTTCCACGATGCGCCATACCAATAACAATCTCATCTACACCATCTTCTGAACCATTTTGAACTATGACATCTAAGGCTGGAATAAGTGATTCGCCACCCTCAAGTGAGAACCTTTTTTGGCCCACAAATTTCTTATGGAGAAAGCTTTCAAACACCACCGCTTCATTCAATTTCTCTAGCATTGCTAGCTTATGGGCCACATTGAAACTGCTTGTGTTTTGTGTTGATTCAATTTTCTTTTGTATCCAGTCAACAACCTCCGGCTTGCGGATGTATGCATACTCTACACCAATGCTTTGGCAATAAGTTTTTTCTAAGTGATCTACAATGACACTAAGTTTTGCGACCCCAATACCAATTTCATTACCTGCTTGAAATTGGGTTTCAAGATCTGCCTTGCTTAGGCCAAAATTGTCAAGGTCAAGCGTTGGCTCGTACTTGCGTCTTTCGCGAACAGGATTGGTTTGCGTGAACAGGTGACCACGGGATCGGTAAGCCTGTATGAGCTCCATTACTTGAAATTCCTTTAGAGTTCCTTGTGGAATACTTTCAGAATCATAATTCTTTTGAAAAAAGTCAAAGCCGGCAAAGAAACTTTGCCATTGCTCATCTACTGATTTCGAATCCTTTTTATAAGACTCGTAAAGTTCCTCAATAGCGTTAATATCACCATTACCGAGGTATGAAAATTTATCCATCGATCTATTCGAATATGACTAACAAAGCTAAAATTTTATGACAACGGCTTCCCAACGTTACCATCTTGTTTTGAAGTTGAGTTGAATTGTTTTCTAAACCAAACTTTTTGCAATGTGCGGTATGCAATTAACGGCGCATATTCCAGATCAGATAGATTATTGTAATCAACAAAACTTGGGAGATCTATTCTATAATTGAGGTTATCCCAATTTGTAGTCTTATTTTTCGGATCAATGATGAATGCAAGTATGGCAGCAATTAAACTGTCCGAATCATTCGGAGTCTCTTCAGACAATTCATTTACCCCAGCCATGGCAAAATCTTTCTTAAGTTGCAGCCAAATATCAGAGATGGGCACTTCGGAAAGAAGTTTGTCTATCTCTAATTTAGTTTTCTTCAATTCCATAGTTTTATTCTCATGGCTAAAGTATTAATCACAGGTGGCACTGGTCTTGTCGGAATGGCCCTTTCTGAGTTATTAACGAGTTCGGGCATTGAAGTAAACCACTTGTCTAGGCGATTAACTGGAGATGAGGTATATCCAACTTATCTTTGGGACTTAGCTGCAGGAACTATTGATCCAAAGGCATTTGAAGGGGTGGATAGAATTGTTCATCTCGCTGGGGCGCCCATTTCCGATGAAAAATGGACCGCAGAACGAAAGCAAGAGATTTTAGACAGTCGAATAAAATCCGCTTCTCTCCTCCAATCTAAATGTGAAGAATTAAACATAAAACTGAAGCAGTTCATATCTGCTTCAGCAATTGGCTGGTATCCATTGATACTATCTGAAGACGTTCACAGCGAAGCTTCCGAAATTGGAACAGGTTTCTTAGCTGATGTATGCAAAGAGTGGGAAGAAGCCGCTGATCGCTTTGAAGGAATCGCGGATAAGATTGTTAAGCTTAGAATAGGATTAGTATTAACGAAAAATGCAGGAGCATTGACTCAAATTTCTAGACCAATTCGATTTTACTTAGGCGCAGGACTGGGCAGCGGAAAACAATACATGTCATGGATACACCTCTCTGATGTGGCCCGAATATTCGAGCATACAATTCAGCAAAATCTTTCTGGAGTCTATAATGCCGTGGGTCCTGAACCGACCAATAATCAGGAATTTATGCAAACACTTGCGGACGTAATGGACAAACCAATTCTATTACCTAACGCCCCAGAGTTTGTGATTAGACTATTATTTGGACCCGCTGCAGAACTGGTTTTAAGAGGTGTTCCACTTTCTTCAAAAAAGATTCGTGACACCGGCTTTGAATTTCTCTATCCAACGCTCAACTCTTCCCTTTTTGATATTTATTGGTCAAAGCACATCTAGATTGTGCGACCAATTAGTTTGTCGACTAACCAGCTCAATGTTTCTTTTGCCTCACTGTTACCGTTCAGTTTCTCTATGCTTTCAGCAGCAGTTTTCGAATACCTTTCTACCTCTTTATTCGCCAGATACGGAATTTTTAATTCTTTGTAAATGCCGAGAACCTTTTTCACTCGTTGCTCTGCATCCTGAATTTCGTAAGCATCATTTAACCTATAAGCTTCGGAACCAAGCAGCTCTAAGGATTTCACGGTTAACCAAGTCCTCTTTCCTTCAATTATATCGCCACCTTGAACCTTACCAAACTCTTCATCTCCAAATGCATCTAAGTAATCGTCTTTCACTTGAAAAGCGAGACCTAAGGATTCAGCAAAGTCTTCCAATGTATCTAGCTCTTCCTTTTTTGCTCCTCCTACTATTGCGCCGATCTGCAAAGATCCAGTGAGGAGAACGGCAGTTTTCTGCCGGATCATTCCCAGATAATCTGGCATAGAAACATGATCAATTTCGGCAAAATCCATATCCAATTGTTGACCCTCACAGACTTCTAATGCTGTGCGCGAAAAAATCTTTGCTGTATCCACAAAAGTTTCAGGGGAAGATTTTTGCAATAATTGATAGGCTAATACCAACATCCCATCGCCACTAAGAAGAGCAATATTGGTTGTCCACTTTTTATGAACTGTAGGTAGTTTTCGTCTAACATCCGCACTATCCATAACATCATCATGTACCAATGTAAAATTGTGAAACATTTCGACCGCCATCGCATGATTAATGGCTGTTTCGAAGCTGCCAGCATAAAGCTGATTGCCTAATAAGGCCAGTATTGGACGCACTCGTTTACCTCCAAGTCCCATGATGTATCTGACTGGGTCATAGAGGTTAGATGGTGAAATAGGCATATCAATTAGCTCGATTTCCTTTTCTACACGGGTTAACATCTGGCTATACAACTTATTCATCAGCCTTCAATAAGTTTCATCAAATACGATCCATAACCACTTTTGACAAGCGGTTCAGCAAGTTGCCTCAATTGGTTTTCATCAATAAACTTCATCCGATATGCCACCTCTTCTATGCAACCAACTTTCAATCCTTGACGCTCCTCTATCACCTGCACAAATTGACTTGCCTGCATAAGTGACCGAAATGTACCAGTATCCAACCAAGCATAACCACGGCCCATTACCCGAACTTCTAGCTCACCCATTTCCAAATACTTCTTATTTACATCGGTGATTTCATACTCGCCTCTGGCACTTGGCTCCAATTCCTCAGCTATTTTCACTACTCTATTATCATAGAAATACAAACCAGGAACAGCATATTTCGATTTAGGTTTTTCGGGCTTTTCCTCTAGTGAAATTGCTTTTTTGTTTTCGTCAAATTCTACTACGCCATATCTTTCTGGATCATTCACGTGATAAGCAAAAACAACTCCTCCACTTGGGTTCAAAGCAGATTGGACAAGGTTATGAATAGCGTGTCCGAAAAATATATTATCCCCAAGAATCAACGCTACGCTATCATCACCAATGAACTCTTTACCCAACACAAACGCCTGTGCTAGTCCATTGGGGATTTCTTGAACTTTATATGTAAAACTGCACCCAATTTGCGAACCGTCTCCAAGAAGCCTCTCGAAATTTGGCAAATCCTCGGATGTCGAAATAATTAATATCTCATTTATTCCAGCCATCATTAATACCGATAGCGGATAGTAAATCATTGGTTTGTCATATACAGGAAGCATTTGCTTACTTGTTGCCAATGTCAATGGATGCAATCTAGTTCCTGCTCCACCTGCTAGTATAATTCCTTTCATTCTTTTGTTGGATCAGAAGATTTGCTAAAATCAAGCTCATCTAGCTCAATATCATCCTCTTCATTAAGTATTTCGAATAATGGTTCTTGAAATGTTTTCGTTACCATCCACTTTTCAAACGTCATCAAAAAAGAAGGCAATAAGATCAAATTTGCGAACATGGCCACCAGCATTGTAAGAGAAACGAGTAACCCCAGCGCCTGCGTTCCTCCAAACTGAGAAGAGTCAAAAACGCTAAATCCAAAAAAGAGGATGATAGATGTGTAGACCATGCTAACCCCAGTTTCATTTAGCGCTCCTCGAACAGCCAATCCAATATCATCATTATAATACCGCAACTCTTGTCTATACTTGGCCAAAAAGTGAATTGTATCATCTACAGAAATTCCAAATGCGATGCTGAACACAAGTAGGGTTGATGGTTTAATTGCAACGCCAAAATAACCCATTACGGCTCCAGTAAATAGTAATGGGATTAGGTTGGTAACAACCGATACCACTATCATTCGGAAGGAGTTAAAAACTGCAGCCATTAATAGAGCTACAATTACAATGGCGATGCTCAAACTCACAAAAAGGTTGCGCACTAAATAATTCGTGCCTTTCAAAAATGTAATGCTGGGACCAGTAAACACAAAATCAGTATACCCAAGGTTCAAAGCCTCCTTCATTTTGGAGTAGTACTCAACATTTGAGGCAATTGGCGCTACTTTCAAATCAAACTTCGCAGAACTTGTAGTGTCTTCAATCAATCTAATGAAGCTTCGCTTCGCAGAACCATTTCTTTTCAAAACATATCGAGCAATCGAATCCTTGGCTTCCACGTTCTCAGTTGCATCAATCACCGATAAAAGTGAATCTTGCTTGGCCCTTTTAGGGTTTAAAATGGCATCTACCTTAGGTGTAACCACTTCCAAAATACTATCCATTTCATGAGTTCCAATGTCCGCAACTTGTAAACTAATTCGCGCAAATTGTTCCGTACTGTCCACATATGAGTGGAGAAGTCCTTGATCAGCGTTGGCATTCTCAACGTAATCTTTAAAAAAAGCTCGTTCCCTACTTGATATCAAATCATATCTATCAGGATTGCCATTGTAAAATGCCTGTCTCACAAACTTCAATGCATCCACAATGGAAATTGATCGTGAGAAAGAGGGGTCACCTTCAAAAGCAGTTGAAACCTCCTCCATCTTTTTGAGAAGAACCGGATTCATTATCTGCTTTGGCTTACCTGCATCTACTTGAATTTCAAATGGTACTACTCCACCAAAATTAGATTCGAACCAATGCAAGTCGTCTACTATGGGATGATCTTTCGGTAAATCATCTACTATATTTCCAGTAGTCTCAATTTGAAGTAAGCCAATAAAGGCAACGACTACTCCTAACCCAAAGACCCAATAAACTTTAGTTCTGTGACCGGTCACTACCCTTTTTAGCCAATTAATGAGGTTGGTGATCCAATTCTTTTCTAGATGATCAGTAAAACTATCCTTAGGCGGAGCCATGTAGCTAAAGCTGATGGTAATCACCAAAATTGAAAGGGTAAACAATGACATAATGCTTAGGAATGCGACTATGCCAAATTCAACCAAAATCACACTCTCAGTAAACGTAAAAGTTAAAAACCCTACCCCAGTGGTGGCGTTAGTCATGAAAGTTGCCTTTCCAATCTTGGTAACAACGCGAGTTAATGCCTTTGCCTTATTTCTATGCGTTTTTAGTTCCGAATGGAACTTATTAATGAGATATATGCAATTGGGAATCCCAATGACAATAATTAACGGTGGAATCAGACTCGTAAGAATTGTAATCTCATATCCAAGTGAGTTAATCATACCAAGCGACCAAATAACTCCCAAACCCACCACAGTCATTGAAATCAACACAGGCTTAATAGAGCGGAAAAAGATCAATAGAATAATGATTGTCACAAGAAGTGTTAAGGCAACAAAAAGCCTCAATTCTTGCTTGATCATTTCGGTCATCGTTTCTCTGATATAAGGCATTCCAGAGTAAATCACCTCAAGTTGATTTTCTTCTTCAAACGTTCTTACCTTGGACAAAATGGACCCGAAAAACTCAGAGCGTGCTGTAGAATTGAAACGCTCATTTTTCATCGAAATAGCCATTAGGCTATAATTATTCTCTGAATTATAAATAAGGTTTTTATAAAATGGTAACGCCTCAAATTCAGCCTTTAGCGAGTCTAAATCGCGCTGTGAGGTTACCTTTTGCTTAACCAATGGTCCGATTACAAACTTCTTAGCTATCGTATCCTTTTTAATATTGAATGCACTCCCAACAGATAAAACAGTATCTACCCCATCAATGGAACTTACGCTTCGTCCTAGTTCGTACCATTTGTTGAATAAATCGGTGTCATTAAAAAGATCCTTTTCAATTCCGATTACAAACACAGTCGATTCTTCCTTGAACCGGTCCCGAAATGTATCATAAGCCTGCAGTGTCGCATCATCGTCTGGCAGCATTCTTGGGAGGCCATAATACAACCTGACACCACCCGCTTGATAGAGCATGACAGATGTGAAGCCAACTAGCAACACAATAAACAATAGGCGATATCTAAGTATAAAACCTGCGAGCTTGGCCCACATAATCTGCTCAATTTCGAGAGGTTGCCGAAGGTAAGACTATTACGCAAGTGGGACCCTTGGCAATGCTATTTTTGACCCTGTCAATGAGAGATCAATTAAACATGATGTCAAAGCTCAGTTTGAGCAAGCTTAGCAATGGAATAAAAGTGCTTTCTAGTTATTGGATGAGCCGAATCAATGGAAAACCAAAGCATTACGGATTACCCATTTCATTGAGCATTGAGCCAACTACCGCATGCAATTTAAGATGCCCCGAATGCCCAAGTGGTCTTAGGTCATTTTCAAGACCAACTGGTAAAATGAATCTAGATTTACTTCATAAAATCCTTCGCGAAGTAAAGAGCCATTGCACTTACATCAACTTTTACTTTCAAGGAGAACCTTACTTACACCCACAGTTTTTGGACATGGTAAAACTGTGTGGCACTAATGGCATCTACTCAGCCACTAGCACAAACGCACATTTTCTAGACTCTGAAAAAGCAAAAAAAACAGTAGAGTCTGGCTTAGATAGACTGATAATCTCAATTGATGGTGCCGATCAGGGCACTTATGAGGGTTACAGAAAGGAAGGTAATTTATCCAAAGTAATTGAGGGGACAAAAAACATCCTTCACTGGAAGAAAGAATTAAAATCTAAAACTCCCCATGTCATTTTTCAATTTTTGGTGGTAAAACCAAACCAACATCAAATTGATGAAGTCAGGCACCTCGGAAAGGAATTAGGGGTCGATGAAGTAAAATTCAAAACTGCCCAGATCTATGATTTTGAAAATGGGAATGAATTGATTCCTTCGTTAGACGAATACTCAAGATATCGAGAAAAATCAAGTGGAAAATGGGAGATCAAAAACCCGCTAGACAACCACTGTTGGCGCATGTGGTCCGGAGCTGTCATTACTTGGGATGGTCGTGTGGTGCCTTGTTGTTTTGACAAAGATGCCGCACACAGCATGGGGAATCTACAAAAGGAGACTTTCGGAAAAATCTGGAACAATGCCCATTACAAAAATTTCAGAGCAAGTATTCTTAAGTCTCGTAGTGAAGTAGAAATGTGTAAAAACTGTAGTGAAGGAACCGAGGTTTGGGGCTAGAATATCGTCCTTAAACCTTCATGATATCTGCTTCTTTCACCTCAAGAAGCTCGTCAACCTTTTTCACAAATGAATTGGTCAAATTCTGAACATTATCTTCAGCACCTTTGGCTAGATCATCTGAAATTGTCTCTTCTTTTAGAGACTTGATTTCATCATTTGCCTCTTTTCTTGCGTTTCTTATTGACACTTTAGCGTCTTCACCTTCAGCACGTGCCTGCTTCACTAAATCCTTTCTTCTTTCTTCTGTTAAGGAAGGAATATTAATCATAATAAGCTCTCCATTATTTTGTGGATTAAGACCTAAGTTGGCGACCATAATCGCTTTCCCTATTGGCTCGAGCATAGCCTTTTCCCAAGGCTGTATAGAAATAGTCCGAGCATCTGGTGTATTGATATTAGAAACTTGGGCTAGTGGAGTTTGTGACCCATAATAATCAACATAAACCGTGTCCAACATTGTAGCTGTTGCTCTGCCTGCTCTAATCTTTCCAAGATTTTTATTCAGGTGTTCAATAGCTGAAGCCATGCCTTCTTTGGCCATATCCAACACCATTTCTATCTCTTCCATATCCTCTTAATCTTATTGTGGTCGAAAATAATAATTGACTTCATCATTAAGCCTCTACCAAGGTACCAACTTTCTCCCCCGCAATGACTCTTTTCAGATTGCCGGGTCGGTTCATGTCAAAAACAATAATTGGAACGTTGTTTTCTTGACAAAGGGTAAATGCCGTCATGTCCATGACATTCAAGTTCTTTGATATGGCATCTGCAAAGCTTAATCTATCATATTTTGTAGCCGTTGTATCCTTTTCAGGATCAGCAGTGTATATACCATCCACGCGAGTCCCCTTTAAAATAACATCCGCCTCAATTTCGATCGCTCTTAGCGAAGCGGCCGTATCCGTAGTAAAATATGGATTTCCAGTACCAGCACCAAAAATGACGATACGTCCTTTCTCTAAGTGCCGCACTGCTCTTCTTCGAATAAATGGCTCAGCTATTTGCTCCATTTTAATAGCAGAAAGAAGTCTTGTTTTCATGCCAACAGATTCCATTCCTGACTGTATGGCGAGGCCATTAATCATTGTAGCCAACATACCCATATGGTCGCCTTGCACTCTATCAATTCCAGAGCTAGCTGCCTGCATTCCTCGGTATATGTTACCACCACCAATTACTACCGCGACTTCAATTCCCATTTCAGCAATCGCCTTTACCTCTTCACAATACTGAATCAATCGGTCGGTATCAATTCCGTAGTTCTGTTCACCCATAAGGGCTTCTCCACTCAGCTTAAGTAATATTCGCTTGTATTTCGCCATAACGCAAACCTATGTTTTTGTTCAAAATTTTGGGCAAAAAAAGAGCGATGAAGTATCATCGCTCTTTTAAATTTTAATATCGATTAACTTAACGAGTGACGCTTGAATTCAGTCACGGTTAAATTTGAGTCAATCTCTTTCAAGTACTGACCAACACTTTTCTTATTTTCTTTGATGAAGGCTTGGTTCAACAGAGTCGATTCTTTGAAGAATTTATTCAATTTACCCATTGCAATTTTCTCCAGCATTTCTTCCGGCTTGCCTTCTTGGCGTGCTAAATCTTTCCCAATTTCTATCTCCTTATCGATTGTTTCTTGAGAAACACCTTCTTTATCCAAAGCAACTGGTGCCATTGCGGCGATCTGCATTGCTACATCACGCCCAACTTCAGAATGACCTTCAGCATTCAAACCAACTAAAGATGCAACCTGGTTTCCAGGGTGATTGTATGCAACAACCGTATCAGCCTCGATAAAGTCAAGAGCAGTAACATCGATTTTCTCACCAATCTTTCCTACCATCTCCATTACCTTGTCACCAATAGTGAGCCCATTTCCATCAAACGACTGAGTCTTTAACTCATCAATTGTCTCTACACCTGAGTTCAAAGCGATATTCGCAATCTTATTTGCAACATCATTGAAATCGGCATTCTTTGCAACAAAATCAGTTTCACAAGTCAAAGCGGTGATGACACCCTTCTTTCCTGTTCCGTCAGCTAATGAAACGATTAAACCTTCATTTGCTTCTCTATCGCCTCTTTTTGCAGCCACTTTCTGACCCTTCTTTCGAAGAATTTCAATTGCCTTGTCAAAATCACCTTCGGCTTCCACCAAAGCGTTTTTACAATCCATCATTCCACTGCCAGTCATTTGACGCAGCTTGTTTACTTCTGATGCTGTAATCTTTGCCATTACTTTACGTATTGTCTATTTATTATTCGGATAAAATTATTTTGCAGGAGTCTCTTCCGCTTTCTTTTCAGCTGGAGCTTCGGCCGTTTTTGCCTCTTCGGCAGCCTTTGCATCATCCGCAGCTTTTGCAGCTTCAACTTCTTTCGCTGCTTCAGCCTCTTTTGACGCTTTATCCTTATCTGTCTTGCGCTCAGCTAAACCTTCCTTCATAGCATCGGTCATGATGCCTAATATCTTGTCAATTGCCGCAGATGCATCATCATTACCAGGGATTGGGAAATCAACCGCCTTTGGATCAGCGTTAGTATCTACAATCGCAAAAGTTGGAATATTTAACTTTCTTGCTTCGCGAACTGCGATGTGTTCCTTGTTTACATCAATGATGAAAAGGGCAGCTGGAAGTCTAGTAAGATCAGAGATGCTTCCCAGATCCTTCTCAAGCTTCTCACGCTGACGGTCAACTTGAAGCCTTTCACGCTTTGACATAGTCATGAAACGACCATCTTGCTTCATCTTGTCGATATCCGTCATCTTGCGAATCGCCTTACGGATTGTGACAAAGTTTGTTAACATTCCACCTGGCCATCTTTCCGTCACGTAAGGCATATTCACCCCTTGCATTTGACGCTCAACGATGTTCTTCGCTTGCTTCTTTGTTGCTACCACTAAAATCTTCTTACCCGACTTAGCTATTTGCTTTATTGCTGCTGCTGCTTCATCGCATTTAACAACAGTCTTATGTAAATCAATTACATGAATTCCATTACGCTCCATAAAAATGTATGGGGCCATGTTTGGGTTCCACTTTCTTTTTAAGTGACCGAAATGCACTCCTGCTTCTAGCAGCTCTTTGTAGTTTGTACTTGCCATGTTTACCTTCTTTGTGTTAAAGCAATCAGCGGGTAGCTCCTTTGGAAGTCCCGCTGATTTAGATTCTAAACTGTTATCAAAATTTAATTATCGTTTACTGAACTGGAAGCGCTTACGTGCTTTCTTCTGTCCTGGCTTCTTACGTTCAACCATTCTTGGGTCACGTGTTACTAAGCCTTCAGCTCTTAGAGCTGGTTTGTATTCTTCGTTGATCTTCACAAGTGCTCTTGCAACACCAAGGCGAATCGCCTCAGCCTGACCATTGATTCCACCACCGGTAACATTTACAGTTACATCATATGATCCAGCAGTTTCTGTTGCAACAAATGGTTGGTTCAGCTTGTGTCGCAATGTTGCTATTGGGAAATAATCGCTTTCCGTTCTATTATTAATAGTGAACGTACCTTTTCCTTTTGAAAGGTATACTCTAGCGATGCTGGCTTTTCTTCGGCCTAATGCGTTAATAACGTCCATCTTACTTTACGGTATTGATATCAAGAACTGTTGGTTGCTGAGCTGAATGTGGATGCTCTCCGCCAACGTATACATATAAGTTTCTGAATAATTGGCTACCCAACTTGTTTTTAGGAAGCATGCCTTTTATAGCCTTTTCCAAAACCTTGTGCGGCTGACGCTTCATCATTTCTTCTGCGTTACGAACACGCTGACCACCTGGATAGCCAGTGTGCCAGATGTATTCTTTTTCCTGCATTTTGCTTCCTGACATTTCTACCTGCTCGCAATTTATAATGATGACATTGTCACCACAATCTGCATGAGGAGTAAAATTAGGCTTGTGCTTACCGCGCAAAACATAAGCTACTACAGAAGAAAAACGACCTAAATTTTGGCCCTTCGCATCTATGACAACCCACTGCTTGTCTGCGGTTTCTGCGTTTGCAGAAATTGTTTTATAACTTAAATGACTCACTTTTCCAATTGTTTATGTCCCCAAAAAGGGGCCGCGAAGATAAAACTATTTTAAACTGAAACAAGGACGTGTGAGATCATTTTATAAAAGAGTAACTATTTAATTACTCCAAGCTCTTTTCCAACCTTGGTAAAAGCCGCAACAGCCTTGTCTAAATGCTCTTTATCATGCGCTGCACTTAGCTGAACTCGAATTCTTGCTTGATCCTTTGGAACCACAGGATAAAAGAAGCCAATCACATAAATTCCTTCATCCAACAACATATCGGCAAACTTTTGAGAGAGGGAAGCATCATATAACATGATTGGTACAATAGCAGAATCGCCATCTTTTATATCAAACCCGGCAGCTTTAATGTGTTCCTTAAAATAATTCACATTTCCTTCCAGCTTATCTCGAAGCTCCGTGCTCTCCCCAAGAATTTCAAAAACGGCCAAGGAGGCTCCAACAATATTTGGCGCCAATGAATTACTAAACAAGTATGGTCTTGAGCGTTGTCTTAAGATCTCAATAATCTCTTTACGCCCAGTAGTGAAGCCGCCCATCGCACCACCCATTGCCTTGCCAAGAGTACCTGTAATGATGTCTACGCGACCCAAAACGTTTTTTAGTTCTATGGTTCCTTTTCCTGTTTTACCAATGAATCCAGTAGCGTGGCATTCGTCTACCATTACGAGTGCATCGTACTTATCTGCTAGATCACAAATTTTATCCAACTGAGCTACATAGCCATCCATGCTAAATACACCATCGGTTACGATAATCTTAAATCGAGCTCCACTAGCAGCTTTAAGCTGCTCTTCCAAGTCTGCCATATCATTGTTGGCATATCTAAATCGTTGTGCTTTACAAAGCCGCACTCCGTCAATGATACTCGCATGGTTCAAAGAATCGGATATGATTGCATCTTCTGGACCAAGTAATGGCTCAAATACCCCACCATTGGCATCAAAAGCTGCTGCGTATAAAATAGTGTCTTCCGTGTGAAGAAACTCTGCGATTTTCGCTTCTAGCTCTTTGTGGATATCCTGGGTTCCACAAATAAAACGAACGGACGACATCCCAAAACCGTGGCTATCCAAGGTGTCTTTTGCCGCCTGAACCACTTTTGGATGAGACGATAAACCAAGATAGTTGTTCGAACAGAAATTCATGACTTCTTGCCCCGTGCTGATCTTGATTACTGCATCTTGAACCGAATTGATTATGCGTTCCTTCTTGAATAGACCCGCCTCTTCAATTGTCTTTAGCTCTGTTTGTAGGTGCTCTTTTAAATTACCGATCATAATTGGAATGTTTGATTGCGAAATACTCGAATTTTATTGAATAATAAAAAAGCCTCGGCACTGAATGTTCAGTAACGAGGCTTTATTTTTTAATCGGTCTTTTTAAACGTGACCCTGAGCGATCATTGCGTCAGCCACTTTAATAAAGCCAGCAATATTTGCTCCTTTTACGTAATCTACGTAACCACCCTCACGCCCATGCTTTTCGCAAGCCTCGTGAATGCTAACCATAATGCTGTGAAGCTTCTGATCTACTTCTTCCCGGGTCCAGTTCATCCTCAATGAATTTTGAGACATTTCTAAACCAGAAGTAGCAACACCACCCGCGTTGGATGCTTTACCAGGAGCAAATAGAATTTCCGCTTCGTGAAACTTAGCTATTGCCTCTGGTGTTGAAGGCATATTTGCACCTTCTGATACACACATGCAGCCATTGCTAAGAAGTTTATCTGCATCATCACCATTCAGTTCATTTTGTGTGGCACATGGCAAGGCGATATCGCACGAGACTGACCATGGCTTTTGTCCTCCAACAAATTCAACATCGCTATACTTTGCAGCAATTTTATGGATACGACCTCTTTTCACATTCTTAAGCTCCATTATTGCATCTAAGTGCTCTGAATGGAATCCTTCAGCTCTAAAAACATAACCCGAGGAATCAGATACTGTAACAACTTTAGCTCCTAGATGAATTGCTTTCTGCAATGCATATTGAGCAACGTTTCCTGAACCAGAAATCACTACTGTCTTTCCTTTGAATGATTCATTTTTTGTCTTCAACATTTCTGCTGCGAAGTATACGTTTCCGTAACCTGTAGCTTCTGGTCGTATCAATGAACCACCGTATTCCATGCCTTTACCAGTTAATACACCCGTAAATTCATTCCGAATTCTTTTGTACTGTCCGAACATGAAACCAATTTCTCGGCCACCAACTCCAATATCACCTGCAGGCACATCTGTGTTAGCCCCAATATGACGACTTAACTCAGTCATAAAGCTTTGACAAAAGGCCATTACCTCATTGTCAGACTTACCTTTTGGATCAAAGTCAGAACCTCCTTTACCCCCACCCATCGGCAGCGTGGTTAGTGAGTTTTTAAAGACCTGCTCAAAGGCGAGAAACTTAAGAATACTCAAGTTTACAGATGGATGAAAACGCAGTCCACCTTTGTATGGGCCAATCGCAGAATTCATCTCAATTCGAAAGCCTCTATTTACCTGATATTTTCCCTGGTCATTTGTCCAAGGAACTCTAAACATCAACACTCGCTCTGGCTCGACTATTCTGTTAAGAATTTCCGCATTGTTGTATTTCGGATTATCCTCAATAAATGGAATGACTGCCTCGGCAACCTCTTCTACTGCTTGAAGGAATTCTGGCTCATGCCCGTTACGTCTTTTAACGGACTCCATGAACGTATCTATTTGACTCTGATATTGGCCCATTATGATGTTGTTACACTGATTAAAAAAGTGGGGTAAAAGTAGAATAAAAACAATCCTATTTAGCTGCTATTGTTCAGCTGAATTAGTTGGATACTTTTCTTCAAAAGCTTCGACTTCTTCCTTCCAAATTCGTTCCACGATGGACACATCGTCTTTGAAGTAGAATTTACCACCCCATTTATGTGTCACGTATTTATACACTATGGTATCGATGCCATCTCTAACGATGACTCTCCTCACTGTATGGTTAGGAAATGTGAAAGTTTCGTCAGTTCGACCTTGAGGGTATTTAGAGTAGTCCTCTTTCACA
>Ga0257120_1000278_pt1 | contig 39637 bp, 42 predicted proteins | sample SI106_10metaG_FD_190153 | JGI IMG/M metagenome (GOLD analysis project Ga0257120, IMG submission 190153) | Marine microbial communities from Saanich Inlet, British Columbia, Canada - SI106_10 | ecosystem: Environmental > Aquatic > Marine > Inlet | place: Canada: British Columbia | collected...
CCTTTAACAACGGAACCCTCTTCTGGGGTGTCCATTTCGAAGCTTTCATTCAAAAGTGCTTCAAACTCGTCCATCATATTTGCCATGTGGCGTCTATTTCCTAATCTACATATTTGATTCTGGCCGTACGGTTGTCTCCGCCGGTCTTTGGGGTTTCATTGGCCTAACAGTCGGCATCGGGAAATACAAAAAAGGGTCGGCAAAAACCGGACCCCGCAAATATCTTGCCCAACGGCTAACCCGTCTTTTAAACAATTGAGTGGTTATGGGAGATTCTGTAAAATTGCAAGGGGTTTTGGCGATCCGCTCAGGAACCGCCACCCCTTGTAATACTGACGCTGAGAGACGAATTGGCTGACCTTCTTCCCCCAATTAGAAACGCTAGGTCAGCAATTTGCCATCTACAGGTCGTCCTCAGCCAACAGAGCGTAAAACAATTACCATCAACAGTGTGTAAAGCGCGATTCCACCACCAATCAGAACGATTGGCCAGTTCTTGAACACAGTCGCGGACGCGATCGCTTTCATTTGATAAATTAGGTCCGGCCATGTGTAGGAAACGAAATCACCTTGGGTAAATACGGCTTTGATGCGCCCTTCGTCATCAACCACTGGCAAGCGGCGAAAACGTTCGTTGGACATGATGCGCAGCCAATCGACCATGTCATCGGTCTCGCGCGCGATCCGCGGATCAGGCGTCATTATATCAGACAAAAGCGTGGTTTTGGAATCCAACCCTTTGGCCACAAGTTTGTTCATCACGTCACGCTCTGTCACAACACCCAAAATCTTGCGTTCATCATCAATCACAACGACAGACCCAAAGTTCCTCTTGGACATATCCAAAACCGCATCAAACACTGTTGTTTCCGCAGTAGCGGTCAATGGCTTCTGCTTAGACGCATATTCCGGGCGGTCCATAAGACGGTTGCCGGCGCGGGTTGCTGTTTTTGGCATAACTTGAAGCTCCTTGATTTATGACTTGATTTTTTATACGTAGAGCCGGATCAGAATACTTCCAGTTTTCAGTTATGAACTGCGCATAGATTTTGAAACGAAAAAACAGGTAAAAGTGCTCCGACTTGGCTGTGGATTTAAGCCTCAGAGAGTACTTAGAGAAGAGTCTGGACTCTTACTCTGACAGGATCAATCGATTTTGCGATTGCAGCCTCAATGCTAAAATTTGATTGTAAAAGATAGCGGCAATTTAGGATTTTAGCAAGCTGGGCAATCCAAGCGCAAGCACGTTATTTTGGCATCCTCGTGTCCGGTACAAACAGCCAAACATGCAATTTTTCACGGAACTCGCTCCATGCAATATTTTCAACGTTGAATCTTTCAGATCGAAAAATAAAGACGAAACTAGTCCACCAGTTCTTCATTACGCAATCGTACAAATTCTATGGTGTGACGAACTTAATGAACAAATTTTACGGTTACAGCAGCGATTGCCACAGCGACTGCTTCTTCAATATTAAGATCAGAGGTATCTATCTGGACGGAGTCTTCCGCAGGCCTTAATGGGGCCTCGGCACGTCCCATGTCGCGCGCATCGCGGGCCCGTACATCCTCGATGACTTGGATAAGATCAGCGTGTTCCTCCCGTGCAACCAATTCGTCGAACCTTCGCTTACCGCGCACTTCGGCGCTGGCTGTTACGAACAACTTTACTTCGGCTTGTGGGCAAATAACAGTACCAATATCACGCCCATCCAGAACCGCGCCCCCTGCCCGACGCGCAAACGAGCGCTGGAAATCAAGGAGAGCTGAACGGACCTCTGCGATAACCGCAACTTTGCTAGCAGCTTGGGCAACTTCGGCTGTGCGCAAACCGTCGACTTCTAAGTCGCCGGCGCACAATCCAACAGCGGCTTCAATCGCATCGCTGCCAGCCATGACTTTTGCGCCAACAGCGCGATACAACAGCCCGGTATCAAGATGAGCATATCCGAAATGCGCAGCAACTGCTTTGGAAATCGTGCCTTTGCCTGCGGCCGCCGGACCGTCGATCGCAATTGTAAATGGTTCGGTCATGCCTGTGTTCGTCCTTGTCGCCATAGCCAAAACACCACTGTCAAAGACAGCACTGAGAAGAGCCATTTTAGTTGTGTCATATCGCTCGCACGAGAAACCGTTTCAGCGTCGGTAGTGGTTACTTGCAAAATTTGTCCAACCAATGCGTTCTCACGCAAGTCTGCAATCACATATATCAGAGGGAAAACAACCGTAATGCGCCAAAGAGTGCTGCCAAGCGTCCAAATGATCACACTAAAGGTTGCGGCAAGCAGCGGAGGGACGATGGTGTCCAATGCGCGCAAAGGGCAGATGTAGAATTGACGACTTTCCGCAGACAACAACGCAAGATATCGGCTCACAGCTTCAACGTCGTAACCGTTAAGGCGACCATCGAGCAGGCCAAAGCCAGCACTTAGGTAAATTTCCGAAAAAACAACCAGCAATCCAAATCCAATCACCGAAGCAATTGCCAAAATCGCAATCGTTTTTGTCGTAATCTCCATTACCCGTCGCGTCTTACGTCAGCACCCAGACCGCCCATCAATCCCTCAAAAATCGGGAATGATGTTGCGATTGGCCCACCGTCGTCAAGTGATACGGGGTTTGATGTTGCCATGCCCATGATCATGAAGGACATCGCAATGCGGTGATCAAGGTGGCTGACACATGTGGCCCCACCCTTGACGTTGCCATGGCCCAAGCCACGTACGGACCACCAATCTGGTCCCTCGTCGACTTCAACACCGTTGGCGCGCAAGCCCGTTGCCATTGCATCAATACGGTCGCTTTCTTTAACACGCAGTTCTTTGACACCCGGCATATGTGTTTTGCCTGTAGCAAAGGAGGCAACAACGGAAAGCACAGGGTATTCGTCGATCATGCTAGCAGCGCGTTCCGCTGGAACCTCAATACCGTGCAGATCAGGTGAGAAACGTGCGCGCATGTCTGCAACAGGTTCGCCACCTTCTTCGCGTTCATTTTCATAGGTAAGATCTGCACCCATTTCACGTAGTGTTGTGAACAACCCGGCACGTGTAGGATTCAAGCCGATACCTGGCACCAAAACATCCGAACCCGGGACGATGATCGCGGCACATACTGGAAAAGCAGCGCTGGATGGATCGCGTGGAACTGCAATCGTTTGTGGCTTCAATTCTGGCTGGCCGGTCAACGTGATAACACGGCCTTCATCAGTTACTTCAGTCGTGATTTCAGCGCCAAAGCCAGCAAGCATACGTTCCGTATGATCACGTGTCGCTTCTTTCTCGATTACAACTGTTTTCCCGGGGGCGTTCAGACCTGCAAACAAAACAGCTGATTTTACTTGCGCGGACGGCACAGGCACCACGTAGCGCACAGGGACAGGATCAACGGCCCCAACAAGTGACATTGGCAAACGGCCACCTTTGCGGCCAACGCTTTGGCAACCAAATTCAGCCAAGGGATCAGTAACGCGTGCCATTGGACGGCCATTCAGGCTGGCATCACCCGTAAAGGTCGCTGTGATTGGTGATGTCGCCATAACGCCCATGATCAGGCGAACGCCTGTACCAGAGTTACCGCAGTCGATGATATTTTCAGGTTCTGCAAAGCCCCCAACGCCAACGCCGTGCACGGACCAATTCCCCTCACCCAGATCAGTTACTTCAGCCCCAAAAGCACGCATGGCTTTCGCGGTATCAAGGACGTCTTGACCTTCCAACAATCCGCTAATTTTCGTTTCACCGACACTGAGCGCCCCTAAAATCAAGGACCGGTGAGAAATTGATTTATCACCCGGCACCTCAGCGTGCCCATTAAGTGGCCCACAAGCGTAGGATGTCATCGGAATTGGGGTGCCGTGGCTGGACATATGCAGTCTTTCAAATCGTCTAAAGTTAGCGCCAGACCTATCGTCTGTGCAGACTTTGGTCCAGTCGAAAGGCGAAATGCCTATTTACGGATAAAGGTCATGTAATGCGGCGTACGATCTTCGCGTAGCGCTTTTTGTTCGTAACGCGTGCTGATCCAATCACCCCAAGGTACACGCCAATCTTCTGGTCCCTCAGCTGTCCATTCAAACGGCTGCTTTGCGACTTCCTGCATGGTTTGACGCACATAGTCAGGAATGTCAGTCGCAACACGAAAAATTGAACCCGGCTTCAAAACGCGAGCAAGGGGCGCAAGATGTTCTTCGGTTACAAAACGACGACGATGGTGGCGTGATTTCGGCCACGGGTCAGGGTATAGCAGGAACGCGCGATCAATTGAGGCATCAGGCAACACATCAAACATATCGCGCACGTCACCCGGATAAACCGCAAGGTTTTTGACACCCGCTTTTCTGATCTTGCCCAGAAGCATCGCAACGCCATTGATGTAGGGTTCGCATCCGATGATGCCAACATCTGGATTTTGACCACATTGGTGCACCATGTGCTCACCACCACCAAAGCCGATTTCAAGCCACGTGGGCTTGCCATCAAACAAGGCGCTCAGATCCAGATTACAACGGTCTGGGTTCACATCCCAATCGACTGCCCCCGGGGACAATGCATCTAGGTCTTCGGCCAAATAGCCCTCTTGCGATTGCTTGAGGTGCTTGCCTTTGAGGCGGCCATAAAAATTGCGGTGTGGGCGTACAGGTTGTGTCATGGACGCGGTTTAGCCAGCGCAGCGCATCAAGGCAAGCATATGCTAAAAAACGGACCGATTAATACCATCGGTTAGCACGCCGTAAGAACGGCAACGGGCAGCGTCAAGAATGATCGCTGCCCGTCCAAAAAATTATGTTACAAAAGTTAAACGGCTTTTTTCAAAGCTTCTACCAAATCCGTTTTCTCCCAGCTGAAACCACCATCAGCTTCAGGCGCACGGCCAAAATGGCCATAGGCCGCTGTTCGCTCATAGATTGGTTTGTTCAAACCAAGGTGCGAACGGATGCCGCGTGGTGTCAGGTCCATGACGCTATCGATCGCTTTTTCGATCATTGCATCGTCAACTTGGCCCGTGCCGAATGTATCGCAATAGATCGACAACGGCTTGGCTACGCCAATTGCGTAGCTCAATTGTACAGTACATTTGTCAGCCATGCCCGATGCGACAATGTTTTTTGCTAAATATCGCGAAGCATATGCGGCGGAACGGTCAACCTTGGTTGGATCTTTACCAGAGAATGCGCCACCGCCGTGCGGTGCTGCACCCCCGTATGTATCAACGATGATCTTACGGCCTGTTAGGCCTGCATCGCCGTCTGGTCCACCAATTACGAATTTACCGGTAGGGTTTACATGCCATGCCGTATCCGGAGCAATCCAGCCTTCAGGAAGAACCTCAAGGATATATGGTTCAACGATCGCACGGATGTCAGAGGATTCAAGGTTTGGATCAAGGTGCTGTGTAGACAGAACGATTGAAGAGACACCAACTGGCTTGCCGTCACGGTAGATCACCGACAGCTGGCTTTTCGCGTCTGGACCCAAAGCTGGCTCAGTACCATCCTTGCGCACCTCAGCCAAACGGCGAAGGATAGCATGAGAATACTGGATCGGGGCCGGCATTAGTTCTTCGGTTTCAGTTGTCGCGTAACCGAACATAATGCCTTGGTCGCCTGCGCCTTCATCTTTGTCAGCAGCTGCATCAACACCCTGAGCGATGTGAGCTGACTGTTCGTGCAATAGGTTCGTAACCTCAATCGTGTTCCAGTGGAACTTATCTTGCTCGTAACCGATGTCTTTGACGCAGTCGCGCGCGATCTGTTCAATACGCCCCATGTAATCTTTTAGTTTGGATTGATCAGACAATCCGACTTCACCACCGATGACAATGCGATTGGTTGTTGCAAAGGTTTCCGCTGCAACGCGCGCTTCTGGTTCTTCACTCAAGAACGCATCCAGCACCGCATCCGAAATGCGATCACACAGTTTATCTGGGTGACCTTCGGAAACGGACTCCGAGGTGAAAGTATAATTTTTACGGGACATATAGTGCTCCAATGTTTTTATGTGTGCCACGTCAGGAAGCCGTTGTAGCACGTCGATTTTGCGGTTAACCGCCCTCGCTCGGGCAGTCAATCAGTCGTGGCTGCGGCCAACCGTCATTTTTGGTAAAAGAGCCATGAAAGTCACAAATATCAACAGAAGTGCAATCGGCAGGTCACCAAGCTTACTGTAAACCGTCGGTGGCAACGGCATCGGCAATAAGGCATCCACATAGCCCGCTTCATTCAACGAGAGGCTTTTCAATACCCGGCCATAAGGATCGATCATAGCGCTGATCCCCGTATTGGCGGCGCGCGCCATTGGCAAACCTTGTTCAATGGATCGCATCTTAGCCTGCGCCAAGTGCTGCTCTGGCCCCGCAAACGTTCCGAACCATGCGTCATTTGTAAGTTGTATTAAAAAATCTGATCTTTCCACAGCCCCGCCAACGTCATGCGCGAAAACGGCCTCGTAGCAGATCAATGGTAATCCTTTGCCAAGCGGCCCAAAATCAAGCGTTTTCGCACCACCCCCTTCACCAAAGCCATCACCGAACATGTCAACGAATGCGTGCAGCCCCAGGGCAGACAGAACTGGGCGAAACGGCATGTATTCTCCAAATGGCACCAAATGGTGTTTGTCATAAGTGGCCGTGATTTGGCCGACGGGGTCCAAAACCACCATGCTGTTATATAATGTCGGCCCATCAGACCGCAAAATCCCGAGGGCGACGGGCGCACCTCGCCCCGCTTCACCTGCAGCTTGCAAGATCCCAGGTGCATTATGTGCAAGGTACGGCAGCGCAGTTTCAGACCAAAGGACCAAGTCAGGCACATCGCCTGCCTGCGTGGATTGTAGCAATCGATTGATAAAGACCCCATACTTCTGTGGGTTCCACTTATCGCGCTGTGGGGCATTGGGTTGAACAAGTCGGACGGTGTGTTCCGTCAATTGCGCGCTACCAGCTAAAGGTGGGCTGAGAATAGCTGCAAGTGCAGCAATACTAACGCCAAACGTCACCACCTTAGACATTTTCGCAGAGTGGAAGATCGCAAAAGCCACAGCGCACATGACCAACATGACACCATGTGGACCGCCCCACGCCAAAGCTTGTCCTCCTAGGACATCCACCAAAGCCTGCGGAGGCGTGCCCCATGGAAAACCAGTGAACACATAGGCGCGTAGCAGTTCAACCAAAGGCCATGTGAAAATCAATGCCCAAAGCCGTCCTGAAAAACCTGCCAACACAAATGCCAGCCCCCAAAACAATGCCATTCCACCAGACATTAAGATAAGTGCAAAGGGTGCCATCCATGCCGTCTGCTGTGCTTCCACTTGAAACGGTGCTGTTATCCACTGAAGTGTGATCAGGAAGTAACCAAAGCCGATTATCCATCCTAAACATGTGGCATCACGCAAGCTAGAAGACGCCGATAGTGCTGTAAACCCTAGCACCAACATAACCAGTATCAGCGGGACCAAACCGAATGGTTGCTGGGCCAGCGCACCCACGCCACCAACACAGATCGCGCCCAGACTTTGCACCCAAAGCGGCAACGCTTTGAAGCGGTCAATCATCCTACGTGATCAGGCAGGCAAACACGCAAGCGCTTAATCCGGCGAGGATCTGCATCAACAACCTCAAATTCAATACCGTCAGGATGCATGACAACTTCGCCGCGTGCAGGAACGCGCCCAGCCAACATAAAGACAAGCCCACCAAGCGTTTCGATATCTTCGCCATCCACGTCTTCGTGTTCTGTCAAAGACAAGTTTACTTCGGTCTCAAAATCCTCAAGGGGCGTTTTGGCTAGAGCCAAGTAAACGCAGGGCTTTTCGAGGTTCCAATGTTGGTCTTCTTCGACATCATGTTCGTCTTCGATCTCGCCAATAACTTGCTCGATCAAATCCTCAATTGTAGCCAACCCATCAACACCGCCATATTCATCAATGACCAAAGCCATGTGACGCCGTTCGGCCTGCATTTTGGTCAGCAAAACGCCAATCGTCATGGATGGCGGAACAAACAGCAAAGGCCGCAGCATCTTTGCAAGATCAAATGTTCCACCACCATCATTGAAGCCATGGGTTAAGGCAAGGTCTTTAAGGTGGGCGAACCCAACGGGGGTATCAAGTGTACCGTCATAGACGGGCAGCCGCGTTAGGCCGCTTTCTTTGAACTTAGCAACAAGTTCTTCCAAGGACACAGTTATTGAGACCGCAATAATATCTGCCTTGGGCAAAGCGACGTCTTCAACCCGCATACGGCGCAGGTTCAACATTCCGTGGCTGTATGTGAAACTAGCCTGCTGCGGGTTCGTTTGAACTTCAGCGTTTACATCAGTTGGGCTTAGCGTCGCAATCAAGCGGGTTAGAAACCCAGCTTTAGGCGTCGGCTTCCCAATAATTCCAGACGGTTCCAAAACAGGAACGGCAATCGTTGTGGTGGTCGCTATAATTTCTGACTGCGCGCGTTGCGCTGCGCCAGACGATCCGTCGTCAGTGTCGCCCATTTGGTTCCGTTCTGTAAAGGCAGGGAATTCTGCCAGTTCAATGCGGCAGAGTGGCCTGCCTATCTTGTATAATATGGGTCATCTATGCCCATTTTTTCAAGTATTTCCACCTCTAACGCCTCCATCAACGTGGCATCTTGGTCACGCACGTGATCAAAACCTAGCAAATGAAGCGTCCCGTGGATCATCAAATGCATCACATGGTCTTGCATGGCCTTACCCGCAGCCGCCGCTTCGGATGCACATGTATCAAAACTGATTGCAATGTCGCCCAATTCAACAACACCCATGGGATCGGCGGTTGGGCAGTCGGGAAGCCCCCCCGCGACCTGGGAACTAAGTTCCGCAGCAGGCCAACTTAACACATTGGTAGAAGTTGACTTTTCGCGAAAATCCGCATTCAGTTCAATTATCCGTGGATCGCCACAAGCGAGAATAGTTACCTCAACATCCTCACCATCAAACTGAAGACGCGCTAAAACGCTAGCAACTGCCCGATCGGCAATGGCTTGTAAGTCAACGGCAAGCCATCGTTTGTCTTCCACAACAATATCAACTTCAGCGATGCATTGGTCTTTGACCATCAAGTTGACTGGTTATGAGGCTCGTCCGCCTCATACGCCTCAATAATTGCAGCAACCAAAGGATGACGGACCACATCTTTAGACGTGAAGTAGTTGAAGCTGACTTTAGGAATTTTGCTAAGCAGACGTTCTGCATCAGCCAACCCCGATGGCACACCACGCGGCAGGTCGATTTGTGTACGGTCACCCGTAATGACCATTCTTGATCCCTTACCGAGACGGGTCAAAAACATCTTCATTTGCATCGTTGTAGCGTTCTGCGCTTCATCCAAAACCACATAAGCACTGGACAGTGTGCGGCCACGCATGAAGGCTAAGGGTGCAATCTCAATGATTTTTTCTTCACGGAGTTTGGCAAGCTGTTTGCCAGGCAGGAAGTCATTGAGCGCATCATAAAGCGGCTGCATGTATGGATCGACTTTTTCTTCCAGCGCTCCAGGCAGGAACCCCAAACGCTCACCCGCTTCAACGGCTGGACGAGATAAAATGATCTTATCTACCTTGCCGGAGAGGAACATCGAAACACCGACAGCTACCGCAAGATAGGTTTTACCGGTACCTGCAGGGCCAATGCCGAACGCCAATTCGTTTTCAAACAGCGATTGCACATAGGTTTTTTGTGCATTGGTGCGTGGTTCGACCAATTTCTTGCGGGTTTTAATCTCAAAACGTGCGCCAACGGGCATTTCCAATTGATCACCTTTGACCAAATTGCGCTTGCTCGCGTCTTCATCTGGGCCACCCATCCGCAGTTCACGATCGACGTCCGCGGCCTCAACAACACGGCCATTAATGCCGCGTTGGTATAGAGCGTTCAGAATTTCAATCGCACGGTCACGTGCAACGTCATCACCCATCACAACAATCGAATTGCCACGCCGCACGAGCTGCACTTCGAGTGATGTTTCAATTGTTGTAAGATTGCTGTCGAATTCTCCACACACATCCATCAACAAACGGTTGTCAGGGAATTCAACCCGTGCTTCGGGGTTCGAAGGTTTAGACCCTGCAGAGTCTAGAGGTAGGTCTATGGGGGACAAAAATGCGCTCCTAGTTCACGGTTAACCTGTCTTATAACAATGGTGGCGTTTTCATCGACTGGACACAATAGGACAAAAGTGTCTTTTCATCATTTGCAAACAATGGGCCGCAGAGATTAATGCTCCAGCTAAAATTCTAAATCTAATAGTCGGCTTAGATTAAATCGCCAAATGTGGGGCCAGCTTTGAACGGGTCATTCACCGTGTTCGGTGGTGCGACACCTGAAAATACAGGTTACGTGTTTGTCGAGACGTTGAGACAAATAGCCCTCAACACCGCCATCAATGATCCAGTTATCTCAGCCGATTGGATCGACCCAAACACCCGCAACCAATTGGCTGAAGTGTTTTTTGTCAAAGCCGCAGTCAATTTTCGTGTCTGATTTTTTGCCGCTGCCAGCAATTTTGCAAGCGCCATAAGAGGCAACCAACGAACAGGCAGTAATTATTTTCACAAAGGTCATTTCTTGATCCCCTAACGAATACAGATGGTTTCGGCACGGCGATTTTGTTGCATACCGTGTACCGTTTTGTTTGAAGCTGCTGGCATACGTTCACCGTAGCCACGAACGTCGGCGATACGTGCGCCTGAGCTCTGGGTGATCCGAGCGAAAGAACAAGCACGTTTAGATGATTGCTTCATGTTGTATTCATCAGAAGCACGCGCATCCGTGTGGCCCGTGATGTTGTAGCTGACTGCGGCAGCTTGCTGGAAGCAACTGAGCCAAACGCTCACGTCCTGCACCAGAAATTTTCGCGCTATTGATAGCAAAGAGCTGGTCGGAGTTAATGGCGCCACAAACGTTTTCACGACGACAAACCGGAATAACCTGACGGCTTGTGTGAGGCGACATGTAGCCTTCAACACCGTCGTCCATAACTCAGTGCTCACATCCATCCGGATCGATCCAGACGGTTGGGACTTGTTGATCGTTTTGCGCTTTTGAAGCTTTCAAAGCCGGATAATGCTGCGTTTGCCCTACGAGAGAATTTCGCCTCTCAGCGAATTTGTACCCGCGTCGACGATTCTTACCTTTGCGATATCCCCAACTTGGGCATTTGAATTGGCAACATGCACCGCGTGTAGGTACTCAGATTTACCAACCATCTGCCCTTCATCGCGTCCAAGCTTTTCAAACAGAACACTGATCTCACGACCAATCATACCGTCTTGAATTTTGCGCTGATGCTTTGTGATCAATGCCTGCAAACGTTGCAGGCGATCATCAGCTTCAGCGGCATCTACCAAGGGGCGTTCCGCTGCGGGTGTGCCGGGGCGTGTGGAATATTTGAAGGAATATGCGTAGCCGTATTTAACTTGTTCAACCAGATCGAGGGTCTCTTGAAAATGCGCTTCAGTCTCTTCGGGGAAACCCACGATAAAGTCACCTGACAATACAATATCAGGGCGCGCTGCGCGAATGCGTTCGATCACGCGCAAATAGCTTTCTGCGGTGTGGCTGCGGTTCATGCGTTTTAGAATATGGTCACTTCCTGATTGGACAGGAAGATGCAGATACGGCATTAGTTTTGCACAATTGCCGTGCGCCTCAATCAACTCATCTGTCATGTCATTGGGGTGGCTCGTGGTGAAGCGAATACGCTCCAACCCATCAATCTTATCCAGCTCCCAGATGAGCTGTGCCAATGTGTAGTCGGTCCCTTTTAGACCTTCACCGTGATAAGCATTAACATTCTGACCTAGCAAGGTAATTTCGCGCACACCACGTTCCACAAGATTGCGTGCTTCATCAAGAATACGTTTTACCGGGCGACTAACTTCAGCTCCGCGCGTGTATGGTACTACACAGAAAGCGCAAAATTTATCACAACCTTCTTGAACAGTCAGGAACGCAGTCGGACCGCGCGGGGCTTTAGGGCGTGCTTTAAGCTTCTCGAATTTGTCCTCTTCAGGAAAATCAGTGTCCAAGGCGCGTTTACCCTGCTGTATCAAAGCCTCCATTTCTGGAAGCCGGTGATAAGATTGCGGCCCAACAACCAAATCGACCAACGGCTGACGACGCATAATTTCGCCACCTTCAGCCTGCGCAACACATCCAGCCACACCAATCTTAAGATCAGGCTTAGCCTCTTTGAATTTTTTTAACCGGCCCAAGTCAGAATACACTTTTTCAACCGCTTTTTCGCGGATGTGACAAGTGTTTAGCAGAATCATATCTGCTTCTTCTTGGCTTTTTGTCTCGACATAACCCTCGCCGCCCAGCGCTTCGGCCATGCGTTCGCTGTCATAGACGTTCATCTGGCAGCCGAAGGTTTTGATGAAGAGCTTCTTTGGGCTAGTCATGATCATGATCCGGTATAATTTTGGCGATTGAGTGTCATCTAGCAGGGGCAAGTGCCGCTTGCAATGCGCGCCGATTTGAAGGAATTTAGCAACAACACTCAAAACGAGCATCCAATGCAATACAAAGGCCTAGAGACTTTCTTAAAAGACGGTTTCGCGGCCTTAACCAGAGGGCCTGTCGCGACCATTCTCGTTGAGGATGATTTGGAAATTACAACGACACTGCGCCATCATCAGCATGCAGGTTTCGCCAGGTTAATTGCCTTCATGCCTGACGCTTTTGAATTGCCGCGCGATCTTCAAGACGGGGTTCACTGAGTTTAATATAACACGGCACGCGAAGGTGCGATGGAATTTGCGCGCAACAGCGTGATTTCTGCGGCCCCCAGACCCTGGACGTACTACTGCTTTAATGCAGAGTATTTGTTCCACCCATTTTGCGAAACACGCACTGTTGGTGAAATGCTGTCGTTCCATACCGAGGAACGCCACCATTCGATGTTAACTTATGTTGTCGATTTATATTCTTATGATCTGGACGCTAGCCCAGATGCCGTGTCCTTAGATCGCGCCCACCTTGATCGTTCTGGTTATTGCGCACTGGTGCCTGGCCATTATCAACCACAACCACCCTAAAAACCGTCAATTGGATTTCTTCGGTGGATTGCGCTGGCGCTATGAAGAACACGTTTCTCTGACCCGCCGTAAGGTTGACCGCATCGCACTCTTCAAAACCAAAGAGGGTCTGAAACTGCGCGAAGATCACACCTTTAATGACGAAAAATACAATACATATGCCCGCCCGTAGCATCACAACCTGACATCTGCCATCTGGTCGTTCAGAACAGCCAAGGCATTGAAACAAATCCAGGCAGCATCTTCGACATCCCAACCTTTCAATGGCACAACTCTGCAGCCTTTAAATGGCAATCACGTCAGTTGCTTGATCTGGGGCTGATGGAACTTGAACACTGGTTCTAATATTAATCAAAATTAGACTGAATTAGCGTTCAAATAATGTCGGGAACCAATCAGAGCGAAGCTTTTGTCCGGGCGTCATATCATGTCCGGGAAATGGTGGTGATGTTGGCCCTGGGCGTTCCACGTAGCGAGCATCATCCCCAAGCAAGCGCAGCGAAAATGCCCGTCGTCTGGTTGTGGCCTCGTTCCCACGCGCCCCGTGCAGAATGTTATAGTTAAACGCCACAGCGTCGCCTGGTTCCAGCTCCCACTCAACGACTTTCATCCCTTCGGCATCAGGATCAGGCACGGCCATGTATGTTTCGTCGTCTGGGTAGAAATTTGTTTCGCTAAGCCAACGTGTCGGCAAAACTGGTTTTTCCCACAAATGTGACCCGGCAACGCAACGCAAGCTGGCATTTGTTACAGCATCCAAAGGCGACCAAAAGCTAATCGTTTGCTTACCCTCGACAAAATAATACGGACCATCCGTGTGCCAAGGTGTCGGCTTTGAGGTACCGGGCTCTTTGACCAGAACGTGATCATGGAACAATTGCACCGAATTGGACCGCATAAGATCGGCGCCGACTTCGGCAGCAGCAGAGTTGCGAATAACATTTTCAAATTCAGGAATGCGACTCCAGTTGCAATAATCATCAAAGAAGCGGCCCGCTTCACCCTTATGCAAATTCTCTGCCGCATACGGCCCTGGATAAGACATGTTGCGGGCGACGCCATCGCGCAACATATCCACATCATTAGCAAACAATCTTTTGATCATGCAAACACCGTCCCTCTGGAAGGTATCGATGTGATCTTGCGTGATAAGTGGATGGGTCATGCATGTACTCCTGAACTCTTAGGCTCACGCTAGTTTGCTATCATGCGTTAGGGCAAGCCCATCACTTGAAATGCCAACTCAAACTTGGGTTAATTTTTGGCTTTACGGCGCAAACGGATGACGACGTCCACGGATGCGATCTCCGCACCTTCAGGTGCATCTGGCAAATGAGCGATTACCAACTGTTCTGATGGTGCATCAGTCAATCTGGCTTCGTCTTCCCAGTAAAAATGCGGGTGATCATGTGTGTTGGTGTCAAAGTAGCTTTTTGAACCATCAACAGTGACCTCTTGCATCAGTCCCGCATCACAAAACGCGCTCAGGGTATTGTAAACAGTCGCAAGCGAAACCGCATTGCCTCTCTCATGGGCTGCGTCAAACAGGCTTTCGGCAGTTACGTGACGGTGTTGACCATCTCCAACCAGCAAAGCTGCCAAGGTCACGCGTTGCCGCGTCGGGCGAAGCCCAGCGGTTGCCAACCAGTTCGTGCCTATTTGTTCTTGCGACATTATAATTGAGCCTTTGAAAACCATTCTCTATACACATTTAGTGTGACCAGCGCATGTTTTCAATTCCTTTCCATAAATTGGGCATAAACTGCATATTTCCGCGCTGCTTGCCCAATATTACTGTCAAACCACCGTCACATTGCATCGCAAAGACCACATCAGCTTTCTAAGCGCACAACAACGACACCCTACCCTTGCAGGACCACAAATTGCGATGGTAAAGGAGAAGTAATACTAAATATGATAAGGAGATCCGCCAACATGTCCCTTTACCCAACAAGCTTTGACAAGGACGACCTACTAAAATGTTCGCGCGGCGAACTGTTCGGCGAAGGCAATGCGCAATTGCCAGCTCCACCCATGTTGATGATGGACCGTATCACGGACATCTCAGGTGATGGCGGCGAGAATGGCAAGGGGCACGTTATTGCGGAATTTGACATCACGCCTGACCTTTGGTTTTTTGACTGCCACTTCCCTGGCAACCCAATCATGCCAGGCTGCTTGGGCCTAGATGGCTTATGGCAGCTCACCGGATTTAACCTTGGCTGGCGCGGCTGGCAAGGCCGTGGCTATGCATTGGGTGTGGGCGAAGTTAAATTGACCGGCATGGTGCGCCCTGACCGCAAGAAACTTACCTATAAAATCGACTTTACCAAAGCGATCCAAACCCGCCGCCTCACAATGGGCGTGGCCAACGGGATTGTGGAAGCAGACGGCGAAGTCATCTACATGGTCAAAGACATGAAAGTTGCATTGTCTGAAACCTAATCCCACCTAAGTTTAAGTTGTAAAAACATGGTCGGGTCGGTTCCAAGACCCAGCACAGAACAAGGAGAGCGCCATGCGCCGCGTTGTCGTCACAGGTTTGGGGATCATCTCAAGCATCGGAAATAATGTTGAAGAGGTGCTTGCAAGCTTGAAGGCCGGAACTTCTGGCATCGTCGCAAGCCCAGAAATGGCCGAGCACGGCTTTCGCAGCCAAATCGCTGGTACGCTAAAACTGGATGTCGCTGAACACGTCGACAAACGCACCCTTCGTTTCATGGGCCCAGCAGCCGCTTACGCGCACATTGCAATGGCCCAAGCCATTGCTGACGCGGGTCTGACTGAAGCGGAAATCGTGAATGAACGCACGGGCCTTGTTGCAGGTTCTGGAGGTCCCTCCACTTCTGCAATGCTGGCAGCGCACCAAACGGTTGCAAAGACAGGTGCTACAAAACGCATCGGCCCATTCGCAGTTCCAAAATGCATGTCTTCGACCGTCAGCGCAAACCTCTCAACTGCTTACAAGATAAAAGGGATCAACTATTCGATTACCTCTGCTTGCTCCACATCCCTCCACTGCATCGGGAACGCAGCGGAACAGATCATGATGGGTAAACAAGACGTTATGTTCGCAGGCGGCGGCGAAGAACTGGACTGGACATTGTCCTGCCTATTTGACGCGATGGGCGCGATGAGCAGCAAATATAACGACACCCCAGAGCAAGCGAGCCGTGCCTTTGATGCGGACCGCGACGGCTTTGTAATTTCAGGTGGTGGCGGTATTGTTGTTCTTGAAGACCTAGAACACGCATTGGCACGTGGCGCGAAAATTTATGCTGAAGTCACAGGCTACGCAGCGACATCAGACGGCCACGACATGGTTGCGCCATCTGGTGAGGGTGGAGAGCGCGCAATGCGCCTCGCACTATCCACACTGCCACAAGGCCGTAAAGTTGGCTACATCAACGCACACGGCACATCCACGCCCGTCGGTGATGTTGGCGAAATCGAAGCGGTCCGCCGCGTCTTTAGCCAAGGCAACACGCCGCCTGTCAGTTCGACGAAGTCTATGACAGGTCACGCTCAAGGTGCCGCTGGCGCACTAGAAGCAATTTTCAGCACTCTGATGCTGGACAACGATTTCATCGCCCGTTCAATCAACGTCAAAAACCTTGATCCTGCGCTCGACGCCTCAGAAATCGCGCTTGAGACCAATCAAAATGCTGGCCTTGATAGCGTTATGACAAACTCGTTTGGGTTTGGCGGCACCAATGGATCAATGATCCTTTCCAAATATCACGGGTAAGAATTTCATTATGACCAATATGTTAGCAGGAAAACGCGGCCTTATTATGGGTGTCGCCAATGAACGTTCCATCGCTTGGGGTATCGCAAAATCGATGGCCGAAGCTGGGGCCGAACTTGCCTTTACCTATCAAGGTGAAGCATTCGGTAAACGTCTTGAACCATTGGCAGCTTCTGTTGGTTCCGACTTCATGGTGGACGTTGATGTTACGGATGATGCAAGCCTAGATGCAGCGTTCGATGCTTTGGGTTCACGCTGGCCCACAATTGACTTTGTCGTCCATGCAATCGCGTTTTCTGACAAGTCAGAACTCACAGGCCGTTTTCTGAACACCTCCCGCGCTAACTTTAAGCATTCAATGGATATCTCAGCGTATTCCTTCATCGAAGTTGCCCGCCGTGCGCACCCATTGATGGCTGAAAATGGCGGGGCTTTGTTAACATTGACCTACCAAGGTTCAAATCGCGTTGTACCAAATTACAACGTAATGGGCGTTGCCAAAGCGGCTCTTGAATCGGCAACACGTTACCTTGCCAACGATCTTGGACCAGAAGGTATTCGCGTTAACGCAATATCACCCGGCCCAATGAAGACACTGGCAGGCGCCGCCATTGGTGGGGCACGCAAGACCTACAAACACACAGATCAAAATGCGCCAATGCGTTCAAACGCAACATTAGAAGCAGTAGGTGGCACAGCTGTATATCTTGCCTCTGACGTTGGGGCTTGTACCACAGGCGAAATCATTCGCGTGGATGGCGGCTACCACGTTTTAGGAATGCCACAGCCAGATCACCTGTAAAAATAGAATTTGGGCGGAGCATGCAGCATAACCTGCATAAATTCGCCCGATTTTGCCCTTACATGGTCCACAGCTGCAAGTAGCACAATGTCGCCATAGAAAAACCGATCCCATATTTTGCAAGAATTTAGCCCACCGCGAAGCACGTGCGCGACGCTCTAATAAAATGGGGCGTGTTCTGTTTTACGTCTTCCTTATCTGCGCATAAGCAACACTGCGTTTATATCCAGAAATGGCGGAATATGTTGTGCTTAACACTGAGAACACACAACAAAAAAACTTGCAGCCATCCAAGAGACACCTCTAGCCCCAGGGAACCGTCAAACTATGCGCAAAAGACCGGATCAAAGTACGCAGAGGCATCAGGCGCCAATTAGAAAGTGATGCCATTGACAGTCAAGCAATGGCCAAAGAAGTTGAAAAAATGCTTAGCAAAATGCAAGCGGGCCATTATCAGCCCACTTTAATCAGTTGATTGAGACAATTTCGAAGTCAAAGGTCAGTGCCTTGCCAGCAAGTGCGTGGTTTGCATCAAGCGTTACAGTCGCTTCATCCATAGCAACAACTGTCACAGGCAAAGGCTGACCGCTTGCCGTTTGCATTTGAAGTGTGAGGCCAATTTCCAATGGAATACTATCTGGAATTCCTTCGCGTGGTACCGCTTGCCTCATCTCTTCAACAGCTTCGCCGTATGCCAATTCACAAGGAATGTTTACGATCTTCTTTTCGCCAACTTCCATACCGGGCATCTCTTCATCAAGGCCAACAATGATGTGACCAGAACCCACTTCAAATTCCAGCGGTTCACGGCCTTCGGAGCTATCAAAAACGTTGCCGTCTTCAAGGGTTCCAGTATAGTGGATGCTCACGTTGTCGCCGGTTTTGATCTTGGTCACGATGATGTCCTTTGTGCCGTATTTTAAATCTCGCGCACACTGCCCCGAACAAATCATCGGGTAAACCCATCTTTTAACCTTTTCGATCGCCAAATCGCATGCCACTGTGTTGAAAAGAGGAGACCACAAATGCCTATTACCACGTGTATTTTCGACGCCTATGGCACTTTGTTTGATGTGGCTGCTGCGGCACGCCAAGCAGCCAGCGAACCACAATTTTCCAAGATTAAGGAAACGTGGCCTCAACTGGCAGAACACTGGCGTCTCAAGCAGCTGCAATACACTTGGCTGCGCGCCATCACACAGGCCCACACTGACTTTTGGGAAGTGACCCAAGACGGCCTAGATTGGGCATTGGAGAAATGCGGCGTTGATGGCGATGAAGAGCTGCGTGAACGTCTACTTGCGTTATATTGGGAACTACAGGCCTATCCAGAGGTTCCCGAGATGCTGCAAACTTTAAAAGCAGCAGGCTTGAACACGGCCATTTTATCCAACGGGTCCCCCGATATGTTGGATGGTGCAGTCCAATCGGCTGGGATCGAAATCTTATTGGATGACAACCTGTCCGTTCAAAGCGTTGGCAGCTTCAAACCTGATTCACGTGTGTATGACCTTGTGGGGCAACGGTTCAGTTGCGCCAAAGATGAGGTGTTGTTCGTGTCCTCAAATGGATGGGACGCCGCGAGTGCTACTGGTTATGGGTTCACAACCGCATGGGTAAACCGTTCTGGCGAACCTATGGACCGTATGCCATGGAAGCCAAAACACGTCTTGCGCAACCTGACCGACATCCCCAAAATTGTTGGGCTTTGATCCAAGCCCCCAGCCCTAACCACTTGCAATTCATAAGGACCTGACATGAACATCGATATGATCCGTGCTGCGGCACTACGTATTCAGGGTCACTCACGTTATACACCCTTGCTGAATTCGCCGTTTTTGGATGAAATTGCTGGCCGCCGGGTTTGGGTCAAACCGGAATGTTTACAACACACTGGCAGTTTTAAATTTCGGGGTGGCTGGTCTGCCCTATCGGCACTCGACGAACAAACCCGCGCAAAGGGTGTGATTGCATTTTCAAGTGGCAATCACGCACAAGGTATTGCCTTAGCCGCGCGTTCACACGGCGTGCCATCCGTGATCATCATGCCAGCGGACGCCCCTGCCCTAAAGATCGCGAACACAAAAGCAATGGGTGCCGAAGTTGTTTTATATGACCGCGACAGCGAAAACCGTGGCACCATTGGTGCGGCTATGTCCAGAGAACGCGGACTAACCTTGATCAAACCCTATGATGAGCCCGAGGTGATTGCAGGCCAAGGCACCGTTGGCCTAGAGATCGCAACCCAAGCGGCCGAACACGGCGTCACCAAAGCTGAGGTTATTGTATGTTGTGGCGGCGGTGGCCTAACCAGCGGCATCGCCCTTGCCTTGGAAGCAGATGCGCCTGACATGTTGGTGCGCCCTGTAGAACCTGAGGGCTTTGATGATGTCGCCCGCTCACTCAAAGACGGTGTAATTCGCAGCAATGCGGCGACCTCCGGTAACATCTGTGATGCGGTCATAACGCTACAACCCGGTGACATTACCTTCCCTATCATGAAACGGCTATGTGGTTCTGGCCTAACCGTTTCTGAAGACGAAGCATTGCAAGCGATGGCACAGGCCTTTAGCCGCTTGAAACTTGTTGCAGAACCCGGAGGTGCAATCGCCCTTGCTTCTGCACTATACCGATCTGACCAAATCACAGGCGATGATGTTATCGTCGTTATTTCCGGCGGTAACGTCGACGCAGCCCTTTTCCAAACAGCCCTTTCGCGCTTTGGAGTTTGATATGACCAATTTTACTATCGCCAGTTTCAACGTCAAAAATTTAATTGGTGAGATGGAATATTTCAGCGTCCTTAACGATCACCTGACAGACGGCAGCCATCCTGAAGCCCCGTATAACAAACTGGCGTCAGATCACGGCCAGATCATCGCGCATATGCGCCTAAACGATCGCAACAAACGAGGCTAATTCATGGAATATGCGCATCTTGAAAACACAAAACTGCACTACAGGATTGATGGGCCAGAGGACGGCGCACCTGTTGTGTTCGCCAACTCCCTTGGCACTGATTTGCGCCTTTGGGATCCAATTCTGCCTTTGCTTCCAAAAGGTCTGCGCATTTTGCGGTTTGATAAGCGCGGCCATGGCCTAAGCGCATGCTCACCTGCCCCATATTCCATGGGATCTTTGATTACCGACACCGAGCAATTGATGGATCATACGGGTTTCAAAGACGCCCTATTTGTGGGTCTGTCCATTGGTGGCATGATCGCTCAAGGTTTGGCCGTGAAGCGTTTGGATCTGATCCGTTCAATAGTTTTATCCAATACAGCGGCCAAAATTGGCAATGCTCCAATGTGGTCGGACCGTATTAATATTGTGCAAACGCAAGGCATCGAAGCACTAGCTGACAGCGTCATGCAACGCTGGTTTGGCAAAGCGTTTTGTGCGGGCCCCGAACTTGAACTGTGGCGCAACATGTTGGCCCAACAAAGCGTCCAAGGTTACACTGGCTGTTGTGCAGCTATCTCAGGTACTGATTTTTACACGCCAACCTCAGGCCTGCGTCTGCCGACATTGGGCATTGCGGGGTCAGAAGATGGTTCAACCCCACCCGATTTGGTGCGCGAAACCGTTGATCTTATCCCCGGAAGCACGTTCCATCTAATGCGTAAAGCTGGCCACCTGCCTTGCGTCGAGCAACCAATCGAGTATGCACAGGTTTTGACAGACTTCATGCGCAGTACAGGACATATCTAACACATGGCAGCTTCCGTTTTTGACAGCCCACTTTACGCCAAATTGTTTCCATCAGGGGACACTGGCCGCCTATTTACGGACAGTGCTGCCATTCGGGCTATGCTTTTGGTTGAGGGCGCATTAGCAAAAGTCCAAGGAAAATTGGGCGTGATCCCTGACGAAAGCGGCGCTGCAATCCATCGCGCAAGCCTTGAAATTACCGTCGATCCAGGTGCAATCGCGGCATCAACAGGACAAAACGGTGTGTGTGTTCCTGGATTGGTCTCTGCATTTCGCAAAGAAATGGAAGCGCCAGAGCACAGTGCCTTCACCCACTGGGGTGCGACGAGCCAAGACATCATAGATACCGCGTTAATGTTACGTATGCGCCAAGCGCTGACGCTGGCAGAAACCGATATCAAAACCATCCTAACTTCGCTTTCAAATCAAGCGGCGAAATATGCAGATCAGCCAATGCCTGCGCGCACCTATAGTCAGCATGCGACGCCCACCAGTTGGGGCGCTATGATTGCAACATGGGGCATGCCTTTGCTCGATGCACTAAATGAACTGGATGAGCTGCGCGTTTCATCGCTTTGGGTTTCCCTGAGCGGTGCGGCAGGTACGTCATCTGCACTTGGCCCCAAAGCTGATCAAACCCGCACAGATTTGGCTGCAGCCCTTGGACTGAATGATCCCAAACGCAGTTGGCATACAGACCGCACCCCGGTGTTACGGATCGCGGATTGGAGCGCACGGGTCACTACAATCTTAGGCGCGATGGGCCAAAGCCTGATTGGTCTTAGCGCTGGTGGGATCGACGAGGTCACACTTGGAACGACCGGTGCGTCATCCACAATGCCACAAAAACAAAACCCAGTGGCGCCATCAGCCATTGTCGCGCTGTCAAATCAGGTTTCAGGCCTGCGCAGCAGCTTACATTCAGCTGCAGTTCACCAACACCAACGCGATGGTGTTGCATGGTTCACTGAATGGATGACACTGCCCCAAATCATGTTGTCCGGTGCATCTGCATTGTCCCATGCAAAAATATTAAGCGCCAACATGACGCCCCAAATCGAAAATATGAATAATGCCTTGGGCGGGCTTGGATTAATTCACGCCGAGGCACTAAGCTTTGCACTTGCTGAAACTATGCCGCGCCCCGATGCCCAAGCTGAAACTAAAAAACTATGCGCACAGGCGATAGAAACGGGTCAAGAACTGGCAACAGTGGCCCAGGCTACGCATCCGTCAATTTCCCCTGAGACATTCCAAGCCACAGAACAAATGGGAGTTGCACCCATTCAAGCGCGCGCTTTCGCTGCAGCTGTCAAGGCCCTCTAGAAATGCGCCTACCCGTACTGTTCATCATGTTCACCGTCATGATCGATGCGATGGGCATTGGTCTGATTATGCCCGTAATGCCCGATTTGATGGTCGAAGTGGGTGGCGGTACTTTGGGGGCAGCCGCCTTGTGGGGTGGGTTGCTATCCACGTCATTCGCAGCCATGCAGTTCCTGTTTGGGCCTGTAGTGGGCGGATTATCTGATAGGTTCGGGCGCCGTCCGATCTTGTTGGTTTCCTTGGTGGCGATGGCCGCTGACTATCTACTGATGGCCGTCGCAGGGACCATTTGGTTGCTTTTGATTGGCCGTATCATTGGCGGAATTACGGCTGCGACACACTCAACCGCGAATGCATACATCGCGGATATCTCCAAACCCAAGGAAAAGTCCGCCAATTTCGGATTAATCGGTGCGGCCTTCGGGCTCGGCTTTGTCCTTGGCCCATTGATTGGTGGGTTGTTGGCCGAATACGGTACCCGCGCCCCGTTCTATGCCGCCGCAATTCTGTCAGGACTAAATGCACTGTTCGGATGGGTCGTGTTGAAAGAAACAGTAACTGACGCGATCCGGCGCCCATTTTCACTGAAACGCGCAAATCCGTTTGGCGCGTTTAAAGCCCTTAGCAAGCTGCCAATGATCGGTACGCTACTTGGCGTCTATTTTTTCTATTCGATCGCGCACACAGTATACCCCGCCATCTGGAGCTATTTCGGCAAGGAACGCTTTGATTGGGATCCGGCCACCATCGGATTATCCTTGGGGCTGTTTGGGATCATGATGGCGTTTGTCCAAGGATTTCTGATCCGTCCAGCTATCAAATATTTAGGGGAACGGGGAACAATCATTTACGGATTGTTCTTTGATATCTTAGCGTTTGGCTTTCTAAGCATTGTGAATTCTGGAACCGTTGCCTTGTTATTTGTCCCTGTTGCTGCACTTGCAGGGATTGTTTCGCCAGCGCTTCAAGGATTGATGTCACAGGCCGTTGGAGATGATCAACAAGGGGAACTGCAAGGCGCACTGACATCATTGTCCGCACTGGCCATGATCATATCACCAATGTTGATGACCAGCACATTTGCTGCATTCACCTCAGAGACAGCACCCTTCTACATGCCAGGTGCACCATTCTTGCTGGCACTTATCCTAACGCTGATGGCAATAGCACTGTTCATGCGCCACCGCAGTTCAGGTGACGCCACGGAATAAGCAGTCCAGCCCCCAAGGTTACCTTTTTACTTGAGCTATGCGCCGACACAAGCCAGCATGATAAAAATCCTGAGCTAATGGAGCCTTCATGCAAACAATTAAAGCCGCCGTCTGCCACTCATTTGGAGAACCATTGCGTGTTGAAGATATTCAATTGCGATCTCCTGAAATGGGCGAAGTCGAAGTAACATTGGACGCTGTTGCGATCTGCCATTCGGACATCTCATTCGCAGGTGGCGCATGGGGTGGGTCATTACCAGCAGTGTACGGCCACGAAGCCGCAGGTCACATTAGTGCTGTCGGCAATGGTGTGAACGGATTGGCCGTAGGAGACAGTGTTGTTGTTACATTGATACGATCTTGCGGCACATGCCCAAGCTGTGCTGGCGGTAAGCCAACGGTCTGCGAAACCTCTTATGATGGCGACCGCGGGCCAATCAAAACAGCTGACGGTGGAAAATTACACCAAGCGATGGCAACCGGTGGGTTTGCCGAAAAAGTCGTCGTTGACCAACGCCAACTGGTCAAAATTTCACATGACATTCCAAAAGATGCTGCCAGCTTGATTGCATGTGGCGTGATCACTGGCGTTGGGGCAGTTATTAACGCTGCTAATCTGCGTGCCGGACAAGACGTTGTCGTCATTGGTGCTGGGGGCGTTGGCCTGAACGCCATTCAAGGTGCCCGCATTGCCGGTGCGCGACGCATTGTTGCCGTTGATATGAGTGAAGAAAAACTGGCCATCGCCAAAGAATTTGGCGCAACCCATGGTGTGTTGGCCACTGCCGAAAAACCATGGCGCGCAAGCTATAAGGCATTGGGTGGGCGCGGCGCGGAAGCGGTTATCGTCACCGTTGGCGCAATCCCAGCCTATGAGGATGCGCCTAAATATCTGGGCCGCGGCGGGAAAGTCATCATGGTTGGCATGCCCCATTCAGGCGCAATGGCTGAATTTGAGCCCGTCATGTTAGCGGCTGTGGGTCAGGGCATGATTGGATCAAAGATGGGAGACGTTGTTATTCAGCGCGATATTCCATGGATGGTCGATTTGTACATCCAGGGGCGTTTGAAGTTGGATGAACTAATTTCTGGCCGTTGGTCATTGGACCAAATCAACGAGGCGATTGCCGATACTAAAACCGGTTCTGCGCGGCGCAACGTGATAATGTTTGATAGGTAGAATGGGGCGCTACCCCCGCTCGCCTTTGGCAATCTCCCCCAGAGTTTATTTGGTAAGATGAAGTTGGGCCCGTTATGAAGCTGCAAGATTTAGAAGTCATTGTTACAGCGCCACCCGCACCTGGTTGGGGCGGTCGGTATTGGATCTTGGTTAAGGTCACCACGGACACCGGCATCGTTGGTTGGGGGGAATGCTATGCTTCCTCTGTCGGGCCAATTGCGATGAAAGCTGTGATCGAGGACGTTTTTGCCCGCCATATGCAGGGCGAGAACCCTGAGAACATCGAGTTGATGTATCGCCGTGTTTACTCCTCTGGATTTACGCAGCGTCCTGACCTTAGCGTTATTGGCGCATTTTCTGGACTTGAAATCGCATGCTGGGATGTTTTGGGCAAAGACCGTGATCGGCCTGTTCACGCCCTAATTGGCGGGCGCATGAATGATCGCATCCGTGCCTATACCTACCTTTATCCTTTGCCTCACCACGACATAAATGCCTTTTGGACTTCACCAAAGATGGCTGCCGAGACTGCACTTGATTGCGTGGCGCGTGGATATACAGCGGTTAAGTTTGACCCTGCTGGCCCATACACACTGCGTGGTGGGCACATGCCTGCCATGAGTGACATCACCCAATCTGTGGCCTTTTGCAAAGCCATCCGCGAGGCCGTTGGTGACAAGGCGGACCTGCTATTTGGAACCCATGGCCAGTTCACTACGGCGGGTGCTATTCGGTTGGCCCAAGCCATCGAACCATATAGCCCACTTTGGTACGAAGAACCTGTGCCACCAGACGCGGTTGAGCAAATGGCTCAAGTGGCACGCAGCACCCGCATACCTGTTGCGACCGGTGAGAGATTGACAACAAAAGCCGAGTTCGCCCCCGTCTTGCGCAGCGGGGCCGCCGCGATATTGCAACCTGCATTGGGCCGTGCAGGCGGTATCTGGGAGATGAAAAAGGTTGCCGCAATGGCTGAGGTTTACAACGCACAGATGGCACCGCACTTGTATGCGGGCCCCATTGAGTGGGCCGCCAACATCCAATATGCAGCATCGATCCCCAACATCCTGATGTGTGAGTGCATTGAAACCCCATTCCACGACCAATTGATCAAAGGCAGCATTCGCGTTGAGGACGGTTTTATTACCCCTCCAATAGCCCCTGGCCTTGGCATTGATGTCGACGAAGCACTGGCGCGCGCCCACCCATACATTGACGATGGTCTGCATTTAGAAATGCAAGAAGTGCCCTGTGACTATGTGAATGGCAATTCCTTTGCAGGTGGGGCCCCGATCAAGACTTAGTGCCTTTCCCTTGCGCCTGCGTTTCGCTATCTGATGTTTTAACTTAAAACACCCACGACCAAAGGATACCGTAGCCATGGCGCTGGAAAAGAAATTCGACGCGACAACCGCAGAACCCCGTCTCTATCAAGCATGGGAAGCGGCCGGTTGTTTTGTGGCAGGCGCAAATGCCAAGCCAGAGTCCAGCAGCTATTGCATCATGATCCCCCCGCCAAACGTCACAGGCGTTTTGCACATGGGTCACGCGTTCAACAACACGCTTCAAGACATCATGATGCGCTGGAAGCGTATGCAGGGTTTTGACACGCTATGGCAGCCGGGCACAGACCACGCGGGCATCGCCACGCAAATGGTTGTGGAGCGCAAACTGGCTGAAACACAGCAGCCTTCGCGCGCTGAAATGGGGCGCGATGCGTTCCTTGAAAAGGTTTGGGAGTGGAAAGAAGAATCCGGCGGTCAGATCATCAATCAGCTTAAACGCCTTGGTGCGTCATGTGATTGGGATCGTGAAGCCTTCACCATGTCGGGCAATTTCCCTGACGCCGTGATCAAAGTCTTTGTTGAAATGTATAACAAGGGCCTGATCTATCGCGGTAAACGTCTGGTCAATTGGGACCCGCATTTCGAGACAGCGATTTCCGATCTTGAGGTCGAAAATGTTGAGACGCCGGGCCACATGTGGCACTTCAAATATCCACTCGCTGGTGGCGCGACCTATACCTACATCGAAAAAGATGAGGACGGGAATGTCACGTTGGAAGAGACCCGCGATTACATTTCAATCGCAACGACACGTCCAGAAACCATGCTGGGTGATGGCGCGGTTGCTGTGCATCCATCGGACGAACGTTACGCATCTATCGTTGGTAAGCTGTGCGAAATACCCGTTGGTCCAAAAGAATTCCGCCGCCTGATCCCGATTATCACAGATGAATACCCTGACAAGGATTTCGGATCTGGTGCGGTGAAGATCACGGGTGCCCACGATTTCAACGACTATCAAGTTGCCAAACGTGGCGGCATTCCGATGTTCAACCTAATGGACACGAAAGCCGCAATGCGCACCGATGGTAAGCCATATGCGGAAGAAGCTGCCGTGGCCCAAGCGATTGCAAATGGCACCCAAAAATTCGACGAGGCGATGATCGCCGCGATGAACCTTGTGCCCGAAGAATACCGTGGCATGGATCGCTTTGAGGCGCGCAAGAAGGTTGTCCAAGACATCACCGATGAAGGGTTGGCCGTTATGGTGCCCGTCACCACAACGGATGATGAAGGTGAAGAGACAACAGCGCTGATCCCTTTCGTTGAGAACAAGCCGATCATGCAGCCGTTTGGCGACCGATCAAAGGTTGTGATCGAACCGTTACTGACGGACCAATGGTTTGTGGATACGGATCAAATCGTTGGCCCAGCTTTGGATGCTGTGCGCAATGGTGATGTGAAAATCATGCCGGAAAGCGGCGAGAAGGTTTATTACAACTGGTTGGACAATATCGAACCATGGTGCATCTCTCGCCAGCTTTGGTGGGGTCACCAGATACCGGTTTGGTTTGATGCTGACGGAAATCAATTCTGCGCAACGACTGAGGCTGAGGCTCAGGCTAAAGCTGGCGAAGGCGTTGAGCTGACCCGCGATCCCGACGTCCTAGATACATGGTTCTCATCTGGCCTTTGGCCCATCGGCACACTCGGCTGGCCCGAAGAAACCGACGCACTTAAACGTTATTTTCCAACCTCTGACCTGATCACAGGTCAAGATATCCTGTTCTTCTGGGTCGCGCGGATGATGATGATGCAGCTTGCAGTAGTCGATGAAATCCCGTTCAACACCGTCTACCTGCACGGCCTTGTGCGCGATGCCAACGGCAAGAAGATGAGCAAATCAACAGGCAACGTTATCGATCCGCTAGACATCATCGACGAATACGGTGCCGACGCGCTGCGCTTTACCAATGCAGCCATGGCTTCCCTTGGTGGTGCGTTGAAACTCGATACCAAACGGATCGAAGGCTACCGCAACTTCGTGACCAAGCTGTGGAATGCCGGCACTTATGGTGATTTCAAAGGCACTTTTGATGTGCCACATGCGGACGGCGTGCCTGAAACAACCCTCCCGTTGAACAACTGGATCAAGGGCGAGATTGCCAAAACCCGCGAAGCCGTAGACGCAGCCCTAGAAACCTACCGTTTCAACGATGCGGCCAGCACGCTGTATAGCTTTGTGTGGAACACCTTCTGCTCCCAATACCTTGAGTTCACCAAACCCGTTCTGGACGGTGATGACGCAGCTGTGGCCGCTGAAACCAAGGCGACATATGCATGGGCGTTCGATCAATGCTTGATCCTGTTGCACCCGATTATGCCGTTTGTAACCGAAGATTTGTGGGGCGCTAAAGAGCGTCCAAAGATGTTGGTTCACACCGACTGGCCAACATACACAGCCGCAGATCTGGTTGACGCGCAAGCGGACGCTGATTTGTCATGGACCGTTGCGATGATCGAGGCGATCCGTTCGGCCCGTGCCCAAATGAACGTACCAGGTGGTGATTTCGTGCCGTTAGTCGTTGTTAGCATGGATGCTGCGGCAACATCTGCGTGGGATCAGAACGAAGCGTTGATAAAGCGCTTTGCCCGTATCGAGAGCCTAACAGCGGTTGATACAATGCCAAAAGGCACCGCAGCTTTGGCAGTTAGCGGCGGCGCATTCGGTATTCCGCTAGATGGCATCATCGATGTTGCAGCTGAAAAGGCTCGCCTTGAAAAGACACTTGGTAAATTGGCCAAGGAATTGGGTGGTCTACGCGGCCGCCTGAACAACCCTAAATTCGCAGACAGTGCACCGGCCGAGGTCATTGAAGAGACCAAAGCCAACTTAGAACTGCGCGAGGATGAAGAATCCAAGTTGAAAGACGCGTTGGCTCGCATCTCTGAACTTGGCTAATTGATCATAGCGTTGCGCCCCATTCGCGGGCGCAACGTTTACTTAAAGACGGCTGGACGTTTTTGAAACGTTGCAGCAACCACTTCCATTTGTTCAGGTGTTCCAACCAACGCTGCTTGTTCTTGGCTTTCGGCCAACAGGATTTCTGTGTCCGATGCGGTCTCACTTAAGGTCATCAGCCGCTTTGCCGCACGAATGGCTGATGGGCTGCGCCCTGCAATTTCTGTCGCCAATTCCATCGAGGCAACCAGTGGATCATCCGCCAGTTCAGTGACTAATCCCCAAGCCAACGCTTGATCTGGCAAAACAGGCGTCGCGGTATACGTCAATTTGCGCATCACATCAGGTGCCACCAATTTCGGCAATAGCACCATGCCGCCCATATCAGGGACGATGCCCCACTTCAGCTCCATCACCGCGATCTTGGTATCTGGGCCAGCAATGCGAATATCAGCCCCAAGCGCCAATTGGCACCCTGCCCCAAACACAGGACCGTGCAGCGCCGCAATCACAGGGATCGGCAAACGCGCCCATATCATCGCAACCTCTTGCCACTGATTTGTGGTTCCATTGCCGTGGGTGCGCGGCATCAACTGCCCCGCCGGATCGACACCGACCATCTGTCCAAGGCTGCCAATATCGATGCCCGCACAAAAGGCACGTCCCTCGCCAGACAGCACAACAACACGTGCATCAGATGTCGCAATCTCATCACCTGCCGCAATGATCGCCGTGATCATCTCCTGATCGACAGCGTTCATTTTGTCACTGCGGGTTAGGAGCACATGCGCGATGTGGTTCTCATAGGTGACGGATATGCGGCTCATGATGTCTCTCCAAATGCTTGCAGACACAACAGACGATTGACGCACCAAATACCAGCAAGACGTTAGGGAACGAAGCGTTCAGCTGCACGCATCATGCCAAGGCCTTTGTCATAGCCTACTTTGGTGATCCAACGTCCCTGCGAAGCTTTTGCAGCAATACCAACACCAGCAGGTACAAAGCACATCGCGCCTGTCGCCATTGTTGCTACCATAAATCCACAACGTGCCATCTTAGCCATTTTGAAACCTACAGTTGCGATCCATTCTCCAGAAAGCAAACATCATACCGTTTTCAAGGGTTGCCCGCCCACAGCGCCATAGGATACGCATTTGAAATGACAGATTTTCACCTTACCGCTCTCGCCCAATCATTGCCATCAACCGTGCCATTTGTGGGACCGGAAACCCAAGAACGGGCACAAGGGCGTGCCTTTGGTGCGCGCCTTGGTGCGAATGAAAATGTGTTCGGCCCATCCCCACAGGCAGTTCGGGCCATGGCCGAAACCGCCCAATGGATGTACGGCGATCCAGAAAGCTATGACTTGCGGCATGCCCTTGCCAAACACCACAGTTGTACAGCTGACCATATCATTGTTGGCGAAGGGATTGATGGCTTATTGGGCTACTTGGTCCGCCTTTTTGTTGCAGATGGCGATGCCGTCGTCACATCAGACGGGGCCTATCCGACGTTCAATTACCACGTGGCAGGCTTCGGCGGTACTTTGCACAAAGTCCCCTACCTTAATGATCATGAAGATCCCACAGCACTGTTTGGCAAAGCAACCGAAACCGGTGCTAAATTGGTTTACCTTGCCAACCCGGACAATCCAATGGGGACATGGCACAAGGGGGAAATGTTGACAGCGGCCCTAGATACTTTGCCTTCCGACTGCTTGTTGGTTCTGGACGAGGCATATGTTGAGACAGCGCCCGAAGGCACCGCAGCACAAGTAAATCCAGATGACCCACGCGTGATCCGCATGCGCACCTTTTCAAAAGCATATGGGATGGCTGGCGCGCGCGTTGGGTACGCAATCGGACACCCAGAACTCATTGCCGCATTTAACAAGGTCCGCAATCATTTCGGCATGAACCGCGCGGCCCAAGCAGGTGCGTTAGCAGCATTGCAAGATCAAGCATATTTATCCGAAACCCTTGCAAGCATCCGCGACGCACGTAATCAGATCACAAAGATTGCCCGCGAAAATGGACTTATTGCGATCCGGTCAGCAACAAACTTTGTGTCAATAGATTGCGGCCAAGACGCTGCATTTGCACAAAGGGTTTTAGCTGCATTGATCAAAGAAGGATTGTTCGTCCGCATGCCCTTTGTCGCGCCACAAAACCGGTGCATCCGCATAAGCTGCGGAACATCAGACGACTTGGCCCTGTTCGCCGTTGCACTTCCCAAAGCGCTAAAAAACGCAGGAGAATAAGCTCTATCCTTTAGCGATCACGCCTGCTGCAGCTTCAAGCGCGCCAGTACCGTGTTCGATATTCAGCGCAGTCAAACCTGTCTCCACTCCGCCCAACAGGCCCATAATCATCTGACCATTTACATGTCCCATATGACCAAAGCGGAAAAAACCATCGGAGCTGCGTTCGCCTTCTACCCCCATGCCAAGGCCAATTCCCAAGGTTAGACCGATATTGGCCTCAACCCATTCACGCAACCTTGTTCCATCCGGGGAATCGAGACTTAGGGATGTCACCGCATTGCTGCGATCCTTAACCTCAGCCACGTTCATTTGAAGCGAACCCACCTGCCCCCAGGCATCACAAGCCGCCCAAATCGCACGCGCCAAAACCGCATGACGCGCCCAGATTTTTTCCATGCCCTCGTCGTGGATAATATCCAATGCGGCCCGCAACCCAAACAAATGGTGCGTAGGCGCAGTCCCATTGAAATACTGCCAAAATTGTTCAGGAGCACCGCGCGGAACCCAGTCCCAATAACGGCTAACACGTGGCATCGCATTGCGCACTGCCTCTGCCTTTTCGTTGAAAAATACGAATGAAACGCCCGCTGGGACCATCAAACCTTTTTGACAGGCCGCGACCATAACATCGACGCCCCATTCATCCATTTCAAATTGATCACAGCCTAAGGAGGCGATGCAATCAGCCATCAACAACGCGGGATGCCCTGCATCATCAATAGCACGGCGCAGCGCAGCAAAATCATTGCGGATTGAACTGGATGTATCCACATGAACGGCTAAAACGGCTTTAATCTGATGGTCTGTGTCTCCTTTTAGCGCCTGTGTGATCCGCGCCATATCCATCGAACTTTGCTTGCCGAAATCAAGCACATCAACCTCAACGCCCAAACCACGCGCCATATCCGCCCAGCCATGCCCAAATAGTCCTGTAATCGGGGCCAAAACACGATCCCCCTCGGACAATATATTGGAAAGGGAGGCTTCCCACGCGGCATGACCATTGCCGATATAAATCGCGCATTTGCCGTTTGTGCGTGCAACCCGCTTCAAATCAGGGATCAGGGTCGCTGTCATTTCCAACAACTCGCCATCATAAATATTGGGGGATGGGCGATGCATCGCTTGTAATACAGCATCCGGCATAACCGATGGTCCAGGAATTGCGAGGTATCCGCGCCCGTTTGCGGCAATGGGATGCTGTGTCATTAAGGGACCCTTTGTGCTTGCGTCTTGAAGACAACCTAAGCGGCTTTACAGTGGCGTCAATTGCGCATTCGCTTGCTGCAGCACTTGCTTCGCTCTAAACACCTATTTAACCGATTGATAAAAACGATACAGGCGCACCCCGTGACCGCATCAAATACTCCCATCCAAGATCAGACAGAAAACCAACCATCCAGGCAATTGGTTGCGTGGCTGTGGCGCGGATACCTGAAAAAACACATTCCAATTATGGGCTTGGCTGTCTTCTTTATGTTCCTTGAGGGATCAACGCTGGGCGCGCTTAGTTACATGATGCAACCCATGTTTGACGATGCCTTTGTGGCTGGCAACAGCACCACGCTGTACTGGGTCGGCGCGGTATTGATAATGATCTTTGTCGTCCGTGCAATTTCTTCCATCTCTCAAAAACTGCTTTTAACCACAATTGCACAGCGAACTGCGGCTGCGTTGCGCGTTGATTTGTTAGCACAAATGATGAAACAAGACGGCGCATTCCATCAATCACATCCACCCGGATTCTTGATCCAACGAGTTCAAGCAGATGTTAACGCTGTTGGCGATGTCTGGCGCGCAATCATCACGGGAGCAGGGCGCGACTTAATCGGCTTGTTTATTTTGCTTGGAATCGCGATCAGCGTTGATCCTGTATGGGCATTGCTGGCCTGTGTGGGTATCCCTGCCCTTGTCCTTCCCGCTGCCATGGCTCAGCGCTATGTGCGCCGCCAAGCCGGCATTGCCCGCGATTTGGGCGCACACCTCAGCACACGCTTGGACGAAGTGTTCCACGGCATCGTTCAAATCAAATTGAACGCCTTAGAACAGTACCAATCCAACCAATACAAGACGCTTACAAAGCGGTTTGTGCGCACTGAAATCAAATCTGCCTTTGGTGCCTCAGCGATTCCAGCAATGGTCGATATCATGTCGGGCATCGGGTTCATGTCCGTTATCCTTTACGGTGGCTCAGAAATCATCGCCGGTGAAAAATCGATCGGCCAGTTCATGACCTTTTTCACGGCTATGGGTTTTGCCTTTGAACCCTTGCGCCGTTTGGGCGGTGTGAGTGGACTTTGGCAAATCGCGGCTGCTGCAATTGAACGGGTTAAAGAACTATTAGAGGCACCAATCACGCTGACAACAACACAGAACCCAGTCGCAATTCCAGACGGCACACCAAAAGTTACATTGAAAAATGTAACTTTGGCCTACGGAGACAATACGGTTCTACACGACCTATCGTTGGTCGCAGAGCCTGGCAAAACAACCGCTCTTGTTGGCGCTTCAGGTGCTGGAAAATCAACAATCTTTAATCTGCTGACTCGTCTTGTGGACCCACTGACAGGGTCCATCGAGATCAGCGACGTCCCCACGCCTGATATAGCTCTGAACGATTTGCGTGGTCTTTTCTCTGTCGTGACGCAAGAGGCTTTGCTGTTCGACGAAACCCTGCGCGAAAACATCCTGCTGGGTCGTACGGATGTCACCGACGAACAGCTTAAAGGCGTTCTAGATGCAGCGCACGTATCTGACTTTCTTGAAAACCTTCCCGAAGGCTTGGATACCAAAGTTGGGCCGCGCGGTTCCGCCCTTTCAGGTGGCCAGCGCCAACGCGTTGTCATCGCACGTGCCCTACTGAGGGATACGCCAATCCTGTTGCTGGACGAGGCAACTTCAGCACTGGATGCCCAATCTGAAAACGTTGTCCAAGAGGCATTGGACAAACTGTCAGCTGGTCGCACTACGATCGTGATTGCGCACCGCTTGTCCACCATTCGGGGTGCCGACAAAATCGTGGTCATGGATCGCGGTCGCCTCATGGATCAAGGCACGCATGATGAATTGTTGAAACGTGGCGGCATCTACGCCGACTTGTATCGCCTGCAGTTCCGTGACGGAAAACAGGTCAGCGATGTGCCCAAGCTGTCAAATTTTGATCATTCAACCGATGCTGTTCCTGTTGCTCGCCAAGGCATCTTGGAGCGGATTAAATTTAAATTCTTCGGTTAGCGACGATAGCGCCTAGCCAAGGCTTCAGGATCAGCACCTGAAAAATACTGCAGCAATGTTTTTAAGTTACGGCCACTGCGTTTCAGCCAACCTTGTTTCTGGTACTTCACTGCGCTTGTTATGGCGGTGGCATCAATGCGGCGCAACTTGCCTTTCAGCGCTTGCGACAACGCGACATCTTCCATCAGGGGGATGTCACGGTAACCACCAACAACATCATATAGTGTGCGTGATACAAGCAACCCTTGATCACCATATGGAAGCCCCAAGCGGCTGCGCAAATTAGCCCAGAACGCAACAAACTTCCCTGTAACACCACCATCATCAAACTGTAGGCTGAACCAACCAGCATCGCCTGTTTGTAGGTGCTGGGCCGCGGCATTGCCCCAACCCTCACTCAATACAGTGTCCGCGTGTAATACCAGTAACCATTCGCCTTTGCTCGCATCACATCCCCGCTGTAGTTGCCCACCACGCGAAGGCGCGCCGTTTACCACTTTGGCTCCCCAATCTTTGGCAATCTCAAGGGTCTGATCAGTTGACCCGGCGTCAGATACAATCACCTCACGGATCAGTCCAGCGTCCAAGGCTTCCATCAAACAAGACAGGGTATGATGCAGCCCAATGCCCGCATTCAGTGTTGGCACTATAACAGAAATCGGTGCACGCATGCCTCAGCCCTTTTGAAGTCACAACAAGGTGCTATATGACACTAAGAACATCAAGAGGAAGCAACGAATGACCCCCACTACACCTACACGCCGCATTTTACGCCTAAGCGGAAAAGACACGCGCGATTTCTTGCAAGGGTTGGTCACAAATGATGTTGGCAAAGTGGAAAATGGTTTGGTCTATGCCGCCATTCTAACCCCTCAAGGCAAGTATCTGGCAGACTTCTTTCTGTTGGCTAATGGCAACGATATCTTGATGGACACGGACGCGGCCCAAACAGATGCATTGCTACAAAGACTGACAATGTACAAGCTGCGCGCCGACGTACAAATTGCCCTTACAGATCTCCACGTGCACCGCGGGGTGTCTGATCTTCCTAAAGACGGCTACATCGATCCACGCACTTCAGATCTAGGATGGCGCGCCTACCGCAGTAATGAGGCAACTGATACAGATGTCGACTGGAGCGCCCTTCAGGTTCAACATCTCGTTCCCGCAAGTGGGATAGACCTCACTCCTGATACATTCATCCTTGAAGCAGGTTTTGAGCGACTCAACGGCGTTGATTTTCGCAAAGGCTGTTACGTAGGCCAAGAAGTGACCGCGCGGATGAAACACAAGACGGAACTGCGCAAAGGATTAGCGCAGGTCAAAATAACAGGCGCTGCTGAAAGTGGCACACCCATTAGCGCGAATGACAAGGCTGCTGGAACGTTACTAAGCCGCGCAGGCGATGTCGCCATTGCTTACCTGCGCTTTGATCGCGCCACAGGGCCAATGCAGGCTGGTGAGGCTACAGTAACGTGGTGCGGCAAAAAGTTGGCCATTCTCTCTCCCTCCAAATGAAAAAGACCCTCCTGAAAAGAAGGGCCTTTTGAATTTCAAGGATATTGTTCAGGCTAATTAGGCGCGTTCGGAATATTCCATCGTGTCTGTGTTCACAACGATGTCTTCGTCTGGGCCAACAAACGGTGGCACCATAACTTTTACGCCATTTTCAAGAATAGCTGGTTTGAACGAATTTGCGGCTGTCTGGCCTTTAACAACTGGCTCAGTTTCTGCGATTTTGCAGATTACCTTTTGAGGCAAACGAGCGTTCAAAGCTTCGGTATCGTGGAACTCAACAACGATGGTCATACCATCTTGAAGAAACGGACGGGTTTCACCAAGCAATTCGGCTGGCAATTGAACCTGTTCGTAGGTTTCCATGTCCATCACTGTCAAAAGACCATCGTCTTCAAACAAGAACTGTTGGTCCTTTTGTTCAAGGCGCACTTTTTCTACTTTGTCGGCGCTGCGAAAGCGCTCGTTCAACTTCGAACCGTTGCGAAGATTGCGCAGTTCAACCTGTGCAAACGCGCCACCTTTTCCAGGTTTTACATGGTCCACTTTTACAGCTGCCCAAAGGCTGTCGTTGTGTTCCAGTACATTTCCTGGGCGAATTTCGTTTCCGTTAATTTTAGGCATATGTGTCAAACCACGTCAAAGTGTTGATGGAAAGTTATTCGTCCCTATATCTAGTCGGTTGGTTCACTGCAAGACAACGATATTTTTAAGGGTCCATCAAGAGGTATGCATAAATTGCATAGAAGCTATGCAAATTCAGCCTATCCGAATCAAGTTAATTAGGTCATAAGAGGCCTCACGCCAAGAACACAAGAGCAAGAATAATTGAAAGGACGACGGATGAAAGACTTCGTTGATGGCACTGCCTTTAATAACGAACAAGGTAATCGTGCACGCAAACTATTCGCAGCTGTCGTACTGGCTGCACTGGATGACGCAATTGCTGACGACAAGAAGTATGGCAATGGTCCAGAACAAATTGCTCGTTGGGCACGCTCTCGCGATGGTCGTGAAGTGCTTAGCTGCGCAGGTATTGACCCGAACGAACGTGTTGTCACTGGCCTTATGGACTTTGTTGGCAAAGGTGTACGAACTTCCGTAGCCCTGTCACGCGAAGAAAGCGAACGTCGCAACGCAGCCCAACAGGCTGAAGCTGCATAATAATTTGATCTAACTGCCATGATCAATTTTGAAAAACGCGCCCTCTGTTCGGGCGCGTTTTTCATTTCTAGGATCAGATTTTGCCGATTGTTCATTGCTGAAAGATGAACAACCACTGACGCACGATCCACAATTCTGCCAGTACCATCGGAATGCACAAACCAATCACCCACCAAGGTGCTTTGCGCAACCACAGCATCACAAATGCAATAAGGGACAGAAACCCCTCGATTGGGGCAACCCAGCGTGCCCCATGGTCTACGTCCCAATAACTCAGCGGACTTTCGAACACCCACCACGAAGCTGGCCAAAAATGGACACGTCCATCATCGTGATGCAGTGGAAAATCCAACGCCAAATGCAGAAGCGCGGCACCCGTAATTGCAATTGCCCATGGGCTGCGTTGCCAAATAGCCAGCGCCGAAAACCCTAGCCAAATAAAGAACGAGTTGTCGATCGCGAAAACCATCTGCCAGGTATCTGAAAAATACAGCTCACCGAAAACGGTCTCTGGTGGAATTTTCAACAAAATCAATGAAACACCAGCCATCAGATACAGCGACAGATCGGGCAGCATCGCGCCGATCAAAGCCGAGCCTAGGATGCGCGAGGTAGCGGGCCGTCCAAAAACAGCTGCGCCAATCAATAAATGAGCTGGTGTATTCATGACTTCCCCCAATATTTGGCTAGCTTAGGCAGTCAAAATCAGCAAAGTCCATCTGATTTTCAAAACTTTATTCGAGTTCTTGCGCTGCAAGGGCACGGTGGATTTCACGGCGTATCAACTTGCGAACATTGCGTGTGATGCGTTCGCCCAAAGCGCCCTGCAATTCTTCGCGTACGGTTTCTCTCACGATATCGCGCAAAGCGTTCTCATCCAAAAGCTTATCTACTGGTTGAGAAAATACAGCTTGCTGCGGTTCAACATCAACCTCAACAGTTTCAGCGTTGTCCCCCTCAGCGTTATACGCATCACTATCGGATCCAACGTCATCCGATTTCATGGATGGTGCCTCTGGTTCAGCATGAATAACAACAGTTTCTGGTACAAACGGCTCTGCTGCGGGTGCCTCTGGCACTTCATGCGTTTCTTCTTGCGGTCGCTCATAATGATCTTGAACGTCTTCCGCGTACTCTGGTTCATACACATCAGTTGTAGCGTCACTATCATTTTCAGATCTGTCAACTAACATCGGATCCTGATCCTCAGGACCCGCGCCAAATTCAGACCATGCTTGGATTGTAGGTTCTATTGCAGCTACATCTTCGTCTTGATGGTCCTCAACACGCAAAGCAGGCGTTAAAACCAGGCGATCCGCAGATAGCGTTACTGGTGTCGCCGTTTTCATAGACGGACGGCTATCTTCCGAAACCAATCGGCGGATAGAAGACAATACGTCTTCGACTTCTACGTTCGCTACTGGGTCCGACATTTTTCATTCCACTCTGGCCGAGTGGTACATTACATCGGGTCAGAGATTCGGACAACAGCCCACTAAAGTAGGAACTAGGTTAAATTCAGCAGTAAAAACGCAGACTTACAGGTTGAAGCCACTTGCCTTCGCAAAACCATCCAATACTGGGGCGCCAGCATTAAAAGACATGCGCCAGTTCATCGTGCCATCAATCTTGTGACCAAGGCGAACCTCTCCAAGAGCTCCAGACATGAAGATACCCGCTATGCGGCCACCTTCTTTCAATTGGCCCAACACGGCCGCGGGGATTTCTTCAACGCCGCCTTGGATTAAGATAACATCATACGGGCCATGCTGTGCCGCGCCTGCCGACAGCGAATCTTTGTGAAGAATCACATTGTCCATGCCGGCCGAGCTTAGCGCTTCTTGGGCCTCTGCAACCATCACTTCGTCTTCTTCGACAGCGACAACCGCTTCTGCCATATGAGCCACAACAGCCGATGAATACCCGAATCCTGTACCGATATCCAAAACCAACTCGTTGTTTTGGATGTTCAAAGCGTCCAACATTTTGGCCAGCGTACGCGGCTCCAAAACCACACGGGCAGCGCTCAAATGCAGATTTTCACCCATATATGCGGCTTCTCTTTGTGCTGCAGGCACAAAGTCCTCACGCGCAACTGATAACATCGCATCGATGATTGGGAATTTAGTCACATCTGAAGGGCGAACCTGTGTGTCGACCATCATTGTGCGGCGCATCG
>Ga0257120_1000283_pt1 | contig 39398 bp, 35 predicted proteins | sample SI106_10metaG_FD_190153 | JGI IMG/M metagenome (GOLD analysis project Ga0257120, IMG submission 190153) | Marine microbial communities from Saanich Inlet, British Columbia, Canada - SI106_10 | ecosystem: Environmental > Aquatic > Marine > Inlet | place: Canada: British Columbia | collected...
ACTCCTTTTTAAATCAAAAAAACCCCGGTCGTGTAAACCAGGGCTTTAATACGAGTTTGAGGTGGAAGCCCTCTCACAAGTTTTAATGATAAAAAAAGCCCCGCAGACTGCGGGGCTTTGTACTCGAGGCGGGACTTGAACCCGCACGCCCCAAAGAGCACAGGATTTTAAGTCCGGCGTGTCTACCAATTCCACCACTCGAGCATTTGTCCTTTTAAAAGAACAGTAGAATAATGAGCGGGAGACGGGATTCGAACCCGCGACCCCAACCTTGGCAAGGTTGTGCTCTACCAGCTGAGCTACTCTCGCTTATGTCAATTACGTTGAACCTTTGTTCAACGGGCGTCAAATTTATAAATATTTTATGATTTTACAGAATCGAAAGCAATAATATTTCACCTTTTATGTCAATTTTACCGTGTGATAATTCACTATTTTTGTAAAACCTATGAATTCAGCATCTACAAAACAACATAAATACGATAAAGCATATCTCCGATTGGCGCTAAGTTGGGCAAAACTTTCACAATGTACCAGAAAACAGGTAGGTGCCATTATTGTAAAGGATGAAATAATAATATCTGATGGATTCAATGGAACACCGGCAGGCTTCGATAATTGCTGTGAAAATGATGAAGGATTAACACACTGGTACGTTTTACATGCGGAAGCTAACGCGATTTTAAAAGTAGCCAAGTCAACAAATAATTGCAAAGGTGCAACACTTTACCTCACACATTCTCCGTGTCGCGATTGCAGTAAACTGGTATTACAATCTGGGATTTCGAGAGTGGTTTATCAAGAGCCGTACAAAGACCCTTCTGGTATTGATTTCTTAAAAAATGCTGGAGTAGAAGTATTAAACATAGCACATATTGATGACTAATTCTAATCGCACCTCTCTTCTTCCGATCATTATTTCCATTTCAATGTGTCTTGGATTTGGAATTTCTTTTTTATTGTGGAATCCGTTTACACTAAAATCAAAATCTCAGGAGTTACAGAAACTCGAGGATGTACTTACATTATTAAATGAAAAGTACGTGGACTCAGTTGATACTGAAAAAATATTCGATGAAACCATCGTTGAAATGCTACACAAACTAGATCCTCACAGTAATTATATTCCTGCCGAGGAGATGAAAGCCTTAGCTGAATCGATTGATGGAAACTTTGGGGGGGTGGGTATTCGTTTCTTTAAACTAAGAGATACTATTTGTGTTTCAGATATAATTGCGGGGTCACCATCTGAAAGCGTTGGATTAAAAGCAGGTGATCAAATCGTTGCTATTGAAAAAAAGAATGCCGCAGGCGTGGGTATCACAAACGCTGAAATCATGGACAAGCTTAAAGGTGAGTCCGGAACAGCTGTTAATGTAACAGTAAATCGCTATGGCAAACTGATCCCATTTAAAATTCAAAGAGGAACCATCCCTATTCTTTCAGTTGTTGCGGCACACATGATAGACAATAAAATCGGTTATATTAAAATTGATAAGTTTTCTGTTCCCACTTCGAGAGAATTTAAAATGGCGGCATCAGCCTTAAAAAGGCAGGGGATGACAAAGCTTATTTTAGATCTTAGATATAATGGAGGTGGCGTTTTACAAGGAGCCGTTGAAATTGCAGATGAATTTTTAAAGGGTGGTCTAAAAATAGTGAGTACCGAAGGTGAAAATGCACCTGAACAAATTTACTATTCGAGCCCGGGAGGAATCCTTGAGAATACCAAATTGGCTATTCTAATTAATGCATCCTCTGCCTCGGCAAGCGAGATTGTTGCTGGCGCAATTCAAGATAATGATAGGGGATATATATACGGACGTCGCTCCTTTGGGAAGGGTCTCGTTCAAGAAGACCAAATGCTCCGAGATGGAAGTACCGTTAGAATAACAATCGCCAGATATTACACGCCTTCAGGCCGTTGCATACAGAGACCTTATTCCGGAGACTATGAAGCTTACTATGAGGCAATGAACAGAGGTGATGCGGACATGTTTGAAATAGACTCTTCCATCTTCGTTGATTCTCTTAAATTTGAAACAATCGGAGGAAGAACGGTTTATGGAGGAGGAGGGATAAGCCCTGATATTTTTGTTCCTTATGATACCTCGGGAACAACATTTTATGCTAATGCCCTAGAGTGGAGTGGTGTATATAATCAATTTGTTTTCGATTGGGCAAAGGAAAATAAAGTTTTTGAAAACCCGCCTTGGCGTTCTTTTCGAGATTTTGATACATCCTTCGTCCAATATGAATTATCTAATAAAATAAAACGATACGCCGACCAAAATTTTGAAATAACACCAATAGACCAAGAGGAGTTTAACTTAAGCAAGGAAAGAATTATTCGAAGATTAAAATCTGAAATCGCAAGACAGTTTTGGGACCAAGATGGATTTTACAAAGTCTTTAATCGAAATGATCTAGACGTAAAAGCTGTGCTTCAAGGATTTGAATAGTCTACCTCAACAGCAACTTCGTTTTTTCGGCCTAAAACTTGCCACGGAGGATTGTATCCCAAATACTTTATGGTCCCTATTGGCACTAAATTTTCAGCCTTCATAAATTGAAGCAATCGCTTGGTATGTTTTTTGATTTTTTTATCATTAGCATACCCTGTGAATTCGAGAACTGCATACGTTTTCGGTTGAATCTGAATAATCTCTACATTTTTAGAATTGGGCTCTGGAAGATTCTCAATTGCATGCTCTTCAGGCATCACGAATGACATACTAGACTTCTCGCCCATTTCCATTATTACAGGAGATGTCATTGCGATTTGTTGGTTTTCCTTATTTCCACCAAAAATGTAATTCGCAATTGTTCTAAAACCCGATGAGGAAGATTCCTCGTATGCTTCAGACTTAATCTCGGTTTTGGCCACAACCATTGCATCATAGTTTCTGATTTCAAAGTCTTCAAATGACTTTATAACCTTGTAACTAGGCGATTCTATTTTCGATGTCTTGTATGCCATGAACAATTGACTTAACAATAGAACGACAAAAGCCACGGAGAAAAAATAAGAGGAGGAGGTCATATTAAGGTTTTTTAAATTTTTGAAGAAATTTCAATCTACGTGGTTTACTAACCGATACAACATAGGGATGGTAAGGATTGTTCTCTACAAAATCTTGATGATATTTTTCTGCTGGATAAAATTTTGTCATTGTTTCAATCGTTGTTGTTATTGTTTTAAAAGTATTCTGACTTTTCAGATCTTCTACAAACTGTTGTGCCAAAATCCGTTGTCGCTCGTCTAAACAAAAAATTGCAGAACGGTATTGGGTGCCTACGTCGGGGCCTTGCCTGTTAAGCGTGGTCGGGTCGTGCGAATCGAAAAACACGCTAAGCATTTCTGAATAAGTAACTTTGTCTGAACGAAAAGTTACTTTTACTGTCTCTGCATGACCAGTTGAACCTGAACAAATCTGCTTGTATGTTGGATTAATCGTTGTTCCACCGCTGTAACCAGATTGTGCATCTATAACACCGTCTATTGACTCAAAAATAGCCTCTACACACCAAAAACATCCTGAAGCAAAGTAAGCTGTTTCTCGCTGGGAATGCAGCGAAAAAATAATACACAAAAATATTGAAAGTGAAAAAATTCTTATCACTTCAATTAAACAGATTTAAACTTAAAAAGTTCTAAACCTGATTATCCATTTTTGTGTTTCTCAGCAGTAAATGCGAGAAAAATCACAAGAACGATAGATACAATTGTACCAATCGCTATCCAAATTGTAGCGTCGTGAAACATAGTTTTAGTTTGAGTTATAATAAATGTACAAAGAAAAACCCTTAAAACCAAATAGTTAGCACAAATAGTAAGGAAGGGAAGCAGCTATTAAAAGCACAAACTAAATTTTCAAAAAAGAAATACATTGTGTTTTTGTGCGAAAAAAATAAAAACCGGGCCTTAAAAAGCTCAAGTCTATTCCCTGGTCATTGCAAATCCCTGAGTTTAATATATTTCCTGTTGACCAATCATAAATTTCATACTGACATTTGTGGTCCGTATGTAAAACTCTTTTAATAGGATTGGGAAATATACTAAGTACTAAATCTAAAGAAGTTTCGAGGTTTTGGACAAGTTGATTTTCAAAATATTCATAAAAATCAAAAGCAAATAGTTTTGGAGGTATCGTTATTATGGAATTAATCTCCTCGGAAGTAAAATATCCGCTATACCCCGAGTTCAGCGTAATTCCTTCAGTTTGGCCTAGGTTTAACATACTTCCGATATCTATTCTGCGTTTATTCCCTGAAAAAAAATGTGATTCTGAATAATCCCAGAGCATGTAAATAAAACTGCTGTAAATGCCTGTCCCGAAATCATAATATGCTAGTAGAGAAATATTGCCTGTGCCTTTATCCACAGTAGCACCTGTGACCAAACCTTGAATATCATAGGTCTCAGAAGGCAACGTGACGTAAACATCTTCCCAATCGATTGGAAGCGCATACTTTTTAACCGCATTGTCTGCCCAGTTTTTACTAAACAAATACAATGAATCATTTAAAGAAATAAATGCCTCACAGTCGAAATTATGACCATTAGATGGGCCTGAAAAATCTACTTGGTCACCATAATTAAATTGCATTTGTACCCCAAGAACGGAATCCGCATCTGCTTCAAGAAGCGCTTGCTTTTCAATCTTTATAATGCTCAAGTTCGTTCTCGTGCCCGAATTATTACCAAAATCACCGATAAAAACGTATAATTCATTTTCGGCAAGGGACTCCCAATCATTATTTTCAACCCCCTGAACAACCACTTCGCGCAGCAGGTTACCAAGTGTATCAAGCTCATATAACGAAGCCTCATTTCCGCCGTCGTTTAAAACCCATAATGATTCATTAAGCCTGATCAATCCTGAGTTTTCGGCTAAGAGCGGACTAGTCAAATTTGAGACGGCTAAAGGACTATAAGATGTTTGATTATAAATACAAGAGCCATCGTTTTGACTCGCGTTAGCATTAAAATTATTTGCTTGCGGATCGGTACAGCCTTCTTGACTTCGCAGGCTTCCTGATAAGAGAATACAGAATATTAAGTAAATAATTTTTCTTTCCAATCTTTAGCTTCGTTTTCTGATATAAGCTCTAAGTTAAGTAAATAGGCAACAACTTCGCGATGTTGCGCCTCAAGCCCTTTTGCCTCTGAATTGTTCCATTCCGTTTGACGCAACCATTGTTTAACTTGGTATAGATCGATATTGTACCTCCAGGAAATTATTTCGGCACTTCTTTTACTATTTTTCAAAGCTTCTGCGCGAGTTGATACAAGGTCACAAATTTTATTTAAGGCCGGCAACGCATCTTTGATTACATCATTCCTCGCTGCAATAACGAACGAAGACCAAGGTGTGACAATCTCATTTATTCTTCTACATTTTTTTTGTTCTACATAAGGGTTTGTAGTATACTTCTCCCATAAAAATGCCTGAGCCTCATTGTTTTCTAAAGCCCACAGGCCACCGTAAATGTCTCCAACAATCTGAAAGTGCATCTCTTTAAGGTCCCAACCGTTTTGAGCCCCAAGAACATATGCCATTAGGTGTGAACCTGAGGCTTCTCTTGAAATTGCAAATTGTTTGCTTTCTAAGTCTTGAATGTTTTTTATATTCGAATGAAATGGCACATGAATTCCCCAGCATAATGGAGAACTAACATAAACGCGAAGTATCGAAGCATCTAACCCTTGTAAAATGGCTTTTGTAATTCCTTCAGTCAGTACCACGGCAACGTCTATTGACCCCGTTTCTAAACCCTTTATCATTTGACCTGTACCACCGCTCATGTCAGACCAATGCAGCATTATATTCTGTTCACGAAACAGGCCCTCTTCAATTGCTAAGCGCCATGGAAGGTTAAAATGTTCAGGCACACCCCCAACTTTTAGACGAAGTTTATCCAATGGGTTGGAAGATTTGTTTTTCATAAAGCGTGTAGTACTTCCCTTGTTTTTTGATGAGCTCTTGATGTGTTCCTGACTCAATAATTTCACCTTGCTCCATTACCACTATTAAATCCGCTCCTTGTATGGTGCTCATACGATGCGCAATTACTATTGATGTTCTTTCTTTTGTTATTTCTTCTGTAGCTCGTTGAATAAGCATTTCAGATTCATTATCTACGCTAGAGGTAGCTTCATCTAAAATCAAAATCTGTGGGTTGTAGACAAAGGCCCTAATAAATGACAATAACTGCCTTTGACCAACCGATAAAACTGTTCCGCGCTCTCCAATTGCATAGTCGTAGGTTCCAGGAAGCTTTGAAATAAAAGTATGAGCGCCTACAGCCTTAGATGCGGCCACAACCTGTTCGCGTGTTATTGACATGTCTCCGAGTGTAATGTTATTATGAATCGTGTCAGAAAACAAAAAGATATCTTGAAGAACGACAGCAATATTTTTTCTTAAATAGGTCAAATCAATATCCTCAATTTTTATATCCCCTATGTGAATCGAACCTCTTTCATGTTCATAAAAGCGGCCCAAGACATTAACAATGGTCGATTTACCAGAGCCTGTAGACCCTACGATTGCCACTGTTTTTCCCTTCTGTATTTTTAAATCAATATGCCTCAATACATCTTGACCCTTTTTGTAGGCAAAGGAAACGTCATTAAATAAAATGTCTGCATTAAAATCAACCTCTTTTAATGTCCCTCCGTCTTGTCGCTGTGCATCGTGGTCTAAGATTTCAAATATTCTTTCAGCACGAACAACACCACGTTGTAAGACATTAAACTTATCAGCCAGTTGACGAATCGGCCGATAAAGTTGATAAATCCATAGGGTAAAGGCTATGATTTGTCCATACATGGCTTTGATTTCGGTTGAAGATTTACCTTCAACATGAACCGCTCCCCAAACGAGTAAAAAGGCAATTGATAGGGAACTCAAAATTTCAACCACTGGGAAGAAAATTGAATTTGCCCAAACAGCATTAATGTGTGCTTTTCTGTGTCCTTTATTGATCTCTACAAACTTCGCATACTCCTCCTTGTTTTTATTAAATATTTGAACAATTGACATGCCTGTTAAGTGCTCTTGAACAAAGGTGTTCAGTTTCGTTACTTGCATTCTTTCAAGCTGAAAACTAGAACGCATAGCCTTGGCAAAAACCCGTGTTGCAATGATCAACAACGGAATCGGAATCAAAGTCATTAGTGAAAGCTGCCAGTTTGTTGCAAACATTAAAGATAAAACCATTGTGAGCGAAATTAAATCTCCTGAAATCTCCATAATTCCAGAAGAAAAAACCTGTGTTATGGCCTCCAAGTCGGACACGACTCTGGTGACTAGAGCACCAACAGGGGTCTTATCAAAATACTTCATGCGAAATGAAACAATATGTCTAAAAAGGTTTTTTCTTATATCCCTAATAACTGATTGTGCTAAAAGGTTTGAAAAGTAACTTGATGAAAACTGTAAAATACCTTCTAAAAATAGCAGCCCTGCAATACCTATTGACCATTGTAAAAGTAAGGTTGAGTTTTGACTGTTCACTATATAACGGTCAACCATGGCACCAATCAAGTAAGGGCGAAATGGGCTTAAAAAAGAAAGTAAAATTACACAGGCCGCTGCTGTTAAAAAAAGCCTTTTATAAGGTTTAACAAACTGTATTAGTCTGCCAAACATCTTAAGATTTTTACGCCTTTCCTCCATGGGTGAACAAATTTACTTTAAAACAATCGTTCGCACTACTTTTGTTTAAATAATTGACATCAAATTCAATTATCAAAACAAAGGTCTTGTTAATCCCTTGATTTCTTTGGGGGAACTATTATTTTGTTTAATTTTGCACTCTATTTCCAATTGGAAAATCATGGGTGTAAAAATATTCGCGGGTAGGGCATCAGAAAAGCTAGCAGGTCAAATTGCAAAAGCGTATGGCCAAGAATTAGGAAACGTTAACGTTAATGTGTTTAGCGATGGCGAATTTCAACCTTCTCTTGAAGAAACGGTTCGTGGGCAAGATGTATTTATTGTTCAATCTACTATGCCTCCTACAGAAAATATATTTGAACTTCTGTTACTTATTGATGCGGCAAGACGTGCTTCAGCTAGAAAAATAATAGCGGTAATTCCATACTTCGGTTTCGCAAGACAAGATAGAAAAGACAAACCAAGAGTTGCAATCGGTGCAAAGCTCAAGGCAAATATGCTCATGGCTGCTGGTGTAGATCGCATTATGACTATGGATTTTCATGCTGATCAAATTCAAGGTTTCTTCGAAGTTCCTGTGGATCACCTATACGCTTCAACACTCTTCCTTAAAGAAATTGAAAAGTTGGACTCTGAAAATATGGTAATCGCAGCTCCGGATGTTGGAGGAGCGAAAAGAGCAAATAGTTATTCTAAAAAACTGGATTGCGGTCTTGCACTTTGCCACAAGCACCGTAAGAAAGCAAATGAGATTGCTGAAATGACAGTGATTGGAGAAGTAAAAGGGAAAGATGTAATTATCATTGACGACATGTGTGATACTGCTGGTACTTTGACGAAAGCGGCGGACTTACTCATGGACAAAGGTGCGCTTAGCGTAAGAGCCTTTTGTACTCATGCTGTGCTTTCAGGGCCTGCATATGACAGAATTAATGCATCTCAAATTACCGAACTTATCGTAACAGATACGATCCCATTAAAAGGCAAAAGTGATAAAATACGTGTAATTACGGTTGCAAGTCTTTTCTCTGATGTCATTAATAAGCTAATTCACAATAAATCAATTAGCTCACACTTTGTAATATCTTAAATAAATAATAAAATGAAAAAAGCACAATTGAGCGGTTCGCTTAGAGCGAACGTAGGGAAAAAGGACGCTGCTTCACTGAGAAGTGAGAACAGAGTACCATGTGTCCTTTATGGACAAGGAGAACAAACTCATTTTTCCGTAAAGAGAGTAGAACTAAATAAGATCGTCTTTTCACCTGAGGTGTATCAAGTGGAGTTGGAAATTGAAGGTAAAAAAGCGGTTGGTATTGTTAGGGAAATTCAACAACACCCTGTTAAAGATACAATTCAACACATTGACTTCTATGAGCTAAGCGAGAGTAAAAAAGTTAGGGTTGATCTTCCTGTAAGGACAAAAGGTTCTGCAAAAGGTGTACTTAACGGCGGAAAATTAAACATGGCATTTAGAACTTTGTCTTGTTATGGGTTACCTGGAGATCTTCCAGATTCTATCGTATTGGATATTTCTCCCATTAGAATTGGACAATCAATAAGAATTTCTGAAGTAAGCATACCAGGAGTTACGATCCTTGACCCTGCTAATGCAGTTGTTCTAGGTGTAAAAATCTCACGTGGAGCTGTTGACGAAGAAGAAGAAGAAGAGACTGAAGTTACTGAAGGTGCTGAAGGTGCTGAAGGTGCTGAGGGCGCTTCCGAAGAAAATAAGGAGAAAGCTGAAGGATAATCAATCTTTCAACCAAAATACAAAGCCGCCTCGTGCGGCTTTTTTATTTGCCAAAAATTCATAAATGAAATAGGATGGACGACTATTCCATGCGAAATCATTAACTTCGGTACTCCCTTTTATGAAGACAAAATCACTCATAATTATTCCTACCTACAACGAAAAAGAAAACGTTGAAAAAATGATTGATGCGGTATTAACCTTGCAAGGCGGATTTGACGTTCTTTTTGTAGATGATAACTCACCTGATGGTACGGCTTCTATCATCGAAAAGGCTAAGGATAAAACCCCAAATCGCGTTCATATTGAAAAAAGAGCTGGTAAGCTTGGTCTAGGCACTGCATATATTCACGGTTTTCGTTGGGCAATGCAAAGAGATTATGACTTTGTTTTCGAAATGGACTGTGATTTTTCACACAACCCTAATGATCTTATTCGCTTAAGAAAAGAGCTCGAGGCTGGCTACGACCTTGTTATTGGGTCAAGATACTGCAGAGGTGGAAGGGTTAAAAACTGGCCAATAAAAAGAATCTTAATGTCATACTTCGCTAGTGTTTACGTAAGGATCATTCTGTTGATTTCAATAAAAGACACAACTGCTGGATTTAAAGGTTATAAAATCGATGTGCTAAAAACTATCAATCTCGATGCAGTAACATTTAAAGGCTACGCTTTTCAAATTTGTATGAAGTATGCCGCAATCAGACATGGTTATAAGGCAAAAGAGATTCCTATTACTTTTGTAGATAGGGTACTAGGCGACTCCAAAATGAGTACAGGGATTTTTAAGGAAGCCTTTTTTGGTGTTTGGAAAATGAGACACATGAAATTGTAATGAAGTATATCTTAAAAAACGGAGTTCTTGTCAACGAAGGACGCAAACAAAAAGCAGATATTCTTATCAAGAATGGGAAGATTGAAAAAATAGGAATCAATTTAACGGATGCCGAAGCTGAAATAATTGACGTTAACGGAAGTTTTATTTTGCCGGGCTGTATAGATGACCAAGTTCACTTTAGAGAGCCAGGTTTAACCCATAAAGCATCAATCCATTCCGAATCAAGGGCAGCAGTGGCAGGGGGTATAACCTCCTACATGGAGATGCCGAATACAGTTCCTAACGCTACAACGCAAGAACTACTTGAAGACAAGTATCTTACAGCCTCTAAAAACTCTATTGCTAATTATTCCTTTTTTATGGGCGCCACCAACGATAATCTCGAAGAGGTACTCAAAACAGACCCTAAAAAAGTTTGTGGTATTAAGGTCTTTATGGGGTCCTCTACGGGTAATATGCTCGTAGACAATAAAGAAACGCTGGAAGGTCTGTTCTCGAGCGTATCTATGCTCATAGCCACACATTGCGAGGACGAACAAACCATTCAAAAAAACCTCCAAGATGCACAAGAAAAATATGGAGAGGACATTCCCATAGCACTTCATCCTATTATTCGTAATGAAGATGCATGTTACTTATCTTCATCATTGGCAGTTTCGTTGGCAAAAAAACACAATGCACGGCTTCATGTTCTACATATTTCTACGGCAAAAGAAACAACCCTTTTCGATGCTGATATTCCTCTGATTAAAAAAAACATCACTGCCGAAGCATGTGTACATCACCTTTGGTTTTCAGATGAAGACTATTCCAAATTCGGAACAAAAATCAAATGGAACCCTGCCGTTAAAAGCAAGGCAGATAGAGCAGGGATTTGGGAAGCGTTACTCGACAATAGAATTGATGTAGTAGCAACAGACCACGCTCCACATACACTTGAAGAAAAAAGCAACTCCTATTTAAAGGCTCCATCAGGAGGTCCTTTAGTTCAGCATGCCCTTTTAAGCATGTTCGAGCACGCCAAAAATGGTAAGATCACAATTGAGCGTATTGTTGAAAAAATGGCGCACAACCCGGCGATTCTGTTTAGAGTAGAAAAAAGAGGATATATTCGTGAAGGATACTTCGCGGACCTTGTTGTTGTCAAACCACAAGAAAGTGAGACTGTAAGCCGAGAGAATATATTATATAAATGTCAATGGTCACCTTTTGAAGGCACAAAATTCTCATACACTATTGATAAAACATTTGTCAACGGCGCGTTAGTCTTCGATGGAAAAAGTATTATTGAAGCAGGCATAGGTCAACGTCTTTCATTTAATTATGAACAATGAGGCTTGTATCACTATTTGTCATTTTTCTACTGATCGCTTGTACAGACAAGGACCCTGACCCACCATTAACGCAAAAGAAGTTCAAAATAGTATACAATGAAATCATGATATTGGAGAGCTATTATCAAATGAATTTCCGAAATCTAAATATTTATAAGGACTCTCTACGCAAGTCAGTAGATGGCGTTTTAGAAGCACATAATGTCACATTTGAAGAATTCGAAAAGACCTATAATTATTACTCCAAGCATCAAGAAAACTTTCAGGACATAAATAATGAGCTCATTGAGTCCTACTCCAAATAACTAAAATTTGATTTGTTCCGCTTTGACGGAATGCGCTAAAAATTGCATTGCAGCTTCCTGAAAAACTACTGAATTCTCCGTTGTTAAAAAGGAACACGAAGCACCCCTTGAGATTTGATTTTGCATAAATTCATTCCTAGATAAATAATCTTTTAATTTATCAGCAACAATAGGGCCTTGAGAAATAACACTTATGGATGGCCCAACAAAATCCTGAATTTGTTGTAAAATTAAAGGGTAATGGGTACAAGCCAATAAAATGGTATCAATCGATGGCTCTTTACTCAATAGTACTTTGATATCGTTTTGAATGATTTTTTTACCTAATTCGGTATGGTGCTGATTTGACTCAATTAAAGGCACCCACATTGGACAGGCGTGTTGGAAGATCCTCGAGCTTGGTGAAAGTTTTTCTAATTCTATCTTGTAAGATTCAGAATGTATTGTGCCTGGCGTACCTAAAATCCCAATACTATTATTTTTACTTAAGGCTCCTATTGTTTCGGTACTTGGTCGTATTACGCCAAGTACACGGAAGTTTGCGTCTGAATGCGCTAAATCGATCTGTTGAATGGTTCTTAATGCCTTAGCACTCGAAGTATTACAGGCCAATATCACCAGTTTACAACCCTGGTTTTTAAGATAGTTCACGGCCTCTAAAGTAAATTCATGAACAACATCAAATGACCGATTTCCGTAGGGCGCTCTTGCATTATCTCCAAGATACAAATAGTCGTACTCTGGTAAGACTCGAATAAATTCTTGGAGCACTGTTAGACCTCCATATCCCGAGTCAAAAACACCTATAGGCCCTGTTTTGTCCATAATTCAAAGCTACAAAAAAAGGGCAACCACCGTTGCCCCAATAATTGATTCTAAGGAAATTTTATTACTCAGTTTTCAAAGCTGCTTCTAGTTTTAAAAGCTCTGTCATTACTTCTTGCGTCAAGTCAATTCCACCTTTAAAATATAGCGTTACTGTCTCGTCTAATACATAGGAAAGCTTTTTACTCTCTGCAATATTATTTACTGCCGTTTGAACTAAATCAAGAATTGGCTTATTCAACTCCTGACCGTAAATTTGCATTTGTTGCTCTAATTCTACTTGACGATTTTCAAGTGATTGCTGCTTTTTCATTAGTTTTTCTTGCTCCATTTTTTGAATTACTGGAGACCAGTCCTTTTCATTTTGCTGGTATCTAAGGTATGCTGTTTCAAATGCCTTATTCATTTCTTGAAGCTCTTGGACACCTTCTGACTCAAATTGCTTTAATGCGGCCATTGCATCCTTTCGAGACTGTAGGGTATCTAATAGAACTTGAGAGTTGATATGACCAATTTTAGTTTGTGCCTCCGCTTGAAAGCCCATAAGAAGCATAACTGATAAGAATATTACGTTTTTCATTTTTTTTATTTATTATTTGTTTTTATTCACTAATTCCCATTTCATCTAATATATCATCACTAATATCATAATCACTTGTTGCGAAAATAAGACTGCTTTGATTTGCTTTATCAAATACTAAGTCATAACCGTCACTTTTAGAAATCTTCTTGAGCGCCGTAAAAATTCTGTCTTGAATTGGCTTGATCAGCTCTTGGCGTTTTTGAAAATAATCCCCCTCACTACCAAAATGAAGTGTCTGAAGGTCCAAAGCTTCTTGCGCAAGGTTTTCAATTTCCTCTTTTCTCTTAATACGCTCCTCTTTGGGTAATAAAATTTCTTCTCGTTCGAAGTTACTTTTCTTAGTCTTAATTGCAGCATACCTATCTTCAATTTCCTTAGTCCAACGTTCAGCAAGTTTATCAAGCTTCTCTTTGGATTGGACATATTCTGGCACCTTGCTCAAAATATAATCTGAATCTATATAGGCATATGACTGACCAAAGGCAAAGGTTGTGCCAAAAAACAAAAGGAATAGGAAAAAATATTTCAACATAAGCGGTACAATTGACCAATTGAACGCCGAAGATACATAATTATTGTAAAGAACCCGTTACAATCAATGTGCGAAGTCCATAGTTTATATGGTCTTTGTAGGGTTTTAAGTACTTATGCTTTAATAAGCTTTATAGTAATAGATTTATTCACATTATTTAACATCAGAAAATAACAACCTGACGTTAAATTTGAAATGTCTATTTCGCAATTAGGGGTAAGGTACTGATGCTCATAAACAACACGACCGGACTGATCAAGAATTGAAACATTACTATTTAAAAAATCTTCTGTCTCTATTCTGAACGTGTTTTGGATTGGGTTTGGAAAGACCTCTACATCGCCAATTTCGAGATATTCAATACTCAATGAACATGCTGTCTTTAAACTTTCAAACCAAGTAAATGCATCAGTTAGAGAGGGTAGTACACAGTCATTATGCATTCCTTCACCCTTAAATACCGCTTCAACATCTGTCGCTCCATTTTCTAACATTGTAGATTCAGCCACCAGGGCATTTTGAAAAGACACCTGTTCATCACCCGTACAATAGAACATTTTTATAGGTCTTGTAGGAAGCCAATCATGATTGTCGTTTGCCGCCATTGCTTGCCAAATAGGATGTGATAAGTCGTCGGAAGCAGCTAAAAAGTTCTCAAGGACAGAGTCCTCAACAAAAGACTGAATCTCCTGAGGGAGTTGTTCATTTAGACTTCCCATGCCTAAGGTATAATTGTTTCCATTAAAATAGGGCTCAACAATTTCATCATACGGTGCTTTTAATACATCAGAATAACTTGTGTACAAATCACCATATACTCTTTGATAGGAAGCCATGATATAAACGATATAGCCCGGATTGGAATAGGAGGCCGCTAAAATAGTATCTGCCATGGCTCCTGTGATTTCATAGGGCCCTGAGCAAGGAGCAGATGCAATTACATTAAATTCCTCTAATAAATTATTTTCCTCTATGTATTTATGGGTTGCCATTGCAGCATGACCGCCCTGGGAATATCCCGTTAAGAAAAGCTCTCCGTTATCTGGCTCCATTCCCGGTATTTCACCAAGGGCTTGTGCTTCACGCACAGCCCGAATCATATCTAGAGTAGCTGTTGCTTCTGACGCTCCATGACAGTATGGATGTAATCCCGGACTCTCTCCCATTCCCAAATAATCAGGCATAACAACTTGGTAACCTCCTGCGGCAAAAATTCGGCCAATATAAGTCTCTTGAATGTCCTCTGAAGGCACATCAACTTTTCTTAAGCTTGTCCCGTGCTCATATACAGCTATTGGAAAGCCCTGACAATCTGGGCTTACAGGGATACAAAAAGCACCTGAAGCAACTGTTGCTGAACCATCAACATCAGTCGTTTCATAAACAATTTTATAGGTGTCCACAGAGTACGTAAGAGAAAGCCCAGAAACAGCGATTAATACAGACGGCTCTATGGTATTTATATAGGTTGATGAAATAAACGTTTGACCAAAGGAGGTTCCTAAAATAAAGCTTGAAAATAATAAGGCTAAACTATTTGAATGGATTTTCATAATTACGTAATATTGAATACGTAAAATAAGAAATTCTTAGGATAGATAAAAAATTAAAACAACGTTTAATATCTATAACTCACCCAAATTCATTCCTATAGTGAAGCTTAATTTAGGATAAAACCCTTTCTCACCTACAGATTGGTCAGTAGATCCTCCGAAGCCATCTGCCCAAGAGTCCAATTTATCAAAGCCTAATCCATAATCCAGTCCCAACATTCCAAACATCGGTAAAAATACCCTAATACCAATACCAGCAGCCCGTTTGACGTTGAAAGGATTGAATTTATCAAATGTAGGATACGTATTTCCCGCTTCAAGAAAAGTTAGGGCGTAGAACGTTGCCGATGGATTGAGTGAAATCGGATAGCGCAGTTCTAAAGTATACTTCGCAATTATTGGGTCTCCTCCGGCCGAGGATACATTTTGGTCTTCATAACCCCTCAGAGCTATAATTTCTCTACCCCCGAGCTGATTTACGCCTGAAAGACCGCTTCCTCCCATAGAATATCTATCGAAAGGCGTGATTCCTTTGTCGTCATTATAAGCACCGATAAAACTAAAACCAAACCTCGGCATAAGTACTAGTTTTTTATCAGGAGATAAAGGAACATACCATTCACCTGTGAATCTGAAACGATAATATTCAAGAAACTGATACCGTTCTTTACTACTTGCTGTTGAATAATCTGTATCCGTAAACAACGAATATGGCAATGTCGCTTTTGCTGTAAATTTAAAGCTAGAACCACTTTGAGGATAAATGGGAGCACTTACTGAGCTTCTTTGAAGCACATACTTAAGCGCTATATCATTTGCATAACCTTGTGTAAATAATGGAAACCTAAAGTCATTAACAACATCATAATATTGGTAGCTTAACTCGTAATATGCTGTAAAGTAATCATCGGGCCATTTTTTTCTTCGACCAAGACCTATTCCTGTCCCTGTTATTGACAAGCCATTGTAATCAGGATTGGTTCTCAGTAAGCCATTTGAACTCAAAGCAGTGTTATTGATCCAGAAAGAAAGCGAATTTGGCTTTTTACCACCAAGCCAAGGCTCTGTAAATGAAAAATTATAGCCTTGGTAATACCTTCCGTTGGATTGTGCACGAATAGAAAGCCTTTGTCCATCTCCTCCAGGAAGGGGTGTCCAGGCCGACTTTTTAAAGAAGTTTTTTGTAGAAAAATTGTTAAATGTAAGGCCTAAGGTTCCTATTATTCGTCCCGAAGATGTCGGCCCTGCTCCGCCATAACCTCCAGAGAGCTCAATTTGATCAGAGGATTTTTCCTCAACAACATATTCTATATCTACAGTACCATTAGCGGGGTTTGGAAGTGGGTTGACCTGAAAGGCCTGCTCATTGAAAAACCCTAGCTGTGCCAACTCTCTTTGCGTTCGCATGATATCTGCTTTATTAAAGAGATCCCCAGGTTTGGTTCTTATTTCCCTAAGAATCACGTAGTCATTCGTCTTTGTGTTCCCTAGAACTGTGACGGTACCTATTCTTGCCTCTTTACCCTCAAGCATCCTTATTTGGTAGTTGATTTGTCGGTCGGTAACATTAGTTTCTACGGGGATAATTTGAAAAAATAGATATCCACGATCCATATACAAAGAAGATATATCACGGCCATCTCCATTACCAAATATACGTTGCTCTAGAAGTGCCTTGTTATAGAGATCCCCTTTCTTAATTCCAAGAATCGTGTCTAGGTAAGTAGATCGGTATTTAGTATTCCCCGTCCAATCAATATCTCCAAAGAAATATTTACCCCCCTCATTCACCGTAAGCTCAATCATCAGACTTTTCTCATCTAATTGATATACCGTGTCTGTGGTTATTTCAGCATCTCTTAAACCAACAGCATTAAACTTATCAATCAAGGCAAGTTTATCAGTTTCAAACGTTGATTCTGTAAATTTGGACCTTTTAAAAATTCTTAAAATCGATTTCTTTTTTGTGTCCTTCATGGCAAGCTTCAACTTCCACATAGGAACTTGAGTGGCGCCATTAATTTTTATTTCTTTAATACCTACCTTCTCTCCCTTGTTGATATTAATAGAAAAGAGCTCTGAATTGTTAATTACGGTGTCTTTGATCCTGTCAATCTTGACCGAAACGTTATAAAAAGATTTATCCCTGAAATAACCACGAATCTGATTTTTGGTTTGAAAAACTAAGTTTTCTGTAATTGTTTTTCCTGAAAACAAGACAATTTCTTCTCTTATTTTATCAGCCTCTCTCTTCGAAACACCAGTAAACTTAAATCGAGACAGCTTTGGACGTGGTCGAAGATCAATTATCATATAAACGACTCCTGCGATTTCTTTCTCCGCATAAATTGCAATATCAGAAAACAAACCCTCAGACCAAAGGTTTTTAATGGCCGTATTTATTTGTTCACTTGGTAACGTTATGGGCTGGCCTTGTCGTAATCCAGCAATTAAACGAATGGCCTGGTGATCGTAATTGTCCGCGCCATAAACACGAATGGGTCCAAGCTCATACTCCTTGGGAGACAAATAATTGAAGTCAAGTTCAGCTAATGAGGAAGGTCCATCTTGCGCTTCTACTTGAAAAGAGACAATCAACACAAACAACACTAAAAATCTCCACATGACTACGCTCCTTTAATTTGTTCTGAAACTAATCCAAACCTTCTTTCTCTATTTTGATAATCATAAATAGCTTCTATTAATTGAGTTTTGCCGAAGTCTGGCCAGAAAATGTCTAGAAAATAAAACTCAGTATATGCTATTTGCCAAAGTAAGAAATTACTTACTCTATGCTCTCCACTTGTACGAATTAATAATTCTGGGTCTGGAATACCTCTGGTTGTTAATTCATTAGAAATGAGATGTTCATCAATTCTAGAAAGGTCAACATTGTTGTCTTTAACTTTTTTAGCAATGCTTTTAACCATCTCTTCTATTTCCCATTTTGAGCTGTAATTCAATGCAAGAACCAAAGTAATGCTTGAGTTATTTTGTGTCTGAGAAATAGCATCCTCTAAACTCTCCTGACAAGCTTTGGGTAAACCCTTGATGTTTCCTATGGCCTGAAGCCTCACGCCATTTTCATTAAGTTCATCAAGTTCATTTGCGAGAGACATCACTAATAGGTTCATTAAACCTTCCACTTCCTCTTTGGGCCGGTTCCAATTCTCAGTCGAAAAAGCATAGAGGGTTAGAAATTTGACTTTTAAATCCGCCGCCGCCCTCAAGGTTTCACGAACGGCATCGACACCTTTTGTGTGGCCGAAGATTCTATCCTGTCCTTGACTTTTCGCCCAACGGCCATTGCCATCCATGATGATTGCAATGTGCTCTGGAATAGCCATTAAGTCAATATGATTTAAATCGCTCATTATTAGAAGTAACGAAGATAAGTAAACATTCTTGTATGAGCATTATAGCTTATGTCAGTTAACAAGTCTTAACAGCCCCAAAACGTATACAATCAAGGGCTCTTACTCTGCTAATATAATCAGCTTATTTTGATTCAATTCAGCAACACCACCGTTAATTGAAATACTTATTTTCTCAGGTGATTCAACAGAAATCATATCGTTTTTTTGGTCTTCACTTAAAGGTTGCTCAAGCTCAACAATTAGCGCACCTTTCTTTAATGCAGAAATAACAGGGGCGTGGTTGTTAAGGACTTGAAAAATACCATCAAGACCTGGCAAAGAAACAGTCTTTGCTTCTCCACTGAAAACGTTTGATTCTGGTGTAATGATCTCTAATTTCATCTTATTATGCTTCTGCTAGCATTTTCTCGCCGGCTGCAACAACATCATCAATTCCACCTTTCAAGTTAAAGGCAGCTTCTGGATATTGATCATACTTCCCGTCAAGAATGTCATTAAATGCTTTAATCGTTTCCTGAATATCAACAAGAACTCCTGGAAGACCAGTAAACTGCTCTGCAACATGGAAAGGCTGAGATAAAAATCTCTGTACTCTTCTCGCTCTGTGAACAATCATTTTATCTTCTTCAGAAAGCTCATCCATTCCAAGGATAGCAATGATATCTTGGAGCTCTTTGTACCTTTGAAGTGTGATCTGAACGCGTTGCGCACAGTTGTAATGCTCATCACCTACAATTTCCGGTGTTAAAATTCTGGAGGTAGAATCTAACGGGTCAACCGCTGGATAAATTCCAAGTTCAGCAATTTTTCTTGACAATACTGTAGTCGCATCCAAGTGAGCGAAAGTATTCGCTGGAGCAGGGTCAGTAAGGTCATCCGCAGGAACATAAACAGCCTGTACAGAGGTAATTGATCCGCTTTTGGTAGATGTGATTCTCTCTTGCATCGCACCCATCTCTGTTGCTAATGTTGGTTGGTAACCTACGGCAGAAGGCATTCTTCCTAGTAGTGCAGAAACCTCAGAACCTGCTTGTGTAAACCTAAATATATTATCAACGAAGAAAAGGATATCTTTTCCTTGACCTTCGCCATCACCATCTCTAAAGTACTCTGCAATAGTCAATCCTGAAAGCGCAACCCTTGCTCTTGCTCCGGGAGGCTCATTCATTTGCCCGAAAACAAATGTTGCTTTTGATTCTTTCATTTCGTCAAGATCGATTTTGTTCAAATCCCAACCGCCGTTTTCCATGGACGTTAAAAAGTCTTCTCCATATTTTATAATTCCAGATTCAAGCATCTCACGAAGAAGGTCATTTCCTTCACGTGTACGCTCACCAACTCCAGCAAAAACCGAAAGACCACCATGTCCTTTCGCTATATTATTAATTAATTCTTGAATCAATACAGTTTTACCAACTCCAGCACCACCAAAGAGACCAATCTTACCACCTTTTGCATAAGGTTCTATAAGGTCAATAACTTTAATACCTGTAAATAGAATCTCAGTTGCCGTAGAAAGATCCTCAAATTTTGGTGCATCTCTGTGAATAGGCAATCCATCTGAATTATCAACTTCATTTATTCCGTCAATTGCTTCACCAACAACGTTAAATAAACGACCTTTTATTTTTTCTCCTGTTGGAACTTTAATGGGAAGACCCGTTGAAGTAGCAACCATTCCTCTTGTAAAACCATCTGTAGAATCCATTGAAATGGTTCTTACTGAATTTTCACCTACGTGTGATTGTACCTCAAGTACTACGCGGGTTCCATCTGATTTGAATACCTCAAGGGCATCATAGATATTTGGTAACTCAAGACCCTTCTCGAAAGCAACGTCAACCACTGGACCGATTACTTGAGATATTTTTCCTTTTAGACTAGACATTCTATACCTGTTTGAATTTGGGTGCAAATATAACCCATTTATTCTAATTACGAATCACTTTAATCCAATAAAATTCAGGGGCTAAATCTCTTCGCTTCTTAGGAGTAGAAGTTTGACCGTTGTAAACGAAAACAAAACGCTCAATGCAGATACAGAACCAATAATCGTTAAAAAGTCATAGAAAGAGAACCCTATGGGATATACTTGTCCAGGAGAAATGTGCAACAGCCCTGTTGAGAGTTGAATAAAACAAATCAAATAACCCACAAGCATTCCAATTATTATCCCAAATAAACTAATCAAAAGACCTTGAATGAAAAAGACATTAAATAACATGCTTTTGGTTAAACCGAGAGACTTAAAAGCGAGGAAATTGTCTTTTTTTTCCAAAAATAGCATGGTCAGAGATGAAACCAGATTAAATGAAGCCAGAATAAATACAAAAATTAAAATGATCGTAAGTATTGCTTTCTCCGACTTACTAGTCTTGAAAATTAAATCATTTTTCTCCTTGTACGTTTTTACCTCGAATTCAGGGCCCAACAATGAAGAGATTTTGGACTTAAGCTCATTTAAATCAACATCCGGTTTCGCAGAAAAATAGAGGTTTGTTAATGCACTCAGAGTATCTCCCGTAAGTCTACGGTATGCGTCTAAAGGCCACAGTAGGGTTTCATCATTTACCTCCTTGTTACGATAAAACAATACAGAAGAAAGCGATAACTGCTTTGTAAAAAATGGTTGTTTAGAGCGCACGCTAATCGTTTTTTTTGGTAAAAACAGCTTAAAACTCCCATCCAGGGGCGCCTCAAGTTTTTGCAATAATGAAACGCCTATAATCCCCTCGGGGGCGCCTGGTTTACCCAATGAAGGAGCCGGGCCCTGGAAATTTTTTTCTATTGAAATAACATCCAAGAAAGAAGTGTCAACGGCATAAAGCTTCGCGTTTGTTCTTTTCACACGAAAAGACTTTTCCGAACCTACTGGACGATTATATTCTAAAACGGCTAAGGCTTCGACACCTTTGGCAATAGAACGAATGCCCTCTATTTGACTTAAAGACTTCCAATTTACTTGAGCTTCATAAAACGACTTTTTTTTTGCAGAACGCGCAACAATCGAAGGGTCAAATTCGCTGTAAATTTTATCGATCAGTTGTTCCATTCCGTTAAATGCGGATAATAAAACAACTAGGGCACAAGTTATACTTGCGATTCCAATGATCGAGACCCTTGTTATTAAAGTTATTATATTTTTTTTCCGCTTTGAGCGGAAATAGGTTTTAGCAATATAAAAGGCCGTTCTGATAACTATTTTTTTAGAAGTTCATCTATTTTCGATGCATAATCCAAGGAATCATCGATGTGAAATTTTAACGCTGGGATCTTTCTTAAATTTTTTAACTTTTTACCCACTTCACCTCGAATCCTGCTAACATTTGCCTCAATGTTTTCGAAAACCTCTTGTTTATCTTTTGCGCCAAAGATGCTCAAGTAGCAGCGGGCAAGAGATAAATCAGATGTAACCCGAACTACAGTGACAGAAACCATGGTCCCTAAACATATGCTTGAATTCCTTTGCAGGTATACAGAGACCTCTGATTGAATTACTGATTCTATTTTACTTTGTCTTATTGATGCCATACCACAAATTTAAGAATAGTATTTCATGATAACCCGAAAAGTAAAAATGTATCTTTGTGGTAATGATGAAATCATACCTTGAAATATTCAGATATACAATACATTACAAGCTGCACACTTTTCTTGTCGTATTGTGTAATATGTTCTTTGTAGTTTTTAATCTTCTTTCTCTCGTCCTATTCATCCCTGTGCTGCAACTGATCTTTAAAGACCCGGAGAGTATTGAATTAGTTTCAAAACCTGCCTTTAATTGGGGTGTCCCGGATATATTTATTTACGTAAAGGATTATTACAATTACACAATGACTTCTATGGTCAAAAGTGAACCTTTAAACGCATTACTTTTCGTTTGTATTTCAGTGATGCTTGCTTTTTTCTTTAAAAACCTTTTTCGATATGGTGCTGTTTGGTTCCAATCGGAGTTAAGAATGGCCGTCGTTAGAGACATTCGTAATAAGCTTTTCGAAAAATCGATGCGACTCCCTCTTGCCTATCACACAAATGAAAGAAAAGGGGATTTAATGTCCCGAATGGTAAGCGATGTGAATGAAATCGAAATCGCGGTTGTATGCCTTTTAGAACTTTTATTTCGAGAGCCCTTTGCCGTTCTTATAAATATTGCAACACTTATTTATCTGAGCCCCAGCTTATCTCTGTTTTCCTTTCTTCTCATGCCTATTTCTGCATTCGTGATTTCAAAAATCGGAAAGAGCTTAAAACGAACAGCTAAGAAAAGTCAAGAACAAACCAGCGTAATGTATTCATCCATGGATGAAGGGATTGAAGGGGTGCGAATCATTAAAGCTTTTAACGCAGCCGCATTTATTGTTTCCGGATTTAGAAAAACAAACCTTAAACACCAAAAACTTGTAACGCGAACAGCGCGCAAGAAAAACCTTTCACCATTACTAAACGAAACAATTGGAGCTGGCGTGCTGCTGACGCTAGTTTGGTTCGGAGGAAGAATGATTTTAGGTGGGGATGAAAATGCATTATCAGGAGAGGTTTTCATGACCTTCATCATCGTTTTTTCACAATTCTTACGTCCCGTACAGAATATTTCAAAGAATATTTCTAACATGATTAAATCTCGGGCTTCTCAAGATAGAATAAATCAAATTCTAGATCTTGATGATGTTATAACAGATGCGCCTAATTCATCTAATCTAGAAACTTTTAACTCAAATATCTCATTTGAAAAAGTCGGGTTCAAATATGGCACCGCAAGTGTATTAAACGGAATAGATTTCAAAATTCAAAAAGGACAAAACATAGCCCTGGTCGGTGAGTCTGGTAGTGGGAAAACAACACTTATTAATCTTATCCCTAGGTTCTATGATACTACATCTGGTGCTATTAAAATTGACGGAGTTGACATCAGTTCCATACGTATTAAGGATCTAAGAGCGAAAATGGCCCTTGTTTCTCAGGATCCAATATTGTTTAACTCTAGCGTAATTGAAAATATAGCATTCGGTGATGAACAACCCGATTTGAACCGAGTCATTGAAGCGGCTAAAATTGCAAATGCACACACTTTCATAACCCAAATGCAAGAGGGCTATGAAAGTATTATTGGGGAACGAGGTAGCCTTTTATCAGGTGGCCAAAAACAAAGACTTAGTATTGCTCGGGCTATGTATAAAAACCCTGAAATCCTTATACTTGATGAGGCGACATCAGCTCTAGATCTAGAATCTGAAAAACTAGTTCAAGAGGCATTGGATCGGGTAATGAACGATCGCACATGTATTGTTATTGCGCACCGTCTTAGCACCATAAGAAAGTCTGATTTAATTCTAGTCATGGATCAAGGAAAGGTTGTAGAGCGCGGGTCACACGAAGCATTGCTTAAAGAAAACGGATTTTACAAGAAACTTTTTGATCTTCAAATCAATTGATTTTAAAAAATATTTGAACAAATCATGTTTGTTATGGTTACCTTTGCATATGCAAAGTAAAACATCATTTTCACCACTCCAATTTGCTAAGAATAAAAACGCTGAGTTTTACAAGGTTTTACGCCAACGCGTGAATACTTATTTCAAAAGCAAAAACATATCACGTCATGCGAATGCAAGTATGGTTTTTAAAACCATATGTATGTTGGCGTTATACCTCGTCCCTTTCGTTCTAATACTAACCGCTGGTGTTAGTTCATGGTGGGCTCTGATTTTATGGGCAACGATGGGCGTTGGAATGGCTGGTTGTGGTCTTTCGGTTATGCATGATGCAAATCACGGTGCCTATTCTAAAAACCCAGCGGTAAATAGTTTTATTGGTAAAATCCTAATTATCCTCGCAGGAAATCCTGCGAACTGGCGTATTCAGCACAACGTGCTGCACCACACTTATACAAACGTTTCAAATTATGATGAAGATATTGCACCGCCGCCAGCAATTTTAAGATTTTCACCGCACACAAAGAGATATAAAATCCACAGATTTCAGCATTTCTATGCCTATTTCTTCTATGGGCTCATGACAATTACTTGGTTTATTAACAAGGATTATGTTCAAGCAATGAGATATAAAAAGTTAGACCTCCTGAAAACTCAAGGCTTGACTTTTAATCAGCATTTAAGAAATATTATTGTCAATAAATTGGTTTACGCGTCTATTTTTATTGCGCTTCCTTTTATTTTTAGTCCTGCGGCATGGTACATTACGCTTCTAGGATATCTATTAATGCAATTCATTACAGGATTTATATTAGGAATTGTTTTTCAACCTGCACATGTTGTTCCCACCTCTACTTACCCGTTACCTTCAGAATCAGGGGATGTTGATGCTGATTGGGCCGTTAGTCAGATGTACAATACGGCAAACTTTGCACAACATTCTAGATTGTTTTCGTGGTATGTTGGCGGATTAAATTATCAAGTTGAGCATCACCTTTTTCCAAATATTTGTCACATACATTATCGTAAACTCTCTGAAATTGTGAAAGCAACAGCTGATGAGTTTGAAGTTCCATACCATTCGTATAAAACATTCATGGGTGCGCTCAAGGAGCACACTACCATGCTTTATAAGCTTGGAAATCAAGACACAGCGCAAGCCATCCATTAAACGATGACCTTCGGGGAGTTTTATGATTTTTGCATTGCTCTCTCGAACGAAGAACCTGTTACACCATTTGACCCAAATACCTTAGTATTTAAAAAGAAAGACAAAATATTTGCCTTAACAAATGCTGAACGGTTTGAATTCATCAACCTTAAATGTCTACCGGAAGATGCTATTGAGCTTCGAACCAACTTTATTGCGATTCGGCCTGGTTACCACATGAATAAAAAACATTGGAATTCCGTTTATGTGAATCAAGACGTACCCGATCAACTGATTTTCCAACTAATTAAGACTTCGTTTAATCTCGTTTAAATTTTAACGAAAGACACCTTGGTAATAGAATCTTTTTCAAAAGCAACATAGTATTTTCCTGGAACCAAACTTGAACAATCTATTTGAAACGAACTGTTTTCTGGAATTTGTGTCAGTACGATTTCCCCTGTTATACTGAGTATTAGAATCTTATCTGCTAAATAGTTGGGTTCTATTATAAGGTTTAAGTAATCGTCAACTGGATTTGGAGAAATTATAATTTCAGAATGTTTTTCATCTAACACCGCTGTGTTTTCAATTGTTAGGTTTAATGTAATTGTCGAATCGCACCCCATACTATTTGCTATAACTTGAGTATACGTTCCAGACTCATTATATATAAAACCATTAAGTTCAAAAACATCAGTCGTCGTTTCTGAAATTAAGGCACTTGAACTAGAATTAATGATAAGATCTAAAGCAATAATTGAATCGCAGCCCGCTAAAGTGGAAAAGACCAGTTCATCTGTATTATTACTTTCGGTATAAACTATTCCATTTACCCATTCATAGCTATCACAAGCGGTATGCGCGTCTGTTGAGGTGATAGAATTATTTATCGTTAAGTCGAGTGTTATAATTGAGTCACATCCTTCTACATTAGGTAGTATAAAAGTTGATAAATTATTACTTTCCGTATACGTATTTCCATCAACCCAAGTATAACTATCGCATGCTTCTTGAACGTCTATTGTTGATGATGCACTTCCTTGCTGATAGACACGTATATAATCTAATACCATATCGCTTTCATTAAAGCTTGATTCAATAGAATTTTGAACAGCAACATTTAACAGGAGAAACTGGTCTGCAACGAAAGGCCATGTACTCATGTTTTGTGGTTCCGGTTCGTAGGTGTAATAAACATAACCATCAACACTAAATTCTATTTTTTCCTCAGTCCACTCCATTGCATATAGGTGAAACGTGTTGGAAACGTCTGAAGACATAGTGCCTCCATGATTGACTGTAGCACCAGAAGAAGAGGGTGTATGCAGTGCACTTTGGACATAGTTTTGATTAGACCCCCAATGTTCTAAAATATCTATCTCTCCACAAGCAGGCCATGACGTCGTACCAAAACCTTGGGTCTGCCAATAGGCACCATTCTCATTTATGTTTTTGCCAAGCATCCAAATAGCTGGCCATGTACCAATCCCGAAAGGCATTTTAGCACGCGCTTCAACACGACCATAAGTAAATGCAAATTTTGAATTAAGGCGTGCGGAAGTATATTCCTTTGTCACACCCTGATCTGTAAACGTTTCATCCTTCGCAACAATATGAAGAAAACCATTTTGTACATATGAGTTTTCGACCCGGTTTGTATAATGCTGCAGCTCGCCATTAAACCAACCCCAACCATTTGGAAGTAAGGTCTGATGAAACCATTTCGTTCCGTCAACAGGGCCATTACCATCAAATTCATCTGACCATACCAGCGTATTAAAAACACTACAAGACCCGAGTGTACCATCATAGTTGACGTCATCCAAATAAGCCGTAACAATATCATTATTATTTTCTCCATTCACTTGAAGCACAACCCGGTTAAAGTCCGATCTTAATAACGGATCCCCGCTACCAGGATTTAAATTAATGTATGGATCCAGATCAAAATCAAAAGAGAGTTCTTGCCATTCGTTCAAAGTAATATTTTTAATGATTTCACACTGTGTTTCCCATGGTGCACCAATAGTACCATCTTGAAGCTTTAATGAAAGCTGATTGTTTTGATTGCCAGAAATCCCAGAAGCAGGAACGAAAATCTTTAAGCTAAAAGTATGGTTCGTACTCAAGTCGAAATTCTCAGATACATCAAAACGAATATTTGCATATTGACCCCCAGCATCATTGTACTTAAGGACAGTTAGCGATGTGTTTAATCCTTGCAGATATGGATTGTTAAATGCCAAATCCATTCCACAATCGTCACCAAACCAGGAGTTTATTGTTCCTGCACCCTCAAAATCGTCCTCAACAGCCTGCACTTGTGAAAAGAAAGTATGCGCAGCAAGACAAAAAAACATCAAAGAAAAAAAATTATTCATTCGTATTTTGATTGTAGATAGTGTCAAATTTACATTTATAATCTTAAAATATCAAAAATGAAATCCGTTAAAGAATATCCTTTTTTGATCGTGATAAAAAGCTCTTTTTGTCAAAAACTATGAATTTTATGTATCTTTAAATATCTCCTTTAGCAACGGTTATTCCGTAAACAATGAAATAAAATTAATTATGAGTGATTTTCCATGGTTTAAATCTTACCCTTCAGAGGTTCCACAAACAATAGAGCTTAATCGATACAACAATCTTGTTGAGATTTTCGACCAATCTGTTAAAAAATTTGGAGATAAAACAGCATATAAAAATATGGACGTAGAAATTAGTTTCAACGACGTATCAGCACATGTTGACGCCCTAGTTTGGCATCTTCAAAATAAAACTAAACTTAAAAAAGGAGACCGTATTGCGCTTCAAATGCCCAACCTACTTCAATTCCCAATTACTATTTTCGCCTGTTTAAAAGCGGGGTTGGTTATTGTTAATACAAATCCCTTATACACTGCTGAAGAAATGCGGCATCAGTATAAAGACTCTGGAGCTAAAGCAATAATAATATTAGAAAACTTCGCTCACAACTTGCAAGAGATTCTTCATGAAACGGAAATAGAAACCGTTATTACCACAACTATTGGTGATATGCTAGGTGGGTTAAAAGGGGCAATAACAAATTTTGTTGTTCGTAACGTTAAAAAAATGGTGCCTGCATTTACGCTTAACGATACTACCCCATTGAAACAAGTTTTTAAGGACGGTAAAGGTAAAAAAGGGACACCGGTTAGCCTAAGCAAAGATGACCATGCTTTTCTTCAGTATACCGGAGGGACAACAGGTGTTTCAAAAGGAGCTACGCTTTCTCATGGGAATATTTGTGCCAATGTTCAGCAGGTTGAAGCTTGGATTGGGCATAAATTCGAAGATGGTCAAGAGACAATCATAACAGCACTTCCTATGTACCACATCTTTGCATTAACAGCAAATTGTGTTGTCTTTTTTAGATACGGAGCAAAAAACATTTTGATCACCAATCCTAGAGATATGAAAGGGTTCTGCAAAGACCTCAAGAAAAATCCGTTTACATTCATAACTGGCGTGAATACGCTGTTCAATGGGCTCTTAAACCAGGATGCTTTTAGAAGCCTTGATTTCAGCAATCTCAAAATGGCATTAGGCGGTGGAATGGCAGTTCAAGATGTTGTTGCCGCAGAGTGGCAAAAGGTTACAAACAGTCCAATGCTCGAAGCTTATGGGCTTTCCGAAACAAGCCCTGCTGCAACAATAAATCCGGTAGGTGGAAATCATAAAATCGGAACAATCGGGTTGCCACTTCCAAATACTGACGTTAAAATATTTGACGATAACAAAGTCGAAGTCCCACAAGGTGAAAAAGGAGAAATTGGTATCAAGGGACCCCAGGTGATGCAGGGGTATTGGAACCGACCTGAAGAGACCGCGAACTGTATGCATGGAGAATATTTTCTTACAGGAGATGTCGGGGTTATTGACGAAGAAGGATTTTTTAAAATCGTTGACCGCAAAAAAGAAATGGTTTTAGTTTCTGGATTTAATGTTTATCCAAGTGAGGTGGAAAAGGCAATTACTGAAAACTCAAAAGTTCTAGAAGTAGGTGTTTGTGGGGGTAAAAATGAGGATGGAACAGAGTATGTTCAAGCCTTCGTTGTTAAAAAAGAGGACTCTCTGACTAGGGAAGAAGTGATCGAAACGTGTAGAGAAAACTTAACCAATTACAAAGTTCCAAAAGTAATTCATTTTAGAGATGAGTTGCCAAAGTCCAATGTCGGTAAGATTCTAAGAAGATTATTAAAATAAGCCCTTACGAGATTGCGTATTGATAAATATGTTTGGTGTGTACGCCTTTCTAAAACGCGTTCTCTTGCAACAAAATTAGTCGCTGCTAATAAAGTAAAGCTTAATGGTCTTGAATGTAAACCCGCCAAAGAAGTTTCAGTCGGGGACATCGTTACCTGCCAAAAGAACAATGCAATCTTTCGTTTTAAAATCCTTCAGCTGACTGAGAAGCGGCTGGGGGCAAAATTAATACCCGACTACATTATTGATGAGACGCCCGCTGAAGAGCTGGATAAATATAAAGCGTATAATGAAGCACAACGCGTATACCGTGGAAGGGATCATGGTAAGCCTTCAAAAAAGGATAGAAGAGATCTTGACAGTTTTTTAGATGGATGGTAGAGTGCAGGTATCGTTTACTCAACTGTAACTGACTTCGCTAAATTTCTTGGCTGATCAACATTACAATCACGCATCACAGCGATGTAATATGAAAGGATTTGGAATGGGATAGTAGCAATTAAAGGAACAAGATGCTCGTTAGTTTCTGGAATTTCGATATAATCGTCCGCAAACTGTTTAACTTGCTCGTCGCCTTCTGTCACAATGGCTATAATTTTACCCTTTCGGGCCTTAACCTCTTGAATGTTACTAACTACCTTTTCGTAAGAAGGGCCTTTTGTAGCGATCACAAAAACAGGCATTTCTTCATCTATCAAAGCAATCGGCCCATGTTTCATCTCAGCAGCTGGGTAACCCTCAGCATGGATGTATGAAATTTCTTTCAGCTTTAAGGCGCCTTCAAGAGCCACAGGGAAGGAGCTTCCTCTACCTAGGTATAAAGCATTCGTTGCATCTTTGTATTTCGCTGCAATTTTTTTGATTTTTTCAGTCTTATCTAAAACAAGCTGAACTTTACTTGGAATGGCCTCCATTGAAGATAGAAGGCTTCTGAATTTGGATTCATTCAACTTTCCTTTTTTACGCGCTAAAGAGGCTGCCATTAAAGTCAGAACCGTTACTTGTGCAGTAAAAGCCTTTGTTGACGCCACACCTATTTCAGGTCCAGCATGCGTATAAGAACCAGCATCTGTAATTCTCGAGATTGACGATCCAACAACATTACAAATACCTAAAATGGTTGCACCTTTACTCTTCGCAAGCTCAAGTGCTGCCATGGTGTCTGCTGTCTCACCTGATTGAGAAATCGCAAGAACAATATCTCCCTCATTTATTATTGGGTTTCTATATCTAAATTCACTAGCGTACTCAACTTCAACATTTATTCTAGCAAGATCTTCAAACAAATATTCTCCTACCAAGCATGCATGCCAACTGGTACCACAAGCCACCATAACAATTCGGTTGGCTTTTATGATATCATCTTCGTAATATTTAATGCCACCCAATGAAACCCAGCCATCTTTGGCGTTCAAACGACCTCTAAAACAGTCCTCGATAGAATGTGGTTGCTCATGAATTTCTTTAAGCATAAAATGATCGTAGCCCCCTTTTTCTAATGCCTCTAGATGCAGCTCGAGTTCTTCTATGTAAGGGTCTTTTTGAACCTCGTCGATATTATAAAGTTTTAATCCCTTTTCTTCATTCAAGATTGCGATCTCGCCATCGTTTAAGTAGACAACTTGCTTGGTGTATTCTACAATTGGTGTTGCATCCGAGGCAACATAAAAATCATTGTCTTCACCAATGCCTAAAACCAATGGGCTGCTTTTTCTTGCTGCTATCAATTTATTCGGTTCATCTATACTCATAACAACAATCGCGTATGCACCAACAACCTGTCGAAGGGCTAGACGAACGGATTTCCCGAGTTTATTTCCAGTTTTTTTCTTAATATCTGCGATTAAATAACATAAAACTTCAGTATCCGTATCGCTATTAAAGTGATACCCCTTTGATTCTAATTCTTGACGAAGGACATCGTAGTTTTCAATAATTCCATTGTGAACAAGCGTGATATCTCCATCCTCTGAGAGGTGTGGGTGTGCGTTTTTATCGTTTGGTGGACCATGTGTCGCCCAACGTGTATGACCAATACAGCGTGTTCCGCTACTGTCTTTGGTTGCTACGAAATCCTCAAGATTCGCAACTTTCCCCTCTTTTTTAAAGAGCTTGATTTCATCGTCTTTAAGAAGGGCAATGCCTGAGCTATCATAACCACGATACTCTAGTCTTTTTAGGCCCTTTAATACAATTGGATAGGCCTCTTTCTTTCCGATGTAAGCAACAATTCCACACATAGTTAGTAGCTTGTATAGGTGACAGTAAGTTTAGGTTTCATCTTATTGATTGTATTACTTCCATTGAAAACTATGCGTTCAGCAGAATTAATAAAATACAATGGTGAAACAACCAATTCAGTTAAAGGTAATTCTTTGTTTACAACTGACTGAACATACTCCCGAATATTAATATTAAAGTTCTTATCAAGGCTATTATAGACTCCGAGTACGCCAACATTAGCCAACTGACTGGAAGATGAATCAAGATAAGTAGCCACACTAATATTATTTCCTGGCTGGTACTTATAACCTGTTTGGAATTGAACAGGGAGAGAAAGGTCAGCCCTATGTATGATAATGTTTTCAGGTAAATCTAGTAACCCCGGGATTGATATCGCTGATCTCGTCCCAAAAGCTTGTGCATAAAATTCATCTTGACCTAATATAGAGTCGGCAAGAACTTCATCAACGATTGTGCCCGCAGCATCAAGGTCAACATGGGTGAAATCAGCACAATCAGAGTTCATTAAAAAATCATAAGACGTAGCCTCCCCATTCTGTTTAAAATAAATCGTAGCCTTTGATGAAGGGTCATTTATATCTATGTACAATGCTGCGCCCTCGCCGATAAGTTGTGAACTGTTATTGGTTCTAATATGTAAACCTTTAAAAAATTCCAAAAATGCTTCATTGCTCGAAAATGTTGTACTACCACTTGTAGCCTCAACAATAAGATTCCTCGCGACATTTGTATCTAAATAAATACGAAGCTGAGGGGCTAATGAGTCACCATCTACAATCGTGGGGGATGACGTATTCGGGGTTATTGTCGCATTGGCAGACGGAACTAGGTTTGCAGCGTTAGTTGATGCCGAGGAAAAAGAATAATAGGTCGAATCAAGAGATAAGCTTTCTTGAAGCTCGTATACCTCAAATGTTTGAGGGTCTAGGTCCCCGTAGTAACCAACGTATTCTAAGGCTAGAACAAAAGAATCAATTACAATTTCACTGGGATCAGCAAAGTTTGGATCCACCCCAGCAAGTCTCAACTGTGTATAGACCGAGGCATTGTAGAGACCGAAAACAGGGTCAATATATGAACCTAGTACTACATTAGCAGCGTTATCGGAAATGACAGTGTCTTCCTGAATACTGTAGGTTTGTAGTGTAAAAGTATCAACTGATGTTCCATTTAGAAGTGTGGAACTATCGATGACGTCGGAACCTAATGCGTATTCTTTCTTTTTGCAAGAAACTAATCCAACAAAGCATAATGCTATTAACGCGAAGGTCCGTATCATAAAATTTTTTTAGGCCAATGCGCTTTCCTCAATAACTTTGTCGTAAAAAGCTGAAAGTTCCTTGGCGAAATGCTCTTCTTCAACAAAATCAAGTTTGTGGCAAGTACTTCCTTCAACAGCCTTTGTTAATTCCGGAGAAAGCTCTTCAGAAGAAACGTTAATGCCGTCAAAATAATTTAAGGCCTGAGTTGTAAAGTTATCAAACGATGTTTCTTTGAAGTTATTACATACTTCATCACTAAATCCTTCAAATTTCAACTTTTCAGAGAATCGCTTATCCCAGTCCTTAGAAAAACCATCATTGTACAAACTATAAACTACTTTAGTTTCTTTAAAATGAGGATCTTTTCCGTACATCTCTTTGATGTAAAGCCCCATGATTCCCGTCATATATCCATGACAATGAATGACATCAGGTTGCCACCCTAGTTTTTTAACGGTTTCTAGTACACCTCTACAGAAGAACATAGACCTTTCGTCATTATCTTGGAATTCTTCTCCTTTCTCATTTTTTAAAGTGTACTTTCTTCTAAAATATTCATCATTGTCGATAAAATAGACTTGCATTCTTGCAGCTGATACAGAAGCAACCTTTATAATTAAAGGGTGGTCCTTATCGTCGATACAAATATTAAGTCCAGAAAGACGAATAACTTCATGAAGTTGATGTCTTCTTTCATTGATGACTCCAAAACGTGGCATAAATACCCTGATTTCTTTACCATTCTCTTGAATAACTTGCGGAAGCTTTCGAGCGGTATTAGAAATTTCTGATTTTGGTAAAAAGGGCGCTATTTCTTGCGAAATATATAGGATTTTCTTTTTTTCCATAGATTTGATTCGGAGTGCAAAAATAGGGCTTTTTATTAAACTTTCATAAAAAACCCTAGTTTTACCCCTTGAAAAAAGGTTTAAATTGACAGGTTTTCGAACATTTTATGACTTCGGTAGTTTACGGTCCTTCTTAAATGAAGGTTCAAAAGTTCCCCAAATAGGCCTTGTTCCTACAATGGGTGCGCTGCATATTGGGCATGTATCCTTGATTGAAAGAGCACTCAAAGAGAACGATATTGTAGTCGTTACGATTTTTGTCAACCCGAAACAGTTCAACAACCCAAGCGACCTTGAAAAATATCCAAGAGTACCCGAAAAAGATCTTGAACTACTAAAGGTATACAATCGTGTTGTTGTTTGTATGCCACAAGTAAATGACGTCTATCCCGAAAATGACCCCTATGAAAAGATTGAATTAGGACTTCTTGACACCGTTCTTGAGGGCGAGTTTCGGCCCGGTCATTTTGATGGTGTTGCCCACGTGGTTCATAATCTAATGTTCTACACGAAGCCCTCTAAAGCCTACTTTGGCCTTAAAGATATTCAGCAACTATCCGTAATAAAACACATGGTCGCTAGCACAAAACGACCGGTGGATGTTGTCGCTTGTCAAACCGTTAGAGATGCTCACGGGCTGGCACTCAGCAGTAGGAATTTACTTTTAAATGAGGCAAAGCATAAGGAGGCTTTAATCATCTATAAAACCTTAAGTTTTGTAAAGTCAAATATTAAACTACTCGGGAAAGAAGAAACCCTCAAACAAGCACAAGCGATCTTCAATCAAAGTTCATTAGAACTCGAATATCTTGACGTAGTCAACCGAACCACATTCGGTCCCTATGAAAAAGAAGGGGACGATAACGTTTGTTGTATCTCTGCCTTTTGCGAAAAAGTTAGACTCATTGATAATATATTACTATGATTCTCCCCGTATCTTTTGTAATTTTCTCTAAAATTTGAATCGGGCATTGTATAAAAAAAAGTTGTTTTCAGCATTTAAAATCATTTTTTCAATCGGTCTAGGCGTTTACCTCACTTGGTATTTATTTGATAAAATGACCCTAGAGGAAATCGCTGTTTTTAAGAATGCGATTCGCAATGCCAACCCTTGGTATATTTCTCTGTCATTAATATTGGCTTTCATATCTTATATTTCCAGAGCCTATCGATGGGGCCTTACCCTTCACCCTGTGGGTTATCACAGCACTTTAAAAAACCAATACCACTCACTGATGATAGGCTACCTCGTTAATATGACAATCCCTCGCGCCGGAGAGTTTACAAGGTCTTTAATGTTAAAACGTTCTGACAATATTCCTGTTGCAGGCTCCTTCGGAACAATCGTTACAGAACGCATTGTTGACATGATCATATTATTGAGTATCAGCCTCCTTTCTATCTTCCTAAATAAAGCAGAAGCTTATGCCATTATTTCAAATCTCAAAAAAGGTTTTTTTGGAGAATCACAAACCGAGGTTGAGTCTGGAGTCTCATGGTCTCTTTGGTTGGGATTCATCTTTATCATCCTTGTAGGTATTGTCTTTTTTAATAAAAAAATAAAATTTAAACTTTTTGCATTTCTAAAATCCTTGAAAGAAGGCGTTCTTTCAATTTTTAAAGTAAAAAAAGCTTGGTCCTACGTCTTGCATACATTGCTCATTTGGGGTTCGTATCTTATTATGTTTGCCTTACCATTTTGGGCAATTGATGCAACTGCTGGGGTGCCAATCTCTGGAATGTTTTTAGCTTTTATTTTTGGGGCTGTCGGTATTTCTTTTACGAATGGAGGAATGGGTGCCTATCCCCTTTTAATTGGTATTACAACCGCCTATTACATCAACAACTCGGGAGGATCAGACGGCTTAGCAATTGGAAACGCCCTTGGCATGGTCATCTGGGCCACACAAACTATATTTTTAATACTTTTAGGTCTCATATCACTCGTCTTGATGCCGAGAAAATACAACACAGATGAAAAGCGATAACGCCTCTTTTTTGGAAAAGGAAATGGACCTCGACACCCTGCAAAAAAAAGTTGCTGCGTGGAGGTCTGAAAAGCTGACCATCTGCTTTACCAATGGCTGCTTCGATATTCTTCATCTTGGACATGTTACTTATTTAGAGAAAGCAGCAGCACAAGCCGATATTATGATTGTGGGTGTGAATAGTGATCGTTCTGTTAGGGCCCTTGATAAAGCCCCTAATCGACCCATTAACCCTGCGTCTGCACGAGCAAAGGTTATTGCATCTCTAGCCTCTGTTGGCGCTGTAGTTGTCTTTAATGAAGACACTCCAAAAGAACTGATTTCAAAAATTGTCCCTGATGTTCTCGTGAAAGGTGGTGACTATGATCCCGATGAAACGGATGCCGCTCATCCAAAATATATTGTAGGAAGAAACACGGTATTAAAAAATGGTGGACGCATACACACGGTTGATCTTGTTGATGGATTCTCAACAACTTCGGTTATCAGAAAATTAAAAAACTAACCCCCACCTTTAATCCCTATTTTTTCCTCTGAGGATTCGGTTTCTTTTTGTTGCTGCTCTTTCAGTTTCTCAAGGGCTTGTTTCAATTTAGAGGTTTTCTTTTTGGGTTTTTCCGAAACAGGTTTTTCAGATTTCTGAATTGACGAGTCTTTTATTTCTAGATAATTCGTTGTCGGCTCCCAATTTATTTTAATGTCCTCTTTGGATTTTTCCTCAGGAATATATTCTTGAACAGTTGTGTCATTTTTAAAGGCCCCGAACTCCGTTTTTAGCATCTCTTTTATTTGTTTCTTTTCTTCCTGTCGATACTCCTGAGCACTCTTTTTCTTTTGTTCTTTGTCCCATTCTAAGATTGGGTCATCCAAGTCACCGTACATTTTAAGGAATAAGCGAATCCCTGTTCCATCATCAATTACCTCTCCGAATTCACTATCCTTTTCAGAATTTAAAAGGTCCCTAAATTTGAAATCAAAACGATAGTCAATTTCATTTTCAAAAGAATGTGTTCCAGATACATTCATATCCAACACAGAGGAAGAGATTTCCATTTTAGGTATCGTAACCATGCTGTTTTTTATTGTGATGGTATTCGTAAGGCTTTCAAAAGCTACATTCTTTAGTCGTTCTTCTAATAGATTCAGGTTTTTCTTTCCTAAGATATATTTTGCAGGGCTATCCTTTACGCTTTTTGCAATATCATTCATAATTCCTGCATTACGAATATTGCCATTTGAAATCCCCAATACCATTCGGCTATCAATAGATGGATACTCCAAACCGGTTTGAAGATCGAATATCCCATGGAATGAGAGCTCAAGTGCAGCATCTCCCGAAATATTTTCAGCGAGCAATACATCTTGGTAAAAGTTATCCCATTCAAGAAACGCTGTTTGGATTTTTATCGCGTTACTTTTTCCGCGAATCATCATATCAAAACGCTCTGGTTCGGTCTCTTTTATTCGAAGGCTTCCTTTTATTTTGCTCCCTGAATTATCTAAAGAAATTTGTTTAAAATTTAAATCTCGCCCCTGAATCGAAAGTGACCCCTTAACATTCTCATAATCATGCTTCTCGTAATTAAGGTTTTGAATATCTACCATTAATTTCCCCTTAATGTTTTTAGGAAGTGCAAAAGTTTTTTGCTGCATTTTTTTCTGTTCTTTGGAGGTCGAACCCAAATCTGTAATAAGGATTTTGGATGCTTTGAGCCGTGCATCTATACCCAATACCTCCTCGTTGTAGAGATAATTAAAGACGTTCGACATCCGCCCCGAAAGCGACAGGTCAGATGCATTGACAAGTAATGAAAAATTATTTATTTGAATGTTCTGTTTTGTGAACTCTAGTTTGCCATTTACCTTTTCAAATTGTCTCTTATCCTCCTTTAGCTTCAGGGTAACATTTTCAAAATTCACATCTCCATTACAGCGTTCTAAAACCATTCTTTTCGACTTGACGTTTTGCGCAGCCACAAAGTCTGTTGAAACCTTTAAAAATCCATTTACCTCATCCAATACTGGAAACTTAAAAATGCGGTGTGCTGACTTCAAATTAATTTTACCCTTAGCCGAACCTGTCCATTTTGGATTCGTAAAATCTACTATCGAAAGTGCCCCTTTAAATGGGCCCGTTTCGGATACTAAGCTGATGTTCTCGAGCACAAGCTCTTCAGCTTCCAAATCTTCTTTGATGTAATGGCCTTTTAATTGAATGTTACTCAATTTAATATTCTCAATCGGTTCTCGTAGTTGTCCATTCGTAATCGAAAAAAGACAGTTGATATTTAAAGGATCAGAACTTGAGTTGCCACCATACATCTTTAAATCAAAATCTAACAACCCTTCGCCCTGGAAAGCATTTAAGGTTTCTTTTGAGTCTTTCAGCGTTAACTTATCGACAGCATCTGTAAGCTGTATCGACTTTGAGGTAATGTTAAATAAAAGACTATCCGCGTCAATAAAACCATCTATTTCAAAAGGAAGTCCTCCTATATTAATAATTGCTTTGGGGATTTTCGTTTCCTCTTTAGCTTTGTCAATACTGAGTTTGAGATTAAAATCAAGCAGCTGGTCTTTTATTAAAGACATACCTGAGCTCGTTAATTCAAGCATTTGAATATTACCTTCAGTCAGCATATCAAACTTTTTGGTAGAAAGTTCTCCTGACAATGAAACTAAATTTACATAGCTTCTGTAATCTTGATGTGTAACCTCATTCTGATAACGCACATCCATTTCCTTCAGTCGCACCGCCTGCAAGGCGAGTCTAAAGTCTGAGTCATTTCCATCATCAGAATCTTTGATGATGTCAAAATTCTCCCTTCCTAAAGAATCTACAATGAGATTTAATGAGCCTTTTGTAATATTGATTTGTTTGAGGTTATAATCCCCATTTAAGAGGTCCAAAGGGTTGAATCTTAAGTTAAACTTTTCACTAGTTAACAAGTTCGTTTTTTTCAACCTACCTGGGATTTTCACATCCAAAAGGTCTATTGAAATATTTGGGAAACTGGACCAAAACGCAAACTCCACGCGATCCACACGCATTGGAACCTCCAGGTTTTTATTCAGCTCACCAATTGCCGTGCTAATAATTTTATCCTGAAGCAAGTATAGAGCCACGCTCAAGAACACTAAAAGTGCCGCGCAAACAATGGAAAACCTTTTAAAAAACTTTTTAGCCTTTGCTTTCATCCCCCTCTAAATTAGGAGCAATACCTCTTGGTTATAATATGAGATGTTGCTAATTATCAACTTTCTTTTGTGAGTTCGTAACATGTTCTTTTCGTAATTCTTAGTACAACAACAACTATTCCGTTTTTTGGATTGCGATTATTAAGGCTTATTCATGAATTTTTGTATTTAAAAGAACAAATACTAAGCGCATTTGTAAGTATTTCAATTAAATTAGCCCGCTTAATCCAAGTTGTATAACAACCAATGGGTGAAACAAAA
>Ga0257120_1000290_pt1 | contig 38947 bp, 36 predicted proteins | sample SI106_10metaG_FD_190153 | JGI IMG/M metagenome (GOLD analysis project Ga0257120, IMG submission 190153) | Marine microbial communities from Saanich Inlet, British Columbia, Canada - SI106_10 | ecosystem: Environmental > Aquatic > Marine > Inlet | place: Canada: British Columbia | collected...
AAATGGAGCATCACTAAATGTAGCATCACCTAATTGAATACCACTAGTACCTGCTTTGAATATATCATCACCAGTACCAATAGTTACTGAACCACCAAATGTACCTGTTGCTGCTGATAGAGCACCACTAAATGAACCACCTGCTGCAGATAAGTTACCTGAGAATGTAGCAGTACCATCCGATTCGATTTTAAATTGTTCAGCATGAATCGAACCAGAATCTAAATTAATTGCCATACCTGCTGCAGCATAACCAGTTGTATCTGAAATTCCATTAGTTGTACCAGAAGCTGAATCATTCCAATTTGTAGATATAATCCTACCAGTTGAAATATTATCTCCATGGATTGCAGTTGTACCAGTAGTTCCAAATGATAATGCATTTCCACTACCATTTGAAACCGAATCATCTGCGGTAAACGTTACTAAACCAGTAAATCCAATTGCTTGTTGAGCATCACCAAAGGTTGGTGTACCTGTTCCACCTCCAGCAGTTGTTTCAACAACAGAATAGGTTGAGTACCAATATTTATTATCATTACCACCTGAATATGTTGGTGCACCCAATCCCCAATCAGCGGTTAAACTAGTAAATGTACCATTAGAAAAAGTATATGAAGTTGCACTTGGTGTAGCTGGTTGAGTTGAACCAGTTTCTTGATAATGAATCATTCCAGTTGCAGTTCTCTTACCATCAGCACCAGTTATTGATTCACCTTGAACTGCAACTCCTACATTGACTGTAATTGTTTTACCTGTAAGTGTAGTTCCTTCTGAATTGGTGTAACTTAGTGTTACAACGGAAGTTGTACCATCACCATTACTTGGTTTAGTTGGTGTAATCGTTCCATTATTATTATTTGTTCCATTTGTTACACCAGTAATTCTAAATTGTTCTTTGGCTATTGGGCTACCAGGAAAATAATAGTCATAATCAGAACCACCTTGATTTACAATAATACTTACTGCAGATGGAGTACCAACTGTACTAAAATTCGCATTTGAATCCACCGTTTGTGCTTGTGGATTTGCAGATATTAGTACAGTTGGTGTTGCACTTAGAGATTTAGATAAAGTAAATTTAATAGTTGTTGTATCAGCAGTTCCTTCGTTATCTTTAAATGCAATACTAGCAGTACCAGTTGCAGAATCTCCTGTAAACCCTGTAACATCTATTGTAGATGTACTTGGAGTTGTATCTGCAACAGTTACACCAGTTACATTAGTTATTTTATATTGACCTGCAGTAAGTGTTCCTTGATTATATGTTAAAGCAGTATTACCATCAAACCCATCTATCCTTACATCGGTAATACTACTATTTAAACTACCAACCGAATCTGCATCAATTGTTTGAGCTGCTGGTGTTACTGAGAAATTTGTATTTGGTTGAGCTACCCTAACTCGTGATACGGTTGCTTCAATTGTTTTAGTACCACTAGTTCCCTCACCATCTGTAAAGTTTACTGGTATTGATGCAGTTCCTGTATCTGATGTCATATCAGATGCATCTGAAGTAAATGTGAAAAGTTTAGTTGAATCATCACCACTTCCAGTAAGTCCTCCAGTAAAGGAAATTGTACCAAATGATGTAAATCTATTTGTACCACCTTCTCTTGCATCAATCTTTAATGAACTTGGTACATCCGAACCACTACCAACTGAATTTGCGTTAATTGTTTGTGCTTGAGGTGTTACAAAAACTTCCACATTTGGAACGGCAGCAGTTGCTTTTGAAAAACTAAATTTAACTTCTTGTGTTCCAAGTGTTCCTTCAAAATCTTTAAAAGAAATAGAAGCTATACCTATTGCAGAATTTCCACTAAATGAAGTTACATCTATTGTAGATGTACTTGGAGTTGTATCTGCAACAGTTACACCAGTTACATCAGTTATTTTAAATTCACCTGCAGCAAGAGTTCCTTGATTATATGTTAACTCTGTATTACCATCTGCACCCTTTATAGTTATATCAGTAATATTACTATTTAAACTACCCAATGAATCTGCATCTATTGTTTGTGCTTGTGGGTCTGCTTTAAAGTTTGAACTTGGTTGTGCCTTTCTTACTCGTGTAACAACCACCTGTACATCTTTTTGACCAAGTGTTCCTTCTCCATCTGTAAATTTTACAGGAATTAGAATAGTACCTGTATCATCAGTCATATCAGATGCAGTTGATGTAATAGATAATGTGTTTGAAGATATAGAACCCGTTAACCCATTACTAAATGTTGGAGTGTGTATTGAAGTAAATCTATCCGTACCTCCTTCAGTTGCTTTAACTAAAATATTTTGTGGAGTTGCTGAACCACTACCTAGTGAGTTAGCTTCTATTGTTTGTGCCAATGGTCTACCAGAAACTTCTACGTTTGGTTGACCAACTCTTGTTCTTGAAATAGTAGATACAATAGTTTTAGTACCTTGAGTACCTTCACTATCAGTAAAGATTACAGGTATTGTTATTGTTTCAGTATCCGATGTCATATCAGATGCAGAATCTGTAATCACAATAGTATTTGTAGATATAGAACCCGTTAATCCCCCACTATATGTTGGATTACCAATTGAATCAAATCGTGAAGTACCACCCTCGGTTGCACTTAATGTTAAGTTAGTTGGTGTTGCTGAACCAGAACCTCTTGAGTTTCCAGCAATTGTTTGTGCAATAGGAGAAACAGCAAGTTCTATATTTGGTACAGAATTTTTAGCTTTAGTATAGGATACTATTTTTTGAAATGATTGAGATGTTGCATTATCACCTGCAAGATATTCAATATTTAATGTTAAAGAACCACTATCCTTAGTGTTTGAAAACGCAGATATTCCATATGAATTTGAAGTTGGTGATGTACTGATAGGAGTTACATTAGTACCACTAACACTTGTTATATCAAATGTATTTTTTGCTCTACCATCTCCTACATCATCATGTGTTATTTGTGAAGAACCAATATTCATTTGAACAGTTCCTACCGATGATGCCAATCCACCAATTACAACACCAGTTGATTTTGCTGGAAATGTTGTGGATTCGTTTGATAGTACAAGTGAAACTGCATCAAAGTTAATTACTTTAGATAATGTGATTTCATCCGATTGTTTATTACCAAAAACATCAGAACCTGTAAATGAATATGTTACCTCATCAAAGTTATTTGATGCAAATGATGCAGAGAACTGATTAGATGTTATACTATATGAATCAATACCATTTACAGTTTCTACAAAATTAAGTGGTGGTCTATTACTTCCACTATTTACTTCAATTGGTGTTATCAATGAAGCTAAGTTTTTTCTTTGTGCTCTTACAGTTATACTTTGTCCACTTGGTTTTGAAGAAAGAGTTGTTGGTTCATATGTAAATTGATTTGCATTAGAAGTTACAATAAGTTGAGGTGCATTATCACCATCTTCTAATCTATATACAGTTTCGAATTCTTGTTCACTTTCCAAAGAAGCAGTATAAACAACAGAACCTACAAATGGTTCATATAATCCATCTGTTCTTGAACCAGTAAAGTTGTTAATAGTAATAATACCACCTGCAGGATTTACACTTGTTAGTAAACCTGGATATTGTGTATAATCACTAGGATTTAAATAGTTACCATCCGTATCAAATGCAGATGATTCAAATAAAGTAGAACCTGTTAAGTTGTTCTGTGTTAGTTTAAATTGTATTTGTTGTCCTTTTGGATTTTGTACTGAACCACTTGAGAATCTAAATGCGTTTCTATCAGATTCAAATGTTAGTAACTTAGCACTCGTTGGAAAGTCATTACCACCATCAAATACACCAACTGCTAATACATCAACAGGTATGTAATTATTATTTATATCATAAAACTCAAATTTAAAATCAAAAGTTTCTGATATTGTTTTTCTTGGTATATCTTGTATTAAAGTAAACTCATCTGGTGAAAATGATGTATCTTGTGCATTTCTTAAAGATGCATTTGAAATATACCAATCATCTCCTTGTACTTCAAATACTAATTTTGCATCACCTGTATTTTCTGATATTATATTTTGAGATACCGATTGTCTTGCTCTATAAATTGCAGAACCATCGATTGTTAAAAAGTTTTGTGTAAAATTAGATGAACTAAAATATGCAGTAATACTCTTATCGGTATCATCGAGAGCCCCACTTAATATTGTTTTAAAGTTAAGTGTATATTCTACATCTTTAGATACTGAAAGTGATTGTGATGTTATTAATTTTTGAACTCCACCAGCAGTAGTATTATAATCGAATTTTAATGCTTGAGATAATATATCTGAATCTACACTTACTACATGGTCGTTTGAAGAAGTAATCCAATAATTTGAAAGGTTACTTTCATCAAATCTACCATATGATAATTCAGTATCAGAGTTTGTTGTAATATCTCTAAGTAATTCGGATGATTCTAATTTTGATTCTTGAACGAATTGGAAATCACCAACTGCATTTCTTGATTTTCTAAATACCTTAACACGAGCAACATCACCTACAAAAGTTTTAAGTTTTGAAAAATCAATTTTTGCAAAAGAACCAGTTAATGAAGTTTCTCCAATTACTTGATTTTGAAAATCAGTATAACTTACAGAATAAGAACCAGATTCAAACTCTTCTACGATGTTATTTACAGTATATGGTACATCAACAAGAACTTGTTTAGAATTTAATACTTCTATAATTCTAGGAGAATAGTTTAAACCGGCAAGATTAATTACATTTTCATCTACATCAACATCCCAAGAACCACTTGTTCTTTCTAAACCATATGATACTCCCGCTCTCCATGTAGATAAATCAGAACCAACATCTGGTACTAGTGCAAATCCATGTACATGACCAGTTTCAGTTACGGTTGGAATACTTTTTGAAAATATAGGTTTTATTAACTCTGTAATTTCAACAGTAGGTCTTTTATAGAATCTTACAATACTTTCGTTTGATAGATTTTTGTTTACTTGAAATGTTTTTTCCCACTTAACATTATAAACACCCTTCCATTCATTTGGTACATCTACTAGAGCTCCAAAAGAATCTCTATATTTTTTTAATTCACCAAGTATGGTTATTTTTCCTGCTCCAATTGGAGTATCATCATAGATATGAACTGATATTAATTTAGATGTACCTTCATAATATTCTGGTACACCATTACCAGGTTCAAAGTATATAGGATTTCCTTCTACATCGAGTAACTCTATTTTAACTTCAGAACTTTCTTTTAATTCAGGACAACCTTCTATAAGAAATCCATTTTTTCCACCTGTTAATGTTTCCCTAAGTTCAGTAATTTTGAAATATTCCGAATTTGGGTTATCATCATTAACAAATGTTGAAAAATTAGTAAGATTTTGAAAAGGTGAGAATTTTTTAATAATTGCCATATATAATTTCCTATTATTCTTACTATAAATATATTTAAATTATATTTACTAATATATATTCAATAGAAATCTATACACTATGGGAAAATACACTACAATACAAGTAAAACGAGAACTATATAAGGAATTACATAATTACTGTTGTGAGAATGGTTATTCTAAAAGTGGGTTAATTGAAAGATTAATAAAACAAAGAATCAATCAACCCAATCAACCAAAGCCTACAAATGCTTTAAGAGTTTCTAAAACTTAACGTTTGAGAATCCTTTTTCTTTTTTAATTGTAATCAAGTCATCTACTACATCTCTCATAGAATCTATGTGTGAGATAATCATTACGAAATCAAATTGAGTTTTAAGGTATGTAAACAACATAAATAAAGATTGTAAGTTCTCACTATCTAAAGTACCAAATCCTTCATCTATAACGAGGAAATTAGGTCTAGGAAGGTTACATACATTTATAAGTGCAACTCGAATTGCCAATCCACTAATGAATCTTTCCATTCCACTACACATTTCTAAACTCCATCTCTGGTCTCCATACACTAAATACGCATTAATGTTTTTACCATCCATTTCAAGTTGCATTCCAAATTCAACGATTTGAGCCAAGATATTGTTTACCTCACCTTCAATCATTGGTAATGCCTTTTCAATTAATTCATAAGAAACACCATCTTTAGAAAGAGCATTTAAGTAGAAATCAAATAACCTACTCTGAGTTTCCATTTCTTTAACCTCGTTGATTCTATCTTCAATAGTTTCCTTTTGGTTCTGTAATGCCGATACTTTACCATTTAATTTAAGAACTTCTGTATTTACTTTTCTTAAATCATCTTTAGTAACATTCAGTTTTTCTCTAACCGATTGTATTTCAGTTCGTATCTCTTTATTCTTTATAATCTGCTTTTCATTCTTATAATATTCCTTTATAAGTTGTTCCTGTTGACTAATTTGTTGTTTATTTCGTAATTCTTCAGTTTCAATTGTTGATAACTTGTTGATAAGTTGTGATATCTCTCTATCAATTTTATCTTCTTTATCTTTTGCATCTAAATAGTTATTCCACTCATCAGCATATCCTTTTAAAGAATCAATCACCAACATCAATTGCAATCGTGTCTTATCATTATCTGTAAATAACTCTTGATAATGAGATATATCAGCTTCTACCTTTTCTTTTTGTTGTAGAATAGTTTCAGAGTTTTCCATACAAATATTACACTCTTCATTATATTTGTGTTTATCTAAGTGGTCTTTTCTTTCATATAAAGAATCTTTTTTAATATTGATTTTATCAATTGTAGATTCAATATCTCTTAGTTTATCCTTCGAATCTTTTAATTTACCAATACCATCTTCTAATTCTTCTTCATCAAATTTATCAACGATTTCATCTAAAGTGATTTGTAATTCTTCTCTATGGGTAATTCTATCTTGTGTAGATTTTTTATCCGATTCAATTGTATCTCGTTTGGTTTCGAGTAATTTAAATCTTTTTTCAAGTTCTTCAATAGCTACACCACTATCTGCGTTTAATTTTACAACCTTCTCATTTAGAGATATAATCTTTTTATTTAAAACATCTTCCTCATCTTTAAGAGATTTTTGATTCATCTCATAAAGTTTATACTCGTTTTTATTTGATTTTAAATCAGTGTCAATTCCCGCTAATTTTGTGGTAAAATCATCACTCTTAAATTTTCTGATAAGTGTTGCATTATCTCGGTTCTCATCAGATGCTTTCTGATGGAGTTTATCAAAGATGTTGACTCCAATAAATTGGGAAAGTATTTCTTTTCTTTCACTTTGTGATTTATCTATAAAGAGTGCATTGTTTCCTTGTAAGGATAGTGCAGTTAGAACAAAATCTTCGAATTTACCCAAATACTTCTCTATCTCCTTATTAGTATCTTTTCGTTGTTCACCATTAAGTGATTCAATAACTCCGTTGTTATCTCTCCAAAAATCTACATCTACTTTTACCGATGTTGCTTTTCTAACATATTTGGCTCTTCTTTCAATATAGTAGTTAATACCATCTATCTCGAAGTTGAACTTACAATAGAAGTTTGTCTTACGGTTATTAATGATGTTTTTAGAGATGTTTGTACGAGAAGTCTTATCGTAGATACAAAAAGATAATGCATCGAACAGAGAGGATTTACCAGAAGCATTTGGAGCAAAGATACCAACGATACCTTGAGCTTTATCAAACCTTACTTTATTATCCTCACCATACGAGAACATATTAGAAAACTGAAACTCTTTAGGTGTCCATAAAATATTACCCATCATATCTGATTCATCAATATGTGAATTCAATTCTGAGTTTATTTCTGCTATCTTATCTAATTCATCATCTTCTAAAAGATATTGTCTTTCTAAGTAATCTCTAATGAGTTGGTTTTGGAATGTTTCATTCTTAACATCACCAACAATATTTTTGTTTACCTTTTGATTTGTTTTTAATTGTCCGATTGTATCGGTTCTTGTTACAGTAACTTCAGCAACTTTGAATAACTTCTTTAATTCAGTTATTCTTCTTTTCATATCAGAAGCTTCTGTCTTTGTAAACCTTAATCTCAATCGTGGATACCTTGGTAGTTTAGTATCAATTTCATCATATACCCATTGAGGTATCTTACCATTAACCACATCAACTGTAAGAAATCCATAATCATTATGTAAGTGATGTTCTGTGAAAGTTCTTGTAGGAATATCCCAAAGTAAGTAACCATGATTTTCTAGCAACTCCCCATGATTCTGTTGAACCATAGAACCTGCATAAGCAATGTGTTCATAACCAGGTCCAAATGTTTGTCGTTTGTGGATATCACCCAACATAGCCATATCGAATCCATCGAACATATCCACTTGGAATGAGTTAGAGGAAACGGTATAGCCAATATCTGTTTGAGCTTTGTTTACTGGTCCATGAAAAAGACAGATTGTATTTTCTCCATCAACGGTATTTCCTTTAGGCCAATTTTCCTTGTTATCCAATATAGAATAAACAACAAAAGTAAGATTGTGAATAGGGTAAACACCAGTATCACGAAGATAATGAATTCTATCATTTCCAAGATTTTCGATAATAGGTGTGAGTACATCAAGTCTGTGGGAATTATTTAAATTACAATCGTGGTTACCTGTGATTAACACAGTTTCTCTTAACTTCGCACACTCGGTGAGAAACCAAGATATTTCGTGTACGAGTTCAGGTGACATCTCTGTTTTAGCATGAGCAATATCACCAGCAATATAAATGAGGGAATCCTCAATTTTATCTTCTTTAACTTTTTTTAGGAATTTTTTGAATACTATTCTATATTCTTTGTGCCTTTGGAGATTTCTAATGTGTAAATCTGCAAGGTGGTAAACCTTATTTATTATCATAAACCTTTTAATTTTTGTGATATAATATCACCGAATCCTGTTTGTTTGGATTCTTTTAATTTATTATTTACTTCTGTGAATCCCATATCAGATGCATCTTTATCTGTGGGTTTAATATTTTTTGTAGTGATTCCTTGATTTTGGAATTGCATAGTATAACGCAATGCTTGTTGTTGAGCATCTTCATCTAATAAGATGTTAATACTTTTTACTTCGTTTTTATAAATAGCTTCATTTAATTTAGTAGGAATAAATTTACCTAAAATTGGAATACAATTTCTCTTAACAGCCATTGCATCAAATACACCTTCTACTAATGTTATTGGTTCATTCCAATTTATTTGATTTTCAAACATGATAACATTCTTCGAAACTGGTGGATTTTTATATTTAAACTTTTCCTCAGGATGTACAGACCTTGCGATGAAGTAATTGAGTCTATTGTCCAAATCATAGGAAGGAATGATAATACGATTGGAATACATACCACCATCACAATAACCGATATTGTACTTTGTAATATCTTCTTTAGTAATGCCTCTATCTTCAGCATACTTAAGAGCCTTTCTGTACACAGGATTTACGTTACCCTCTGGTACTTTTAGAAGTGATTTAAATTCAATTGGTAATCGTAACTCTACTTTTTCTTCTTCAGTATCTTTTGAGTAAACTATATAATCATCTCCATAGATTTCAAATAACTTTTTTAATCTACGAGCATCTACATGAAGTCTTTTTAATAACCTCTGTATCTTTCTTCCTTTTGCATCACATACCCAACAATGCCAATATTGTGTTTTTAAGTTAACCTGTAACTTTTTCTTGTGGTGGTGACAGAATGGACAATGATGCGCTTGTTCATCATTTTTCATTGGTGTACCAACACCCAATACATCATTTAATATGTTTATAACTTCTTGTCTTTCGTGGTGTGAAAGCATATTTACACTTTTTATTGATACAAATATACGAAATTAAATTCACATATCCAAGTCTTTTCTTGATTATTTTTACATCCAAACTGGCATATTATGATTATCACAAATCCATACGCTATCTTTACCCCATAAAGGAATTTGTTTATCTACACTTTTCTGTGCTACTGAGTAATCATCAGTATCCGTTATATGGATGTATGTACCACTTTTAGGTGTTACTACTTTTACTGTGTATCGCATAATTTTACGTTTTAAGTTATTTACATAGTAAATATACGAAAAATATTTTAATTTTCCAAGTCTTTTCTAAAAAACTTTCCTAATAGGTTATCATTTAGAGATAACTCATCTCCTAATACGTTGTGTGAGAACTGTTCTTGTAGTTCATAATAGGTTAAAGCTTTCTTTCCTTTACAAAATCTAAGTATTTCTAACTTTAGTGTATCGTTTATCTCTCCCCTCGGTTCTTCTTGTAGTGCCATCTCGTTTGAATGAAACCAAAGTTGTACTGAAGCATTTGATGAACGATAATCTAACCACTTAGATTCTTTTACTACTTTTCTTTTTCGTTTATAACCTTTTAATGGCGGTAATGTTCTGTGTGAATATAGGGATTTTTTCCCAATATAATATTGACCAGTTTCTCCGTTGGTTATTTTGTATATGAATCCGATAGTACCTTCTGGCATATCTGATATCTCTGTTATACATTTTCCTTTATATGTCCATCCCATAGTTAAAAATCTTGAAATCATTATAATACCTCTCTCTAACCCACTCTTTCATCCACTCTTCAGAATACAAATATTTGTAGTATTTATGTTGATTTAAGTTAGGGTGTTTTTCGTAAATTGGATTACGGTTTATATGAGGAATATCTTCTTTTATATTTAATTTATTAAAAACATAATCAGTATCTTCTTTAAAGTTTTCATATCTACCAATAAAGGTCATTTCTTTATCATTGGAATCTATCTGATGTGTGTAGTATGATTGGTTCAAAAACCACAAATCATATGCATTTGCATTTTTTAAAAAATGCTCAAAACTCATATGTTGTGTTTTTCTAGTTTCATGAAAGTATGCTGATGCTATTCTTGTGAATGGATTTCTCACAAAAGTAAATTTAAAATATTCCATCATGTTATACTCTAATATTCTTAGAGAATCGTGACCGGCAGGATTAGTAGTATTTGGTTGAACTCTTAATACCTGAGAAATACTTGTACCACCTGTTTTAGGAATATGAACATATGCCCATTTATCCTTCGAGTTAATGTATAAACCCAAAATCTAAGGTTTTAGCGTGAAACAGAATCGGAGTATTTTTTCTCGTTGAGTTTTCCACCCCTAGCTTTAGCTAAGTTTTCTTCATTTGATAAATCTTTACCACCATCCAAGTCGATTGGTGTTTTATCATTTTTAGATTTGCCTACTTTTGCGAATTCTGATTTGTTGTATAGTTCTTCTATTGATGCCATAATTTAGTATCTCCTTTGTATAATATAAATATAGATTAAGTATCGAAACGAACAATAAAGTTCATATCCATATCTGGTAAATTCTTAATTGGTGTTGGTAATTTTGCTACTGCAACCATATCTCCATCATCATCGTATAATGCAATAGTTGTAATAAATGGTGCTAGATAAGAACCAGTTGGGTCGGTTTGTCTATATGTATCATAATCATCCCAACTACCAGTTGAAGTTCCTATTGAACCATAGAACTCACTTTTTTTACTAATATCTAACACTTGTTTTATTTTTATACTACCATCTCGTGAATGTGTACCTGTTCGAGTAACCTCATGAAACTCAGGTGTAGCAAATAACTGAACATCTACTGCTGATGGATTTTGTGAGGTATTAAACTCACCTGCCTTAACACTAACAAGTACTTCAGTTTCATGTATTGTTTTAGTACTTCGATATCCCATAGTATAATTATCAATAGGATAATCCCATACAACAAGTGTTCCATCTGAATAGAATACATTACCATATCTTGCTTCATCGATTTCTAATCCATCGAAATCCATTGGTAATGCAGTAGTAATTGATGAATTGGTTAAATCTAATATACCTACACTTATTTGGTCTGTATCACCATTAAAAGTCATTGTACTAACACCCGTATCAAAATCAATTCCTAAAAGACTACCTGAAAATAATTCGTTATCCGCATCTTTTATAATAATATCTCCTGTTTCAAAATCAATTGATTCTAGTCCATAGAGAGGTACAGATGATACAATATTTCCTTGCCCATCATCAGCAAAATCTATACTATTAGTAGGGTCTTTTAATGTAAGTGAATTCCTTTTTATTGCTTCACCATACTTTTCTTGGTCTATTGAAATAATATATGCAGTAGAACCAGTAACTCGGAATCTATCAATTTGACCGATATCAGGAACTTCACCAAATAAAGTAAATGGATTTGTATCAGGATGATAATACTTAGAAGTTATAGATTTTAATAAGGGATGTGTAAATATCGTTCCTTGTTTATTAAATGAACCAGTATCAAAATCCCCTACCTCAAGTGAACCAGAAATTACTTCACTATCCTCTTTGGTTAGGGTGAATTTCTTGTACACAGGAAAACTCTTCCTCCATACCGCTGATTTAGGTATATTCTTTATCATAGTATTATTACTCCTCTATATAAATATGATGAAATTAAAATCATAGAAGTTCTTTGGATATTTGATAATCTAACAAAGAAGTTATATCAGAATCAGGAGCTCCCATTCGTTGAGTAAAGTATTCATCACTCAAACTTTCTTCTCTTAAATAACCAGTATCTTTTATAATATGCCACATATCATCCAGTCCTTTTATTAATCCACCTTTTTTATCTACACATTTTATTAGCTTTTTAGCTCCTGCAGGCCAAACTACATAACAAAGTATAGATGATTGTTTAGGCATTAACCAAAACACATCCAAATCTTTTTTTACGATATCTTCAAATTTAAAATCAATAGGTTTTATTATTTCAGTATCATCTTCAAATATAATGTAAGGGATATTATCTGATATACATTGTTTTAACATTAAGATATGTGATTTATTTGCACATACTAATGATGGTATGTGTATTTTATAATGAGCATATATGTTACCATCAATCCAATTAGTATCGTATTCAGATAAGGTGTAATTTTTACCATCTAATCCATAAAAATATTCATATTGAAAATCAGAAAATCTTGAATCAAAGAGTTCTCTTCTATCGTTTCTTCTTTTTAATGATAATACTTTTATTTTATAACTCATGGGTAACAACAAAAAACCCCACTCGTGGTGGGGTTATATTCGTGAACGTTATGTTTGCAACCACAACAATTCGTGTTTATTAAAAGTCAAGTTTTACTTTGATTAATACTTCCTTATCAAATGATTTAGGAACAGGTTGTGATGTTTTAGCTACTGCTAATATTTCATTTGAATCATTAAATAATCCAATTGTTGAAATAAAAGTTTTAGGGTCTGTTTCAAAAGTTGATTCAGCAAATGAACCATCTGAACCAGTTACAAATGTAGGATTGTTTGAGAAGTTAAATTCTCTGTTTGTTGCTCTTATGAAGTAATGTGAAGTAGAAACATTTTCTGTTCTTCTTGCTTCAAAATCATTACCACCTCGAATTGCTTCATGCAATAAGAAATGATTTTTACCTTCATATGCTTGTGATGTTGAAATACTTTTACCACCATTTGAACCACTATCGATTGATGTTCCAATTATACTATGTACTGCTGATGGATTAAGTATTACTAATCCTTGGTCAGGATAAAATAAACCTAAACCTTGACCAGTTGAAGCAGTAAGTGTATTTACAGTTGCTTCATTTTCAGTTCCTAAGTTAAGTGAACCACTACATACATTAAATACTCTACCTGATTTTCCAACACTATCTGAGAATTTCTTTCCACTATCATCAATAAAGGTTGAAATTCCATTAGAACCACTTAATTTTAATGACCAGTTTCCTGCATCCATTTTCTCTTTGTAACGGGCACGAGCTACATTGATTACATAGATATCATCGGAATCATGGATTCCTGCTGCTGATGAAGAAAAGAAAGTAAATTTAGTATCATCGTTATCTAATAAGATTGAACGATATTGTGCATAAGTTGCTTTTGATGCTAAAGTTGATGTATCTGAGTTTGCTAACGAGATTGAACCACTACCTAGTATCTCACCATATGCAACTGCATATTGTACAGCTGCTGATGTATCACTTGATGGATTCTTATCATATACATTTATATAATAATTTGAACTTCCTTGTCCAACTTCAGTTGATGAAGTAAAGAATGAAGTTAAACTTCCAGTATCACCACTCCAAAGTCCAGTTGTAACAACTTCTACTTTACCAGTAATCTGGTCAAATTCACCAAATCGTTTATAGATACCTTGTGCAATTGCTCCACCACTTGCACCCAATTTATCACCACCAGTTAAATACTGATTTACGATAGATGCTAATTGTTCAGAAGTAAGTGTACCTTGATTATCTGCCAAATAGGTAGATAACTCCGTTGTTAAATTTACTCCAGCTTGTCCTGATATTTGTGCCATTTTTTATTTTCCTTTGTTTTACTTTATTATTAACCTATTCTGACCGCGTTTCTTACTAACTGTCGTAAATCTGTTACGGTTACTGGAATAGTTTGTGAACCACCCGTTTCGTTTCCATAAACAGTTATAGTTGTTTTAACTGAACCTCTTAAACTTGGGTTTGGTATGAATTGGAATGTTAATCCGGTTTCAATAGCTGCAGTTGCAGTTATTTCATCTCCTAAGAATGATGGTGTAGTTGCTGCTCCAGCTGCTAAACCACTACCAACGATAGTACCTGCATTTTTATTAGCTAGTATTACGGTATATCCACTTTGTGTATTACCACTTGGTGAAGTTGTTGGTGATAACTGTACTTGTCCAGAATCTGAATTTACTGATATCGAAGGGATACCAAATTCTACTTTTGGAATTTTTGTAGTACCTTTTGGTAAGGTAACTAATTTATGTCTCAATACTTGAGTTTCATCTGGTGAAGCTTCTGTAATTGGAATAGCTTTAATTGCTGCATCATAATATGCACTTCCTTTTGGATGTGCGGGTTCGTAAAGGGTATAATCTATTTCATCATCACCCAAAGCAAACTTTGTGATGTTTAAACCATCACCAGCTGCTAATTTCTCTCTACCCTTCTTCGTGAGAATCGCATCTACTGTGATTTCTGTATTATTTAAATAAGCCATAATTTAAATTCCTTGTTATTGTTGTTCAATATATAAATATAAGTATTTTAAAAATTAGATAATATTTCTACTAATCTACTTCTAAAATTGGTTCTCCACTTCCCCTTCCACTATCAGATACCTTAAGAGTATTAGGATTAGTAGTAAATGTAACAATTGGCGAACCACCATCTAAAGTAGTTGCCGCAGTTTGTTTAGAGCCATTAAAAAATGAATTTTCCAATCCACTTGTTAAATCTCCAACGTTTCTATAATGTGTTGGGAAATATCCATTTAATGGAGTAACACCAACAACATCCCCACTTACAGTTGGGTCTACTGATTCATTTCCGTCTGAACCAGTAAATGGTAAAATATTTACAACTTCTTTAAATTTAGTTGTAGTTACAAATCGTGTACCTTGTGATGAATCTTGAGTTATGTTCTCAGGAATATCAACTGTATATGATTTTTTTAGTAAAAATACTTTTACTCTTTCTTTTACAAGTTGTTTACTAGAATCAAATCTAGTTCTGATAGCGTTTCCACCATTTCCAAATAATCCAAATCCTGCTACTGAAAGAGAATCTGGTCCTGTTCCTATCTGTGTGAACATATCAGAATCAAATTCACCACTAAGTGATTGGCCAATTTCTGTATTATTAATCGAAAGTGATAACCCAATATTTTCACCAGATAAAACGGTATTATCTTGAGTTAATATAGTACTATCTATTCCTATATTATCTGCAGATAATTCTCCAGATGTATCTAATGGTATAACTCCAGTGAAATCCTTAGATTCTGCCGAAAGATTGGTACTATTTTTAGTATCTATTACAGTTAGGTAATTTTTAGTTTCACCACTTGGTACTAAATCATTTACATTAATATTAGTTTTGTAATCTTTTTTAACCGCAGTTGCTGGTTTCCATTCTGTTTTACTTCTTTCAAGAATATGTGGTTCAATTAATAAACCTTCACTTGTTTGTGCTCTAACAGGTATTAAAGATAATATAATCTTAAATAATGATTGGTCAATATATCTAACCAATTGTATATATTCGTAAATATTTAAAGTATATCGGTCAAAGTAGTAGTTTCTTAATTGATTAAGTCTATTGTATGTTGGTTTATAATCATCAGATGGGTCTCCAATATAATCATCTATATTAAACTCACCAAGTGAACGAATTATATCCATATTTATCTCTTTTGTTGGAGAGAAAAATAATCCTAATCTGTTTGAATCAACAGGAGATTGGTCAAATGATTTTTTAGTAGCTCTACTTCTATAATTTAAATCCGATACTAATGTTTGTGTTTCAAATCTAACTTTATTTCCAAGACTATTACCCGTTGATGGTACAACTGCAGTTACTTCTCTATCATATGATTTATATTGAAATGGATATGAACTAATATCTGTAAAATTAGAAGCAATCGATTCAGTAACATATGTTTGTATTATTGATACGTTTTTAATAGAGGTACTTGAGTATCTGTTTTTAGGATACTCATAATCATTTCTAAATAATAAATCAGTAGATGATGCAGATATATGATTTCCATCTACTGCATCTGGTAATAATGTATGATTATCAATTCTTGATTGTGATAATGGAGTTCTCCATAATCTATACTCATCAACCGAAGCAGTTAAGTTAGTACCACCTAACGTTAGTAAACTACCACTCTTCCATGAATTTGTTCCTGAACGTATTTCTAAACTTGAACTAAGTTTAGTTCTAATTCTTCCTTGAAATGATTCCTGTGCATATACATCAAATACATCAAATGAACCAGATACTACTTTTTGTACTACTATTTGAGTATATTCATCATTAAATAAAGAACCAGTTCCAGTTGAAGATGAAAGTATAGTATTACTTCCACTAATTTTAAATTGTACTTCTGCAAGAGAACCTGTATTTGCGATTAAATTCAATGACCACCCATCGGTACTCACTATCTCTTGGTCTTGTCTTTGTTCCGAGTTTATTCTTAGTTCAACTGCATTAGGATAATCATCACTAAATACTGATGTGTGTTCTTTCCAAGGTAAAGTAATAGCTGCAGAACCACTTAGTAATATTGAAGCAGTTCTATCATCATATGTGAATTTGGTTGGAGTATCTCCATCCGGGTCACTAGGTCCTCCAAATTCCATCACAGTCAGTAATGAAGCAGGAACACCATAACAACTTAACGCTGCGGATATTGCTCGTTTTGTACCTTTATGTTTATACAAATATGGTAGATTGTTTAATAATCTTCTCCATATTTCATTTTGTCTATCCTTACCACTTAAGGAAGTTGTTTTATTACCATCCTTATCTTTACCAAATGCATATTCCCAAAGTGCTTGTCCAGAAACACCCATATCGGCATTCCATCCCAAGGATTCTAACATATGATATAACATAGTATCATCTATACCATATTCATGGGTATTTTCAATTCTATTACTTTTAGATATTGCTTTGATATGTGTGTATATAACATCAAAGTGTTGTCCAATCATATCAGAGAATAAAATGAAATCAGAATTGTTTTCATCATCTTTAATATGTTTTGGTAAATTAAATGATAATCGAGATGTGTTATTATAATCAAATGATTGAGCTGAATTTAATATTCCAGCAAACCAACTTATAGTAGATGAGTCATCTGATGATGAAAGTGTATTCTCTCCCGCTCCAGGATACGTTAATGAACCTGATTCGTTATATAGATATTTTTCAAAAGAATCAAATCCCCTTCTTACTTCACCTATTTTAAATTGTATATTTTTAGCTTCTTGAGTTGTTGCAATTGATGAAGTTAGTGAATTTACAATATCATATTTAGATTGATATGATTCTAATAATTTTACTTTATAGTAAAAATTTTGAACTCTCTCATCTGCAGATGAATATTTAATAAACTCTTTCCAATTATAATCTTCATCACCAGTTTGTTCTAATATTAGTCCAGTACCAACTTCATTTATTATTGAAGATTGACTTACAAATTCTATATTTAAATTATCTAATGAAAAATTACTAGATGATACAAATTGATTTACAACATCGGTAGATGAGGTAGAACCACTTGTTATTAAATCATCCATTATTTGATATCCAATTGTATCAGTAACATCTAATTCAAAGTTAGGAGTTAATGGAGTACAGTTGTTAACTATATCATCTGTAATTGTTATTCTATCAATTAATGGAATTGATTGTATTTTGGATATCCAAATTTTATCATTAGGATTTATATTTCGTGGTAATGGGTCATATAGTTTTAAAACTAATGATTTCTGTACCTCACCATATAATTCTTTTTTGTTAGTTGCTGGATTAATTCTAAAATCTGAAAATGTTGTTTCATCGATTCCCCATGTACCAATTAACCTATTATCACCATTACCTAGGTGCAAATAGTGTGTTAAAAATGGAGATGTATGTTCATCAAGTCCTTTATCTTCAAATTCACCAACAAATGCATTTCTTATATCACCAACAACTCTTCCTCTACGAAGTGTTAAATCTCCCTTATCAAAAGTAATATTTATTGATTCAACTTTACCTTTTGTTTTAGAATCACCTTCTGTATTATAAGGAATTAGTAATATTTTAAATTGTAATAAATCTCTATTATTTCTTAAAGTTTGAAATCTTCTACCTTTTCTAATAATATCTTGTATATTAAGTTGAGAAACTCCTTGTGGTTCGAATTTACCTAAGAAAGATTCTCTTCTTGGAGTATCAAGATATATTTCAACATAGTTCGTATTAATAGATTGCCAAGATATATTAAAATCTGCATCATATCCTTTAAAATCCGCTCCTTTAATTAATTGTGGATAGTTTATATGAGTAATATCTGGACCAGGTAAATATGCTTTACTTTCTACTGCAATTACTACCTTTTGAGTTTCACCACTTCCTCCTCGTTTTGAAACAGGCTGAACGTATAATGTATAATTTCCTGCACCATTGGGGAAATCACTAGGTGATAATGAAATAGTACCTCGTAATGGTATTGTTTTTTTGTTCTTACCAAGGATATATAATAAACTATCTGCATCAATTGACTCGTATGATATCTTAACAGAGTTTCTATCCGCTAGATTTAACTTAACACTACTTCTATTTAATTTAACTGCTGGTTGTGTAGGTACACTTGCAATAGGATTTTTAAATACTTGAACTTGTATATCGGTTTGACCACCTACAAGTTGAATTGTTGTTTCCAATCCCTTTCTTGAAGTAACTTTTTTACCATTAGATGAATATTGAAATTCTCCCCTATGTGTAAAATCAGTTATACCATTTGCATAAAATGAAATACTTGGTATAGGGTCTCCTTCTTGTCTTTCAATTTTAAATGTTACAATATCATCATCATCTAATACACCCCCAACTTGTCCATAATTAGTTTTCCAAAGAATGGTATCATCCGTTGGTACATCACCAATTATGCTAACTGAATAGCTTTCTTCAATGATAGGTGGTTCTATAATTTCAACAGATGATTTTCTTAAACTAAATCCACATCGTAGTGCGTGTGATTTAGGTCTTATAGATACATCTGCAATTTTAGCATTTGAATTCGGTTGTTGTACCCATTTACCATTTATTTTTCTCTCTAATACAATTTCGAAATAATTAAATCCAACTTTACCTAATGATAGTTTTGGTGGTGCTGGTTTTGGTAAAGACTTTCCCTTAACAGGCGAACCTAGTGGCTCAATACCAAGATAATTGTTAAAATTAATTTTTGGAGATGATGGTTTAGAAGCTCTTCTATTAAAGGCATTAAAACTGGGATTAATTCGTCCCGCTCTTGTTTCAAAGGAATTGTTTCCTCCGAAGTTGATATTTCCTCTTCCTCTACCAAATTGTTCAGTTATTGGGTCAAGGAAGTCCACATCCATATAATCTCTAAACTGACCACTACCATCAGTAGTTGCAGTGATTGTAGGAGTGTTATTTCTTACATTACCTCTAGTTGGTTGTGGGTTAGTACGAATTGGTGGTGGTAAATCAGGTCGTACAATATCAATAACTGGTTTTACATCTTTATATAAAGTTTTTTGTTTAGAAGATATTCTCCACTCATCTCTTGATGTAAATCCTGATTTTTCTACTGTTATTGTCTTTCTACTAAGTAATTCTTTTTCTGTAAAATTTAAAACTTTGGTATGAAAATCACCTGAACCATTTGTTGTACCCACAGATTTACCATTTACTTTAACTTCAGCTGGTCCTCTATCACTAGCTATGGTCACAGTAACTGGTGCATTTTTATCTTTTACCACAGGTTTAATCTCTGGTTTTGGATATCTACATTTACCATTATCGTAAGTTGCTCTTCTATCAAAGTTAGTTGCCTTCGAATCCATACACCCACCTTTTACAAACACACGAGGTGGTATTTTTATTGGGATAATTGGATTTGGTGGCAAATCAGGTTTTATTGGTGCTGGTGGTGGAAGTATCGGTTTTACGAAACGAGGTTTACTTATTTCTGGCACAGGACGTTTTGGTACAATTATAGGTGGAGTAGGTCTTGATACTCTACCTCCACCTCCACCTCCACCGTTACCAATAGGACGAAGTACCTCTGGTTCATATCCGAAAGGATTTTCCCCATTAGTTCTTCCAAAGTTATCCTCGTAACCTCTGAAATCATCGTAATTAAATTCTCTTCTGTTTCTCATGTATATCCCAACAATATTTCTACTATAAATATATAGTTATTATCTTCTCCTGTATCTTTTAGAGAAGGCGATTAAACCCACCCATTCTCAACGTTGAATTATTATTTCTGTTATTAAATTCAATTCCTCCACTAAAATCTCCGCCCATTGCATCTAATATCTCCTGAACTTCTCTTGAACCACCGCCACCACCACCGCGGCTGCCTCCAGAATTTCCACCAGTGATTCTAGGTGGTGTATTTCGAACTATTTGAATTGGTTTATCCACAACATCAACAAAAATTGGATAAGTACAAGTCCCATATTGCCGATAATTATCTGCATTTGGGTCAAGACACCTTTTTCGTGGTGGTGGAGGTGGTGGAGGTGGTGGTATTATTGGGTCAACTGGTTTTGGTGCATATTTACACACACCAACTTCACCAAAGTTTATCGCTCGTGAATTATTACATTTATATTTTGGTTTAGGTACGGTAATTACTTGTGGATATGTTCCTCCACAGGTTCCTACTCGTGTTACTTTAAGACCAGGTACACTTGATATTGAATTTTCAACTGCACATATTATTAACGAATCATTTGGTTCTATTGTAGAACTTGTTTTTTGTTGATTTAACTTATTCTTATAAGAAAAAGATAAAGAAGAACCCACAAATATTTCTTCAAACTCTTCAATTACATTTGGATACTTTTGTAAACGGTTGTTACGTCTGTTATATCCTTCTCTATCACCAAATGGGTGAATATCATTAAATCTCTTTCTTTCTAAGAATTCTGGTCTTTGTCTTGTTACCCTACTTTGGTTCTGAACTCTATATTCAACAACAAGTGGTGGTGTAATTTTTATTTTTGGTATTTCTCTTACATCATTAACAAACTTCGGAGGTCCATCATCTCTAAAAGTTATTTTTAGAGCATCGTATTCAATACCAGATGATACAACCTTTCCTCCAGTTCTATCGGTATAATTTATTGAACCGGTTTCTGACCAAACATAGTATATTTTTGTTGTATATTTGTACACTGGTTTTGGTGGTGGAGGTGGTGGAGGGTCAAGTACAACCTCTGTATCGGTATCAAGTCCTCCTCCTAAATCAGCAAAATCTTCAACCACTTCTTGATATTTACAACTACCATCATCTTTATTTGCATACTGATTATAGTTTACTGCACTCTTATCAGTACAACCCTCTACAACAGCAGCTGCTACTTCTGTTTCTTTATATCTACAACTACCATCGTTTTCTTTTGCTCGTGGATTATAGTTAAGTGCTTCTTTATCTGTACAACCTCTAACTACACCTCCTACTTCAGATGGTATGGTACTTGGAAATTTTTGATTTGCTTTAATAGTTTTTAATATTTTCTTAACCTTATCAAACGTAATTTGTTCATCTGCGGTTAATTCAATACTATTTTGTATTTTACGTTTTGGTAAATAATACTCAACCGAATTTCGTATAGCAGTTTCTGCTACTCTTTTTATTTTTGAAATTGTTAATTCTAATAAATCAGGATTATTAATTGATTTACCATAAGTGTTTGATGTGATATCCCAATCTTTTCCAACTATGAAATAATCCATAGACTCAAGATATCTAGCTTTTATATCATTTAACAAATTATCAAATGAACCTACTTTAAATTCTTGTTGAACTAGTTTTTGATATCGTCTTCCATCACGAATTCTACCCTTACTTCTTATAAATCTATCAACAACCTTAAAGATATCAATACTATCAATAAAGTTTCTAACATAATAAATGGTATCATCTCTAAAGTTTCCTTCATCGGTGAATAACCCATACCTTCTTAGTAAATCTTCATTGGGTTTATTTGTATTTTTTAAAGGAACAACTCTTATTTCGGTTCGTGTTGGTGATATTTCATGTATCCATAATTTATCAGTTTCTCCTTCTTCTGAACCGATTCTTCTGTTTAGTAATGTTATTTGAGTCTTGAATATACCATTAGAATATCCAGCTTCTCTAATTAATCTTTCTAAATCAATTATAAACTCAGCTGCATCATTTGTCTTTTTAGTTTCTGCATTTCTTGTTATTAAAAAATAATCATTAATGTTTTTATCATCTATATGAATATATCTAACAAGTTTTGCATCCTCTCCTTGTGGTAGTTGATTATCATTTGAATCATATAAAATGAATTCAATCATATCAGACACACCTAGTCCGAAGTTAGATTTCTTAATTTCCTTTTCGAAAATTTTTCTATCTTCATTTTCTACGAGATATCCTTTTCTCTCTACTATTTCTTTAAATGTTTCTAAAGCCATAATCTATTAGGTTTTTCTCCTACGTCTTGCTTGCCAATAACGAGTTTTCATTTTAAATTTCTCATTAGTGGTTGTGTTTGTCCATTCTATTTCTGTTTCATAAGTTCCCTTACCAATACTTCCCCTACCAAAAGTAACTGTTTTCTTACCAGGTGTTGAACCACCATCAGGACTTGCAGGAATAGTAAGTGAACTAGGAACACCTGTTAACCATTTTTTGTTGTTAATTACAGTTTCCGTTACGCTAAGTGTGATTGCTTCTTCACCTAAGTTATACCAATCATATTTAAGACCAGTTAATCTTCCCCTATCACCTTTCTTTCTATCATCCCATCTAGCAGCTTGTTCTGTTTTTCTATTTTTACTTGATGGATGAAGTGCCCAACCAACTGTACCCTTAACTTGGAATTGTCCTTTATCCTCAACTAACCCCAATAAACTTGTTTGTTTAGCTGCCTCAACTTGTTGTTCCGCTGCTTCTTGTTGTTGTTCGGCAACTTGTTGTTGTATCACTTGTTGATTTTGTAACGATTTTACAATATCTTGTTGTGATGCTAATTGTGCTTGTAAGGTTTCTTTTTGTGCTTGTAACCCTTGAGCTTGTGCAGATAAAGATGCTCGTTCAATACCTTCCTTTGTACCCTTTATTAAAGAAGTCTGAAAATCTTTTAGTAAATCACTATATCTATCGGTTGCTTTTTCGGTTTCTATAATCTGTGCATCAAGTTGAGCTTGGCATGAATCAAGTTGTGATTGTAAAGATGATATCTCCCCCTCAAGTGAAGCAATACTAGATAACGCATTATCTCGTTGTGAGGTTATTGTCTTTATTTGTTTTTGTGCATCTTCATACTTTTTTTCTAAACTAGTATATCTTGGTTTAGGAACAAAATCACCTCTTTGAACTTTTTTGGGTTTTATTAACTCATCAACTTTTACATCAATTGCCTTTTTAAGTTCACTTTCATCATAATTAGGTTTTTCAATGAAACCAGATGTTTCTCCCCCAAATGATTTTTGAGCTTCTAAATCCGCAAGACTCTTTAGTGGAGGCAATGTATCTACAAAATCAGCTTTGAACTTTTTTGTATCGTTTGGAGATTTGATTGGCTTTTTACCATATGGTATAAATTTCTCTGGTAATTTTACTGGATATTTAGAACCCTCTTTGAAAGAGTATCCCGGTGGTAAAGGTTTACCATCTCTTTTGCGCACTCGGATTCCACCTCGTTCATCACGAGGAATTGCTTTAGAACCTTTTTTAACAAGTTCATCAATTCGAAATCTATCTTTTAACCCCATGTTATTTCTCTACGGTAAATGTTAAATCTTTATCACTAAAATATTCTACTACACCACTTCTTATTGTTTTTATTTCAATATAGTAATCTCTATTATATTCAAAGTTAGATAAATCTAATTTAAAATAATTACCATTGGTATCACAACTAACTTTTGTATAGTTATCATTGAATGGTATTATTACATCACCAGTTACTATATCTTTAATTTGATAATAAGTTGTTGATGGTAAATATTTTACATCTGTATAAGCATATGTGTTTGTATATGTTTTAAGAGGATATTTTTCTCTACCAAAAACTCTAATCATTGGTGTACTCCCTACCTTATATCTTACTTTTAATCTTTTAAACGTTACATTAATTTCTTCAGAAGTTAATTCTGTTAATGAACCTGTTGTAAATACCGAATCATCCCAACCAATTCTAATTTTAGGTTGGTATATTGTTGCAGTTTCTTTACCGAAGAATTTTAATTCTCCATAATCAACTGTATCTGCTTCTTTTGCATCTGAATGTTTTACTATAAATCCTTCATTTGGTAGTGTACCACCAATCCAACTATTCATTGAACTGAGTACATTCATTTCTATATCACTCGATTGATATGAAAAATCTTGTGAACCAGCCGAACCAGTGTACCATGTACCACCCTTTCCGTTAAAAGAACCACTCGTACCACTCGCATATCCACCATCTCCTAACCAACTTTCTGTGGATGTTCCTCTGTTTTCCCAACTTACACCATCGGTTGATATATCATCAAATCGTGTTCCAATACCCATATCCCATGATTGTGATATAGGATATGCATAAATTGTGTAATCCATAGGAATCTCATTTGCATCAGATTCTTTTAATAATAAATGAGCAGAACTCATTGTGATATCTCCACTAGCAATTGATTGTGATAATGGAGTAGTATCAAATTTTATTAATGCTCTTGCATTATCTTTAAGATTACCATAGAAAGTTTTAGATACCTCAATTATCTCATCCAATCCAGTGTTTTGACTTGGTTGTTGTAAATAAATTGTTGAATCTTTGGATGATGTTACGAAATGATACATTATACTACTCTCCCTTTTAAATCTTTATTTGGAAACTTAACCTCAAATACAGAAGGGTCTACTGATGGATACACCATTTTACCCTTTGTTGCTGCTTGTATATCATATGAATGTTCTGAGTATTTTCCTAAACATTTATTTACTATCTCACACTTTGGTACGGATTGAACTCCCTCAATACTTGCTAGTAAAATTTCTATTGCAGATATATTAATTGGCATATTAAACGTCCAATTATCTATATTAAAATATTGCGTTAATTCTGATATACATTTTGCAAGTACTTCTCTTTTATTATATCCACCATAAACTCTTATTTCAAAATCAAGTCCTATGTTTATAACATACCCATCAATAATATTAATTCCATCTGTTAACATTCTATATTCTCCAATATATGTTTTCAGATTTTCTTTAACTGCTCTATTCAATATAGATAAATTTTTATCTGAGTTATATCCAAGAATATATAAGTTAATTGCAAATGGATTATTTTTTTCACCAGGACTACCCTTTTTACTTTTTAATAATCTTTTAACTTCTTCTCGTGTTTCTGCATCTGATAGGTTTTGGTCTTTAACCATGTTAACCACACCCATTAGTTCTTCAATTGAATCAGTATCTTTTAATAATGAACCAGGTGAGTTATTATCCAATTGACCATCTGGTGAACAATATGCCTTTGCGATTCCACCATATTTAGGAGGCAATGCCAATGCTCTAACTTGATAATCTTTTCTTGTTACTGCTCTACCTTGTGAACCAAAGTTAGCTAATGCGTTTTCTCTAATCTCATCAATAGTTTCTTCACCCCTACCACCAGTTGCTGGAGTTTCATTATCAACTGCTACCGAAGCTTTCATTTTATTATATAAAGTAGATTCGTTTTGTGAAAATGTTTTTACATCATCATCGAATTCAATTCTTTTTATTGATGTTAGTTCTCCCTTAGAAACATTAGAAGATACACCACCACCCACTAGATAAGAAATTGTAAGAGTTGTATTTGAAGGTGCTTGTCCATAAGATGATGTTCTTAAGAAATTAGCAGGGTCAAACGTAGAACTCATTTTATCTATGGATGAATTTAATCCCAATCCAACATTTTTTGTACTTGGTATTAATACTTCATCATTTGTTGAATTACCACCACCAAATACTAGTGTAGTTGTATTATCTTGATTAATCTTAGTTACATATCTTTTTGAAGTTTTCAATACTTTTAATATATTTGATACAGAATCTTTAAATTGAGCTAAATCTTTATCAGTTTGCTCTGAAACTGGATAATCAACATATACCATTTCTTGTGCTAAGTATGGAACTTGATACCACTTACCACCATTTGCATCTCGTACATCAAATACATCAATTACATTTTTATCTGCAAGATTTATTTTAGAAAATTGTTGAGGTGAACTAAATGTTTTAGTTACGGTTTTTAATGTAGCTGAAATTGCTTTTACATATTTTTTAATAAGGTATTGTGTTGCTTCTCCAGCTGAATCAGTATAAACCGTAATTTCTCTATCAGTTGCATCATTAAAATCAACAAGTTCGGTTGTTCTAAACTGAACATTTGTTTTAGCTGCTTCTACAACCATACCTTCTCGTATTCTTAAGTAATAATCAGAATCTGGTCTGTTATCTTCTCCACTACCAATAGAAGGTGCTAATTGATACACCGCAATTGTTACGATTGCAGGTGAAGTAACTTTTGGTTTATATCCCAAGTAGTTTGAAAGAGCAATTACATTTTGCTTATCTTCTGCATATAACATTAATGATTCTTTCAATGAATCATCTGTATAGTATGACAATATATCTCCAAGATAAGATGCCATTTCTATAAACATCATACCAGGAGAAGCTTCGTTAAAATCAGAATATGTTTTAGGAAAATAAGTTTTAGAGTATTCAATTAAGTTACTTCTAAAAGACGCAAAATCTTTACTTAGATATTTTATATCTCTTCCATTGTTACTTTTAAAATTAGCTGAGTTTAATGCCATAATATTATTCCTGTACTACCAATGTTATTTCTTGTAAATCAATATCGTTTCCAACTGTAAATTGTAAATTTAAATTTACTTGATTTTTATCTTTTAATTCACTTGCCATATCTACATCAATTGCTTCTATTCTAATGTAAGGTAACCAATACTCTACACTTTTTAAAATAGTTTGTTGGATGTTTTTTTTAAATTCAGTATCATCCATTTGTTCGAATAATAATGACCTTAGTCCTGAACCAAAGTCTGGCTGCATTATTCTTTCACCCTTTGCAGTTAATAACAAATTTTTAAGATTAGCTTTTGCTTGCTCAAGTGATGTAAATGCTTGTGCAAAAAATCCTGTATTACCACCTTGTATTGGTAGTGTAATTCCATATGCATAAGAATCAAATTCTTCGGAATCTTTAAGTGTTTTTTTACCAAGTATAAATGCCATTACTCACTCCCCTTATCTTATTTTTTAAATTTCCTAACCAATGCAGAATTATCTCTGTTTAGTATTTTATCAAGACCGGCTAAACCTGTCTTAACTCCAAGACCATTTTTACTTGGTCCTCGTGATACATCTCCATACCCCATTTTTTGTGCCATCTGTGTTCTCATTCCCTCAACTCCAGCTCCTGCTCCTTGAGATGTAAATGATACGGTTTTATCCATACTCTCTTGAATTGGTTCTTGTTGTGGTAGAGTATCTAATACTGATTTGCCTCCACCGGGTGTTCCTCCACTTGCTCTTTGTGCTTTTGTAAAGGGAGTTGTCATATTTAAAACCTCGTTTATAGATTTGTTTTTAGAATATGTTTTCTTTGGTGTTGCTCGTTCTTGTTCTAACGCAAGTTCTACTTGTTGGAAAGGGTCTATCTCTTCACTAACGACTTGCGTTGAGGGAACGGCTACACCCCCCTTCACCTCTGCTAATCTTCTACTTACTTCCTCTTCCAATATCTTTGGAAAAGTTTTCGATAAAAAACGTTCTTGTTGTTTGGCAGTTTCTACCTCAACAAGAGTTCTTATTACTTTTATTAATTGTTTGTTGTTCATTTTGATTCTGTTTATCTTAATATAAATATATTACTATTAATTTTATGGTTATTAACCTGGTACTAAGTATGCTGGATGTATCAAAACACCAGGTGCTACGGGTGGTGGTGCACCAGGATAAATGGATATTGTTGAATACATAAATACGGTTGTTGTTAGATGGGTTTGCATACCAGCTGCAAGTAGTGATAAAAAAGTACTTGTTTCATTGGTATTTGATAAAGGACCGATTGGAGACCAAGCACCTGGATTCATACACACCGCTGCAGTTGTTGTTATGTTTTGAATTGCTCCAGTTGCTGGTATTATAGGAGGAATTCCAACTGTAAGTGTAGCACCTGTCCAAAACGCAACTACTCCCTTACCAATATCATCTGCAAATGTATGCAATCCATCACTTTTTGATAAAGCAGTTGCACACGCTATAACTACCAACGCTTCCATTCCTGCAGTATTTCCCGCAGATAATGGAATCATGTTTGTATCTTGAAACCCTCTCAAAATACACATATTATATTCTTGAGTAATCTTTTTAGCAAAATCAGTAAATGCACCTATACCACCTTGGTTGGTCATATAGTTTTCCATATTTGCTTTAAATGTATTGAATGACATATTATTACTCCGTATAATTTAAAGTAGATAAAAATGTATTCAATTTTGATTTAATCTGATTAAAGGTAGGTTTGTTAGTTGGACCAGGTGCAGTTGGACCACATGGAGTTTGAAATACTTGTACATTTATGGCATCAATTAACTCTTCCATTAATCCAAGTAGAGTTTCACCTCTTACCAAAGGTTCTGTTGTTTCTTCGGTATTTAAATATATTTCACCACTACCACCTAAAAAATACATATTATTATCATTAGTAGTTGTTCTATATTCTCCATTTAAATCTATTTCAGCACCATCTAATCCATTATCGATTGTAAGCTTACCATCAGAAATAAATGAATAATCTCCTTTAGAAAAGAATATCATTTCTGAATCTTTAGAAGATAGTATTATTCTACCACTATTAATTAAAATTTGGTCTGTTGCCTTTAGTTCTTCAGGTGGGGTATGATATATAGGTTCAGTTTCAAATGGAACATCAGCAGTACCAGGAGTAAATGCTAACTCATAATCTCCACTAGTTATAGCGATAGTAGAACCATCTTCTACAACATCCTCTTCTGTTATTTCAAACTCTTTTAAATCTTCAATAGATTTATCATTTTGCCTATTTCTTATTAGTATAGTTGGAGCAAAAACATTTTCTTCATTGTTATATCCACTAAAACGAATTGATTGTCCAAATCTCGATTGTATTACCTTATCACCTTCATAATATACAAGTGGATTGATTTGTGTTGGTTCAAAATATTCTCCAAGTTTATTACTTCTATCACCATCACCTCCTGAGTTTGGAGTTCCTGTTTGAGATGTTTCTGAATATCCGGATGAATTTGAATCTGAGTTTTCTACTGGCAATCCTTGTAGTTGTGCATCCTCAACTGCATTACCTGCATTGATATCTATATTATGAATTCTTTTGTAATGTGAATTACCACCCACTTTAATTAATTCAACTACCTCACCAAGTAATGGAAGTCCTTCATCAATATTAAATGGTGGGTAATCATTTAAATCATCGAAATCATATGAAGTATCTCCCTTTTCAACAATTTTAGCAAATCCAAGTACTGAATCTAAATCCGATACATCTGAAGTTATATCATCTGGTATTGTTATTGATTCAAACTCTGTATCATTAATATGAACATATACTACGGTACCTGTAACTAACTTTTGTTTATTATTTTGATTGTTAGTTAAAAAACTAGAATTAGATTTTTGTATTCTTTGCATTACTTTCCAACCTTTTGTTTAAGTTCTTCTATTTCGTTAGTAAGTTCATCAACCTTAACATCTTGTTCATCTGCTACTTGTAAAATAGTTTCATCTAATTGTCTTAGTAGTTGTTCTTTTTCAATATCAGAAAGAAAACCAGTATCTCCTTCCGATTTTTGTGCTGCACCTATAATTCTTTGTGCAATTGCACTCATCTTAATTAATGATTCATCGTTTCTGATTGATGAATCAATTAAGTCTTTTAGGATTGGTCCTATTACTGCCATATCCCCAGCATGTCTGATTACATTTCTCATTTCTGAAATCAGTTCTGATATTCTTTGTTTCTTGTTTTGTTGATTATCATAGATATCTTTAAACAATCCACTAAGGTTTTTTCCAGGAAATAATTCAAATTCTATACTCATGATTATACCATATTAGTTGTATATAAATATAGTAAACGAAAAAACCCCACTTTTAGTGTGAGGTTTAATCTTAAACGCGTTGTTAGAATTACTTCTAATCCTTACTTCTTAATAATGTGGTACAGTACAAAAGCCCCTACAAGTCCTAACAGACCTTCAGCACTTAAACTTCCTAGAATGCCCATAATGTTATCAACTACTGATACTTCTGGCCAAAAAGGGATGTTTGTACCTTTGAAGAGTACTTCAAGTACAACTCCCAAGGCAATGATGCTAATACCAATTTTTGTTAATTCTTCAGCCCAAGAGCCTATTTTTTTCAAAAATTCCATATTGTTCTCCTTTTGTTTTAATTAAATATGAATAACTTTTCCATCTTGCAAAACTAAGGGATATCCGTTAATAACTATGGTATATATGATAAAAAAAATTACAATATATATTCAACCTTCAATTAAATAAGTGTATTAGGGGTTTATATATTTATGTATAAAAAACCCCACCGATTGGAGGGGTATTTTGTACTAACCACTTTATTATACGATTAGAGATTTCCGAGGTAATTTATAACTTAAAACAGTGTCCTCTATCTTTCAATAAGTATATTTTAATAATTAAATAATTGTTTTTCTAATAATATAATTTCCAAGTACAAGAGTGTCCATTTCACAATCAAGGAATGTTTTTATTGCATCTTCTGGTGTTAGAACCATTGTTTGGTCTTTTAAATTGAAAGAGGTATTGATAACAATTGGATACTCATTATCTATTTCAAGTTGAGTTAATAAAGAGTATATTCTTGGATTATCTTTAGAATCTAAACTCTGTATTCTTGCAGAATTATCGATGTGTGTTATAGCAGGAAGTTTATCAACGAATTCTTTCTTAACCTTTACTACTTGATTCATATATGGAACTAATCTATTATATTTAAAATATTTAACCTGTTTTTCTCTATGTACAATAGGAGCAAATGGTCTAAACCCTTCTCTTTTTTTAATCATCATATTTAAACGAGATTTCATTTGAGGGTCTCTTGGATTTGCTAATATAGAACGATTACCTAGTGCTCTTGCACCAAACTCCATTCTACCCTCAAACCAACCAATTATATTTCCATCAGTAATTTCTTTAGATATAATTTTTATTATTTGAGAATTAACTACATATTCTCCATAGATATATTTCTTAAATTTATCAATAGTAGATTTTATAGATTCCTTTGAATACTCTGGACCTAAATATGGATTGGTGTTTATCTTTCTCAATGATACATTATTATCATAGTAATAATGTAAAGCACATCCAATTGATGAACCAGAATCAGATGGTGCAGGTGGTATCCATAAATTATTATAAGAAGTTTTTTCTAATATCTTTCCATTTGCAGTTCCATTATACGCACAACCTCCACTTAAACATAAGTTACGAGATGATGATAACGAAAAAGCTTTTTCCAATAAATTAAAAAAATATTTTTCATATATAGCTTGTACAGATGCCGCTAAATCTTTATGGTCTTGTGTAAGTGGTTCTTCTGGTAATCTGTTTGGTAGTTCAAGTAACATTCCAAGTTTTTCATTAAACATATGTGTATCTGAATATTCATATGTAAATAAATCCATGTTTAATTTAAAGTTACCCTCTTTACCTGATATAATTGAATCGAATTTATCTATATACCTAGATGAATCACCATACGGTGCTAATCCCATCATTTTATATTCCCCTTCATTTGGTTTAAATCCCAAGAATGCAGTAAATGCAGAATAGAACATTCCAAGTGAATGTGGAAATTTTATTGAATCTAATTTTTTAAGTTTGTTTTTTGTTCCCTCATATATTGTAGTTGTTTCCCATTCACCAACCCCATCAACTGAAACTATAATAGCGTTATTGTATGGAGAAGTATAATATGAATACGCTGCATGAGATAGGTGATGTTCGGTAAACACAACATTTGTTTTACTACCAGTATAAGAATCAATATCTAACATTAATTCTTTATATGCAGTTTTGTTATTACTAATAATACTTTTTCTGTTAAAGTATTTTAATACTCCACCTTTTTTTGTAGAGGCTTCTATTCTATCTAATTTTTGAAAAGGAACTTCATAGAAACAAATAGAATCTAAATCTTCTTTGGTTATAGAATACTTTTTAAATAACCAATCAATCGTATTATGTGGAAATGAAGAATCGTGTTTTATACCTGTGAATCTTTCTTCTTCACACGCTCCTAACACTATACCATCTTTTATTAAAGATGCCGCTGAGTCATGATATCCACAACTAATTCCTAATATATAACTCATTAATATTTTTTATTATAAGTAATCAGTATCTATAAAATCATTATTCTTTTCTACACCAAACTTTTCTTTTTCTGTTCTGAAATCCCCATGTTCAAGATAATCATTTAACATTCTCTTTTGATGTATTTTCATTACATTGACAACTTTAGTAATGTAGTGAGTTTTACAATCAGTCATTTCTCTGATTAACAGATATAAATGTTTTTTATTAAAGTTTTCAATATGCTCACTTCTTCTAAATAATTCTAATACAGCATCTGCTATTTGTAAATCTCTTTTCTTTGTAAAGATTGAGTTTAAATTACTATCCCAAAATTCTAACATCAATTGTTTAAAATCTTTGAATTCATTATTTTCTTCAACTTCATTAAAATCATTTTCAGGATTCCATGTTTCGGGCATCTGTGAAAGGAGATTGTTTTGTTTCCATCTTTTGTAGTTACCATTATTTTTTAAAATTAAATGGTTCTTTGCTATAATTGTAAAGTAAGAAAATGCTCTACCTTTACCAGGTTTGAACATATGCATTTTTTCTACCATTGTAGATACTACTTCTGTTTGGATATCTTTTTTTGGTACATCGAAATAAGAAAACTTGAATGTATTAAGAACATTTTCTGCAAGTTTTTCGAATGGGTATTTGATTCCTTCTTCATATATCTGAGACCTTTCTTCAAAATTATCACTTGCATTATATTTTATTATTGCTTCCTGTGCAGGTGTACCAAAATAAATTTTGGATTTTTTTCTCCTTTTTTTCGCCATTATATTTCGTTGTTTAACTCTTCTATTATTTTTTTTATTTCACTAAAGCTTATACCAACCTCATCATCTTTTTCAAATGCTTGTTTAATATCTAGTTTTCTCATTGCAGTTAATGCATTTTCTACCTTATCTCTAGTTGAATAAATGGTATTTACTACCCTATCTTCTAATTGTTCGTTTTGTTTTAATAGGTTTCGAACTCCTATTAGTAGTACGATATTTATGACTACTGAAATTCCTATAACAATATTATAGGTAGTTAATAATTCTATCATGAATTTGGTTTTAATTTAATTTCATAACCACTAAACTTATTCATATAAGAAGTGATTTTTGTTCCATTACCATCCTTAAAAACTTTTCCATTTTTAAAGTATCGTTTTACAGAACCCTGTCCTCCAAGATGTGCAGCTGCCAATATACCACTTTCTGAGATGTACATACCATTAACAGTTTGTCCATCAAATACATCGATATACTTTTGAAGTTTTTCTTTGTTGTGTAGTAATAAAGCCATCATTGCTTCTTCTTGTAGTTGTGGGTTATTTAAGAATTCTTCTTTAGTTACTTTGAATCCTAATCCTTTTAAAGTACTTCTTCCAAATTGATACTTACCCATGTATCCCCACTTGTTTGTTATGTGATATCTATTACCACTTTCTCTGAATCCTAATGCATCTAAAAAGTTTTGTAACTCTTCTTCATAATGCAATTCTAGTAGGTATTTTTCTTCTTCAATTTTACAGAGTTCTTCTTCTCTTTCTTTTTGTAAATCAATTAATTCAGTTTGATTAGTTGATTTATCTTTAGTTACTGCGGAGTCAATTACTCCAAACGATAGTCCTGAAAGTACTAACGTAAATATTACTTGTCTTTTCATAAGGTCTCCCTTTAATTAAACATATTATTCTACTAATATACGAAAAAAATTCCATATATCCAAATAAAATGTAATAAATTTTTAGGCTTCTCCATGTGGTCCAAAATACATGGAGCTCATAACTGAATCATCTTCATCATCTGAGGTTGTTATCTCAATTGAATTTATTATATCTTGAATATCATCAAGGTTATCTTCAATCTTTGTTTGTAATTCTTTTTCCGTAACTAACTCGCTTTCAATCAAAATATTTATAAGTGTTTGTATAATCACATTTTGTGTTAACAACCTATCGTTAAGTTTTTTTATTTGTAATGACGTTGAGTTCATGTAGTAGTTCTTTTATAGTATTTGGATTTTCATCTCCGTAGATTAAATCACCAAACGCCTTTGTTATTGATTTATTACTATAACCGATTGTAGATGCAAGCCTAACACAAACTACTTTGAATTCGTGAATATCCATATCATCTGGTACATCTAATTCAATCTTGCTTACTTCTCTATTATGTTCTATGTAGTCTTTATCTGTATATGTAAATATAAGTTTTCCCATGTTTTAGTTTAAATTATAAGATTTCACAACCAACTGAAAGTAGTGGTTCTGCTTTTTTGTATTTCATAAATTCAGTAGAACCATCTGGTAATTTTACCATTACCCTTTCGTTTCTACCATATTTTTTTGGTGCAATAATTGTAGTAGTATATCTTCTTGAAGAATCTGTTATAAGAACTCCATTAAGGTGGTCTATCTCATGTTGAGCACAAACACACTCTAATAATCCTTCATCTGAAAAGAATTCATTAGAATCTTTCCATTCAGAATCTACCTTATCTGGTCCAAATTCTACTACACCTAAATTATCACATTCTAGTTTAAATGATTTATGTCTTATTGTTTTAACTGGTTTTCTCATGGTTTTATCTAATGATAAACATTGCTCTACATACGCAACAGTTTCCTTAGATACATCAATAACTCGTGGATTAATTAATACCAATGGTTCTTTAACATTAATTACACACGCACGAATATCCAAACCAATTTGATTTGCAGATAGTCCAATACCACCATGTTTAGTAAGTTCTGTTAATAAAGTTGTTGATATTGAATCAATTTCTTTTTTACTCATTGGTTTTGCAATCAATGGAGTTTTTAATTGACTTTCTTTTTTAATTAATTTCATCGAATAAATTTAATTGTTTTGTTACTAATTTTCTTTTCGTTACATCTCCACCAAAAGGTCTTTCATATATTGTTTCTCCCTTATCAGGTGATTCATATATTTTTATATCCTTATGATGGTTGAGATATTCTTTTTCTTTTCTGTATATATCTCGTACAGCCTTTCCCAACTCCATATCGTTTGGGTAATCTTTTACTAATTGTTCTATATTCATTATTCTGCTATGTTTAAATATTTTTCTAATAACCAAGATGAAGATTGTACTTTATCTCCTAATCCCCATACTGAAGCTATTCCATATGAATTACATACATCATTCTCTGGTGTAGTTGTTTCTGTTCTATCTCCTCCATTACCAAATGCCATATTACCTTTCAACTCACCTCTTCCTTCTTTTATCCACTTTAATCTAGCTTCATCTATAAAGTCAATTGCAGTATTATCTCCACTTGATTTTGGATTCATTATATAAACCCAATCAACTGCTTTTAGATTACTCATAATAAAAGCTCTTTCTTGTTCTTTCATAAATGATTTACCTTTTTTTCTTCGTAACCAACTATCGTTGTTTAATCCAATCCAAACTTCATCTGCCAATTCTTTAGCTATATTAATACACTCAACGTGTCCTTTATGAACAGGGTCAAATCCTCCACTCAATAGTATTACTTTATATTTTTTAGTCATCTTAAGTTATTTGTTATACAAATATACGAAAAAATTTTCATATATCCTAATTTATTTCCAATTAAATCCTGCACCCATGTGTCCAAACCCAGCAGTTCTACCGAATATTGGATTTCTAAGTTCTAGGAAATCAATAATTCCTTTAGGTGATAAATCATATCCCTTAATAAATTCGTGTTCTCCATCAACGATTGCAGTTGCTTGAAGTGGTTGGTCATATCCAATTGCATATGCAAGTTGTACCATCACTTCCTGTACCTCTGGTCTTTCTTCTAAGATATCTACTGCGATTCTTCTTCCCATATATGCCGCACTTCTATCTACCTTCGTAGCATCCTTCCCACTAAACGCTCCTCCACCAATTGGAACTCTCGGTCCGTAATTATCTACTGCTAACTTTCTACCAGTTAACCCAGCATCAGCAGTAAACCCACCAATGTTCCAATCACCTGCAGGATTACAATGTAATGCTTCAATGTGATATTGTGGATACCTACTAAAGAATCCTCCCACTAAACCTTCTAACATTTCGGTTGGTGCATTTTGGAATGAACAAACAACTCTAAGTGAGTTACCATTCATAGTAACTTGAGTTTTACCATCATATGGATATTTATCAAATACAAATTTATTTAATTCTCTTGATAGATAATATTCTTGTGGTAAGAATTCTTCATTATCTCTACAAGCATAACCAATCATAATTCCTTGGTCACCTGCTCCACCAGAATCTACTCCATTTGCAATCTCTGGTGATTGTGAGTTGATGTTAATAATAACTTCAATCGTATCATCGGTAGTTATATTATGTACTGCTCTTACGATATCTTCTCGTGTTACTACTGCATTTGAAGTAACTTCTCCTGTGATAAACACCATACCAATTCCTCCACAAGTTTCAATTGCTACTCGTGAATTTGGGTCTTGTTGTAAATGTAAATCTAATAATCTATCTGATATTCTATCACACATTTTATCTGGGTGCATCGGTGATACACATTCTGCTGTTCTAATCATCTTCTAATTTTTGTTGTAACTTTTGGATTTCTAATTTAATTTTTTGGGTCTGTGGTTTTACTAACTTTAATTCCACTATTCTTTCTATAATTTTTTTCTTATCCATTTGTTATTTGTTTTTTTAAATCCTTGTACTTCTTATTCCACTTAGAAATTTCTTCCTTATAACCTTCTTTAATCAAATCCTGTTTTTCAAGTTTTAATTTAAGTTCTTGATTTTCTTTTTCAAGTTGTTCAATTTTAATCTCGTATAATCTTTTATGTTCCATCTTAACTACACTTATTTTTAATTTCATTATATAGTTCATCAGCATAACCTGCAGGGTTTTCGATATGCTGAGCAGTAGATTCCATTTTACCTATTAAACAATTTTTAAAATGTTTACCACTTTTACCTTTTAATAAGGTTTCTATTGCACATGCTTTCATCCAAGTTCTTGGGTCATTCCCTTGAACTGATTTTTTAACATTGTTAATTGCTTCAATACATATTATTGGATTTGCCATAATTTATTTGTTTTTGTTTTTCATTCCAAAGTAAGTTCCTAATATTCCTATTATACCTGTAATTGATATTTGTATCAAATGTATGATTGATTCATCTACTGGTCTGTTTTCTTTTAAAGAAATAATAAAATCTCCTATTATTAACATTCCAAGTAAAACGATTATACCTACCGATAAAAGAAATATTATCTTATCTTTCATTTTAATTACTTAATGGTGCTTTTATTGTTGGGTGATATTTGTATCCTTCTATTTCATAATCCCATTCTCCTTTTAAAATATCTACGTTAGAAAATTTTATTGTTGGTAATGTAAAAGAACTTCTTAATCTTTGTTCTTCTGCTTGTTCAATATGATTTTTATATAAATGAGTATCACCTAAGTTCCCAATCAGTTCACCTGGTTCTAAATTTGTTTCTTCACATAATAAGAGTAATAGAGTACCATAGGATGCAATATTAAATGGTAACCCTAAGAATGTATCTACTGAACGTTGATTCCACATTAGAGATAACTTACCATCGTTTACATAACATTGGAATCCATAATGACAAGGAGGAAGAACTACTTGGTGTAATTCAGATGGATTCCATGCAGTTACCATTAACCTTCTACTATCAGGATTTTCTTTAATATTTCTAATAAGATTTGCAATTTGGTCTACATAGATAGTTTCTGCATGATTATCAAACTGCTCAAATCCTATCCACTCTCTCCATTGAGCTCCATAGATACGACCCAAGTCTCCCCATTTGTTGGCAAACTCATCATCAGTTTTGATTTGTTCGATAAACTCTTTTTGGGTCATCAAACGAGTGCAATTATTATTGGGGTCATCTATGTGAATTGTATAATCCGGCTCTTTTACACCACCAGCACTTTTACAATAATTCTTATAAGCATCACCATTCC
>Ga0257120_1000293_pt1 | contig 38689 bp, 27 predicted proteins | sample SI106_10metaG_FD_190153 | JGI IMG/M metagenome (GOLD analysis project Ga0257120, IMG submission 190153) | Marine microbial communities from Saanich Inlet, British Columbia, Canada - SI106_10 | ecosystem: Environmental > Aquatic > Marine > Inlet | place: Canada: British Columbia | collected...
GAAAAGGGGTTGCTCGCTGAAGCCCAAAAATTATATCCTAATAAAGAACTAAATGCTCTTCAAACAGTTGGTTACAGAGAGCTTTTCTCTTTTTTTGAAGAAAAAATAACTAAAGATAAAGCCATACTAGAAATTAAAAAAAATACCAGAAGATTTGCTAAAAGACAACTTACCTGGTTCAAAAAAGACCCAAACATATATTGGTTTGACTTTGAAACTGATACAACTAAAATATTGAAAAAAATTGAAGATTTTATTTAATTTTTTTAATGACTTAATAGTTTCAAAATTCAATCCCTTTTTTATCTTTGCCAAAATTATATTATAAAATGAAATTAAAAATAGTATTAGTTGTTTTTTGTTTTGCAAGTTTTTTTGCAAACAGTCAAACCAAAGTAGGTACCATAAATTCTGAATTTATTGTAGGATTAATGCCAGAAGCTAAAGAAGTTTTGAAAGAATTAAATCTTTATGCTTCAAAGTTAGACTCATCATATCAAGACAAATTAGCAGATTACAATGCTAAAGTTGCTGCTTTTCAAAAACTTGATCCTAACTTATCAGATACCTTTAAGAAAATTAAAGTTGATGAAATAAATGCATTAGAACAAGATTTGCAAAAAAGTCAACAAAATGGTAATAGTCTGATAGGCCTAAGGAGAGATCAATTAATGAATCCATTGTATCAAATTCTTGGAAAAGCTATTACTGAAATTGCAAAAGCTGATGGGTACTCACAAGTACTAACCACCTCTGGTAATGAATTTGCTTACATAGATGAAGCATTTGATATTACACAAAAAGTGATGGATAAATTAGGATTAAAAATGCCTCCTCCAGCAAAAAAATAAATAGCTATCATTAACCAATAAAAAAAGAGAAGCAATGTGCTTCTCTTTTTTTATTAAACTAATTTTAAAATTTTATCTTCTACTGTAATTTGGAGCCTCTTTAGTAATCGCTACATCATGCGGATGACTCTCATTAATACCAGAAGTAGTTATTCTAACAAACTTTCCTGTATTTTTTAAAGTTTCAATATCTTTTGATCCACAATATCCCATTCCTGCTTTTAAACCTCCAATAAACTGGTGAATACTTTCATCTAAATTTCCTTTATATGGAACTCTTCCAACAATTCCCTCAGGTACTAATTTTTTAATATCATCTTCTACATCTTGGAAATAACGATCTTTAGAACCTTGTTTCATGGCTTCAACAGATCCCATACCTCTGTAAGATTTAAATTTTCTACCCTCGTAAATAATAGTTTCTCCAGGAGATTCTTTTGTACCAGCTAAAAGAGACCCTAACATAACACAATCAGCTCCTGCAGCAATGGCTTTTGGTATATCTCCTGTGTAACGAATTCCACCATCAGCAATAACAGGAACACCAGACCCTTTTATAGCTTCAGCAACTTCTAACACAGCAGAAAATTGAGGAAAACCAACTCCTGCCACTACTCTTGTTGTACAAATAGAACCAGGACCAATTCCAACTTTTACGGCGTCAGCACCAGCTTTAACTAAATAAGTAGCAGCTTCTGCTGTTGCAATATTACCAACTACCACATCTAATGACGGAAATGCTTTTTTTACAGCTTTTAAGACAGTTACAACCCCTTGTGTGTGTCCGTGTGCAGTATCTATAATTACAGCATCTACTCCCGCATTTACTAGAGCCTTAGCTCTATCTACAGCATCTGCTGTGACACCTAAGGCAGCTGCAACACGTAATCTTCCATAACTATCTTTATTGGCTATCGGTTTTTGAGTAACTTTAGTAATGTCTCTAAAAGTAATTAACCCACGTAATTTATATTCGTCATCTACTATTAAAAGTTTTTCAATTTTATTTAACTGCAAAATAGATTCTGCATCTTTTAATGAAGTACCCACTGGAGCCGTAATCAAATTTTTCTCTGTCATTACCTCCACAATGGCTCTATCATTATTGTGTTCAAAACGTAAATCTCTATTAGTAACAATACCTCTTAATTTACCAAGGTTATCAATTACTGGAATACCACCAATTTTATGTTCTCGCATTGCATTATTGGCATCAGCTACCACGGCAGTAAGTGGAAGAGTTACTGGGTCTATGATCATACCACTTTCTGCTCTTTTTACTTTTCTAACCTCTTGTGCTTGCTTTTCTATAGACATATTTTTATGCAAAACCCCTATTCCACCTTCTCTTGCAATGGCAATAGCCATGGAAGATTCTGTAACTGTATCCATAGCGGCAGATACTATTGGTACATTAATGGTAATATTTCGTGTAAATTTTGTTTGGATAGATACTTCTCTTGGAAGAACATCTGAATAAGCAGGAACTAATAGAACATCATCGTATGTTAAACCTTCTCCTACTATCTTAGAATTATGAGCAATCATAGTACAATTAACTTAAAATTAATTGCGACCAAATTTACAACTTATTTTCTAGATAAGAAACATCAGTAATTGTAAGAATTGTTAACTTATTTTATCATACTTACTGAGCCATGAATATTGACTAAAGTTTTTTCCAGAGGAGGCCCCTAATAAAAATAACATTCCTACATAACCTTTTACGTAAAATAGAAATAACATAAATAGATATCCTACATGGTTGGCTTCTCCATAGATAAGATTTTTTGTTAGGATAGTGGAAAGTAAACTTAACAAAAATATTGAAATTCCAAGATTCTCTACGTTTTTAACACCCCAATATTTAATTCTTCTTAATGGATGCAAATCGGTACCCCATTTGTGAATTAAATAATAATACCCGTTTCCCATGGGAGCAAATAACAACGGATCGTCTGCTTTGTCTAATCTAAATAGTTTAGAGGGAGCTATAATTTTAAAACCATCTAACACTGTGTTATGAGTGAATTCTAAATCTTGAATTTTGTCTACCACTACTTTTGGATACGAACCTTTAAAGTATTTGGTGTCTAAGAATCTAAGTCTGTAGTTCACACATATTTTTTCTATGTGAGAGATATGAAAAATAGCGTTAGCGTCTATTTTATCTATATCAAATGCATTCAAAGTTTTACTGATAGGAGAGGCAGATAAGCGTTCTAAAACAGATTGATTAGTAGTTTTAATTTCATTAAAAATAGTGTGTACCCATTCAATAATATCTTCAGATTGCACCCCTTTTTTTCTTGCTTTGATTAGAGAATCGTGAATATTTGTAGGTTTTAACATAAATGTTTTTATTGGAATCATAAAAATATAAAATACATAAAATACTTACCTACTGTAAATAAACATTTACTCCTATTCATAATCATTCTATATAACATACTGATTATCAATTTATTATTAAATATTATTTTTATTTATTCTAAATAAGCTTTGTGAATCCTAAATTGATACATATATTTGCATAAAATTAATAATCTATTTATAATTAGTCTAAATAAAATGAAGGGAATTATCACACTATCAATTTGCTTAATAAGTTTTCAAATACTATCACAAACAAAATTAAAAAAAACAAAAAACAAAATAGATACAATTCAAAAATTAGATGAAATAATCATTAATTCAAATTTAATATTTGGTAATAAATATGTAGCAAGTAATAGAACAGGTTCTGCATATTTTATCTCTCCAAAAGAATTAAAAAAATTTAGTTTTACAGATATAAACAGAGCATTAAGGACTGTTCCTGGAGTAAATATATATGAAGAAGATGGTTTTGGTTTGAGGCCAAATATAAGTTTGAGAGGAACTTCACCAGAAAGAAGTTCTAAAATAACAATGATGGAAGATGGAGTATTAATTGCTCCTGCTCCTTACAGTGCTTCATCTGCATATTATTTTCCTACTATCGCTAGAATGGAAGCTGTAGAAGTTTTAAAAGGTAGTAGTCAAATCCAATATGGACCATTTACTACTGGTGGAGCTATTAACATGATTTCTAATCAAATTCCAGAATCTTTTAGTGGAAGAATAAGAAGCAGTTATGGTAGTTTTAATTCTTCTCAATTTCATGCAATTATTGGTGATAATATAAATAATTTTGGGTATTCATTAGAATATTTGAATTATGGTTCAGATGGTTTTAAGAAATTATCTAATGATAAAAATACAGGTTTTGATAAGAACGATATTGTATTAAAATTTAAAGTAAACTTATTTCCACAAGCAGCTGTTAAACAGTCTTTAGATATAAAATTACAATATTCTGATGAGGAATCCAACGAAACATATTTAGGGTTAACAGATAATGATTTTAAAACAAATCCTTTTAAAAGATATGATGGTTCTGCCAAGGATTTAATGAAAAACATTCACAGACAAGTTGTTCTTACCCATACTATAGATTTCACAAAGAACTTCAGAATAACCACAAATGCTTATCATAATTATTTTAAAAGAAATTGGTATAAAGCAGATTATATAACATTTAATGGAGACAAACAATCTATTGGCAAAGTTTTTGGAAACCAAGATAACTTTAACAATCATCTTTCGTTTGCAAGAGGTGAAATTAATTCAGATGGCGACGATTTTATGAATGTAAGAGCCAATAATAGAGTTTATAATTCAAAAGGAATTCAAACAAAGTTTGATTACCACTGGTATAATAATGATGTTTTTCATGATATAGAGATTGGTTTACGATACCACTACGATGATGAAGATCGTTTTCAATGGATAGATGATTATAGTATAAACAATGGAGTGTTAAGTTTATCAAATGCGGGAATCCCTGGCACAAACGCTAATCGAATTAGTAGTGCTAAAGCATTTGCAGCTTCTACAACTTATAGATTAAAGTATAAAGGATGGACTTTTACTCCAGGAATACGCTATGAAAATATTTCTTTACAAAGAGAGAATTTTGGAGGAAGTGATCCTTCTAGGACTGGAGATAATTTATCTACTAGAGAAAATAACGTAGAAGTATTTATTCCTGGTGTTGGTACTAATTATAAATTCAATAATAATTTTTCAATTTTTGGTGGGATTCACAAAGGTTTTTCACCTCCTAGTAATCAAGCAGGTCAAAAACCTGAAGTAAGCATCAATTATGAGTTAGGAAGTAGATTTGGTGTTGGAAAATTAAGAGGAGAAACTGTCTTCTTTTTCAATGATTATAGCAACCTATTAGGTAGTGATTTAGCTGCTACTGGTGGAACAGGCACATTAGATCAATTTAATGCTGGAGAAGTGGATGTTAATGGTCTAGAATTGCTTCTAAACTATGATTTTTCTAATCAAGAATCAACTATTAAAATCCCTTTTACTTTAGGTTATACTTTTACTAATACAGAGTTTAAAAATAGTTTTGGAAGTGATGAAGATCTATGGGGAGAAGTTACAAGTGGTGACGAATTACCCTATTTATCTAAACACCAATTTAACATTGGAATATCTTTAGAACATCAAAAATATGAATTGAATTTTAATGGACGTTTTAATGGAAAATTTAGAACACAAGCAGGAATAGGTTCTATTCCACAAGATGAATTAGTAAACTCAAATTTTATAATTGACTTTTCTGGAAAGTATTTTATTACTGAAAACTTCTCGGCTACTGCTAACATTATTAATTTATCAGATAATATTTATGCTGCATCAAGAGTTCCAGCAGGACTTAGACCAGGTCATCCTTTTGGAGCTTATTTTGGATTTGAATTTAAATTTTAGCTGTACTTATCTTATCATTAAAAAAAGAAGAGGTTTATTTAAAGCCTCTTCTTTTTTTTAATTATGTCCTATAAACTTTTTAAATATAATATCATTCCTTTTCTAATGTCTGAGGAAGTTTCTGATAAATTAGGAGTATAAACAGAAATTACATCTGGATGATTAGGAGTTAAAAAAGGAATGTCAAATCCTTTAATTAGGTAATCACTAATCGCAATTGTATATATTTTTGAAGGATTGATAGTACTGTTGTTTATAGAAAATAGAGTATCATTCATCTCTATTGAGCTACGTTGTAAATAAGCACCTGAACCAGCTGCATTGTTACCATACTCTAAAACTTTTTTCAATAAACTTCCTCTCATTTTTACTTTTAAAACTGACCCTCCAAAAGGCAATACTCTGAAGGCATCTACGCTATTGATATCTCCAACTAATTGGTCATCAATTCGAATAGAACCACCGTTCACAATAGAACAGTCTACTTCATTATTGTATGAATAGGCCATAGATTTCGCTATCAATTGACCAAGGTTCGTTTGATTAGATCTAATTGGAATATCTCTTCCATCTAAAGGAATGTTAGTATGGTAAATGATTTCGTATGGATTTTCTACAATTTTTGATATTTGAGAATTCATGACCTCCATCCATTTATCAACTACTAACTTTACTTTTTTGTCGTCTACAATTGAAGTATCTATTGTTTTTAACAATGAAGAAATGGAGATTTCTTTGGTCTTTTTATTAAAATTTATAGAATGAATATATGCGGTTTTAGCATTAGCATCTGCTTTAGTAATTTTTACATTACCAATCATTTCATTTTTATGATCATGTTCATGACCTCCCATAATCAATGGAATGTTGGGTAATAATCTAGCAATTTCTCTATCATGTTCTATTTTAACGTGTGTAAGCCCTATAACAACATCTACCTCCTCTTTAATAAGTTCATATTCTTTTTGAATAGAACTAAACATATCTTTATATAATACATACTCTTTTGGGTTAGATGGAATACAAACACTAATAAAACCTATTTTAATTTTTGTGCCATCTGCATCTGAAATCTCTTTAATAAATGATCCTTTAATATTTCTACTTATTCCATCAGTCAACTGATAAAATCGTTTTATAGTATCTGAGTTTTTAAGAAATATATTAGAAGAAATCCATGGAAAACTACTTTCATTTATTCTGTTTTGAAGATCTTTTTTAGGAATGTCAAATTCATGATTTCCAAAAGCTACCACATCAAAATTCATAGCATTCATCACCTCAATCATTTGTTTACCACGAATTTTCTCACCATTTATTTTCATTCCTCCCAATAATGATGGATTTAGAAAATCACCTGCCATCACTAGCATTGTGTTCTCATTTTCTTTTAATAATTCTTTATGAATGGTTTCTACCCTTGCCATTCCTCCAAAGTTTCCTCCCTGTATAGAAGATATTTCATAAACATCGTTAAGCTGTAATAAAGTAAAAGATATTTTATTATCGTCTACAGTACATGATCCCAAAAATAAGGAGAGTAATAATGTAAATATTTTTAACCTTTTCATTAAAATAGTATCGTTAAATTAAAATATTTTTAATGCCTGATTATAAGCACTCTCAAAACTCATTGGTTTAATTCCAGTAACCACTTTCTGTTCAGTAAAGTAAGAGATAAGCTTTTCAGTTGGCATGTTTCCAGTTAATTCGTCTTTTGCCATTGGACATCCACCATACCCTTTAATAGCTCCATCAAAACGTTTACAACCAGCATGAAAAGCTGCATGTACTTTTTCATGCCATAAACTTGGTGAGGTATGTAAATGTGCTCCAAATTCAATAGCTGGATAGGTTGGGATTAAATTTGAAAATAAATGTGAAATTACATCTGGAGTAGAACTTCCAATAGTATCTGACAATGATAAAATTTTCACTCCCATGCCAGAAAGCTTTTCTGTCCATTCAGAAACTATCTCAACATTCCAAGGATCACCATAAGGGTTTCCAAAACCCATAGATAAATAAGCTACCACTTCTTTATTAGCATTATTGGCTATAGTTAGAATTTCTTTTAGAGCATCTATAGATTGATGAATTGTCTTATGAGTATTACGCATTTGAAAATTTTCAGAAATCGAAAAAGGATATCCTAAATAATCTATTTCTTCAAATTGAACAGCATCGTTAGCACCACGAACGTTTGCAACAATAGCTAGTAATTTACTTGTTGTTTGTGATAAATCTAACCGAGCCAGCACAGCTGCAGTATCACGCATCTGTGGAATTGCTTTGGGTGATACAAAACTGCCAAAATCAATGGTGTCAAAACCAACTTTTAATAAGGAATTAATATAATTTGCTTTAGCTTCTGTAGAAATAAAGTGGCTCTTAATACCTTGCATGGCATCTCTAGGACATTCAATTATTTTTACTTTATTCATCACTAATCAAAGATACAATTTATCGCTTATTAATCTTAAATCAAGATAAAAAGTGCAATTCCAATAAAAACAATAATTTGCATCCATTTTAACCAAACCTCTATCTGTTTATTCTGTTGAATTCTCTCTGAGATGGAACCTCCTAATAATGCTATGGTAGAAAAAATAACAAATGATACTAAAATAAACACCCCTCCTAAAACATAAAATTGAACTACTGTTGAAAGTTCATTTGAAAATAAAAACCCAGGAAATAAAGCAAGAAAAAAAATAGTTACTTTGGGATTTAATACATTCATCATAAATCCCATTTTAAACAATTGAAATGGTGTTTTTTTTTGAATGTTTTGAGTTATCATTGTAATAGTAGCATCACTTTTAAACACTCTATAAGACAAAAAACATAAATAAATTGCTCCTAAAAGTTTTATAACTAAAAAAATAGTATTGTTTTCTTTAATAATGGTAGAAACACCAAATGCCACAAATGTTGTATGAACCAAACAACCACTCATTAAGCCAGCTATAGTAGATATACCATATTTTTTACCATGAACAACGCTTTGCATTAAAACAAAAATATTGTCTGGACCAGGAGATATTGCCAAAAGGGAAACAGCCAATACAAATGAAATTAATATGTCCATTATTGCTGTTTAAAAATCACTTTAATAATGCTTTGTTTATCTGTTTGATTAACCCTGGTCCTTCATAAATAAAACCAGTATATATTTGAACTAAATCTGCACCAACTTCTATTTTTTCAAGTGCATCTTCGGCAGAATGAATACCCCCTACTCCAATAATAGGGAATGCTTTATTGGAAGTATCTTTCAAATATTTAATTACTCTTGTGCTTTTCTCTTTTATTGGTAAACCACTAAGGCCACCATTTCCAATTTCTTGTAAATGTTTTTTTGAGGCTTTTAATCCGCTTCTGGAAGTAGATGTGTTAGAAGCTATGATACCGTCTATCTTTGTTTCTGCAACTATTTCAATAATTTCATCTAATTGATTGTTATTTAAGTCTGGAGCAATTTTTAATAAGATTGGTTTTTGAGTAGGTTCTAACAAATTTAGATTTTGAATAGCTAAAATTAATTCTAGCAAGTATTCTTTATCATTTAACTTCTCATGACTGCCTACATTTGGACAACTTACGTTTAATACAAAATAATCTACATAAGGGTGAAGTCCTTTAAAACATTCTTCATAGTCATTGGTATAATTTTGTGGAGATGTTTGAGTATTTTTACCAATATTACCTCCAATAATGAGCTTTCCTTTGTTTTTCTTTAATTGTACAATCGCAGTTTCTAAGCCATCGTTATTAAAACCCATTCTGTTAATAATCCCCTGGTCATCTTTTAATCTAAATAATCTCTTTTTAGGGTTTCCCTCCTGACCTTTTGGGGTTACCGTTCCAATTTCTATAAAACCAAAGCCAAAGTTTGCCAATTCATTATACAATACTGCATTCTTGTCAAAACCAGCTGCCAACCCTACAGGGTTTTTGAATGTAATACCAAATAAATTTCTTTCTAGGCGTTTATCTTCAATAAGATACATCGCTCTAAAGATTGCAGAGAAAAAAGGAACTTTACAAAGAAAACGAATTAACGAAAAAGTAAAATAGTGTATTTTTTCTGGGTCAAATAAAAAAAGAAATCGACGAATGAATAGTTTGTACATATCTTATTAAAAAAAGCTCCAAAAGGAGCTTATTATTATCTTAAAACAGCCTCTAAATTTTTTTCAAATGACTGTTGTAATTTTTGCATAATTTTATCTATTTGAGAATCCTTAAGCGTCTTATTACTGTCTTGAAGAACAAAACTAACAGCGTAAGATTTTTTTCCTTCAGGAAGCTTATCTCCCTGATACACATCAAATAACCCTACATCTTTGAGTAAATTTCTTTCTACTTGAAATGAAAGATTATATATTTCTTTAAAGGTTACTTTTTCATCAATTAACAAGGCTAAATCTCTTTTTACCGAGGGGAATTTAAGTAATGAAGAAACTTTTATTTTCTTTTTCCCTGAAATTTCATTTAATGACTTCCAATCAAAGTCTGCAAATAATACTTCTTGTTTAATTCCAAATTCTTTTAGAACTCTTTTATTGATAACACCAAATTCTACCAACTTATTTTTACCTAAGCTAAATACTATTCCTTCAGAAAATAAGTCAGATTTAACTGGGCTAGTTTTTAGATTTGTTACTCCTATTCTCTCTAAAATAGACATTACTATTCCTTTTAAATAAAAGAAATCTGAGTTTTTAGATACATGAGTCCAACTATCCTTTGTTTTAGCTCCAGATACAAATAGGCTAAGATGTTTATCTTCTTGATATCCCTTCTCATATTTGTGATAAGTTTTCCCAAATTCATATAATTTTAATGAACTATTTTTTCTATTAATATTATAAGAAATAGATTCTAAACCACTAAAAAGCAAGGACTGTCTCATTACTTTAAGTTCATTACTCAGCGGATTTAGCATGGTTACATTGAACTCTGATTTTAGATTTTCTGAAAATGTAATATACTCCTCTTTGGTAAGAGAATTTGCCATTGTTTCATTAAAACCTAAATTGGTTAATTGATTAGCAATACTGTTTTCTAATGTTACCTCTTTATTTGTATTAAAGGAGATTGAAGAATTTAATTTATGAGAAAACTTAATATTATTATAACCATAAACTCTAAGAATTTCTTCGATAACATCTGCCTCTCTTTGAACATCAACCCTGTAGGAAGGAATTGTAAGACCAAGGCCTCCCTCTGTTTCACTATTAATTTTTATTTCTAAAGAAGCTAAAATATTTTTTATAGTTTCTTTATCTATTTCTTGACCAATTAAACGAAAAGCGTTCTCGTAAGAAAGAAACACCTGAAAATCTTCCATTTTTTCAGGATAAAAATCCATCACATCTGATGCAATTTTTCCATTAGCATATTCCTTTATTAAAAGAGCAGCTCTTTTTAATGCATACTTTGTAAAATTGATATCTATACCTCTTTCAAATCGGAAAGATGCATCTGTATTTAAAGCGTGTCTTTTTGCTGTTTTACGGATAGCAACTGGATTAAAATAAGCGCTTTCTAAAAAAATTGAAGTTGTTTTGTCTGTAACTCCCGACTTCTCTCCTCCAAAAACTCCTGCAATACACATTGGATTAGATTCTCCATCACAAATCATGATGTCTTCTGCGTGTAACTCTCTTTCTATTGAATCTAACGTTGTGAATTTTGTTCCAGATTTTAATGTTTTTACTAGAACTTTATTTCCTTTAATCTTATTTGCATCAAAAGCATGTAGAGGTTGCCCCAACTCGTGTAATACATAATTAGTGATATCTACCACATTATTTTTAGGTGAAATCCCTATGGCTTTTAGCTTGTTTTGAATCCATTCTGGAGAATCTTTAACTTCAATATCTACTATAGATATTCCACAATACCTTTGTGCTAAATCTTTATTCTCTACTTCTATATCAAAACGAAGTCTTCTCTCATCTACATGAAAATCACTAACAGAAGGTGTTATCAATTCTAAATTAATACCATGTTGTATAAGTCCTGCACGAAAATCTCTTGCTACTCCGTAATGACTCATTGCATCAGCTCTGTTTGGAGTTAAGCCAATTTCAAAAACATGATCTATCTCTATATCAAAAACTTCTGCAGCGGGTGTTCCTGGTTTCAACTTCTTATCAAGAACCATAATACCTTCATGACTGGTTCCTAAACCTAGTTCATCTTCGGCACAAATCATTCCATGACTCTCCTCTCCTCTTATTTTTCCTTTCTTAATTTTAAAAGCTGTTCCTTTATCATCATATAGAGTGGTTCCAATGGTTGCTACCGGTACTTTTTGTCCAGACGCAACGTTGGGTGCTCCACAAATAATTTGTACGGGAACCTCTAATCCCAAATCTACAGTAGTTATTTTTAAACGGTCTGCATTAGGGTGTTGCACACATGTTAAAACCTCACCAATTACAATACCCTCAAGACTCCCTTTTATAGACTCAATAGTTTCAACACCTTCAACTTCTAATCCAAGATCTGTGAGTAATTCACTTGTTTTATTAGTCTCCCAATTAACTTGTAAAAATTGTTTCAACCAATTATATGATATCTTCATCTAACTTTTTAAGATTTAACTGCAAATTTAAATAAATTAAAGTCTTAAATAGAAGTTTTTTTTAAATTTACAATATGTATAGATATAGTATTCACATACTCACAAATTAATTTATTTATAACATGATTTAATCTACATAAAATCACACTTATCATCTCCTTATGGAAACATCTAATTCATACTGTAATTTCGCTTACAATCAAAAAGAAGACAATATTCACAAGTTGTATCATGATACCCAATATGGTTTTCCTATACATTCAGATAATGAGCTATTTGGCAGATTAATCTTAGAGATTAATCAAGCTGGTTTATCTTGGGATATTATTTTAAAAAAACAAGAAAACTTTAGGACAGCTTATTCAAATTTCGATATTAAGTCGGTTGCTAACTATAATCAAACAGATATAAATCGTCTTTTAAATAATACTGGAATCATTAGAAATAAACTAAAAATAAATGCTGCTATTCATAATGCCTCTGTTATCATGAAAATTAAACAAGAAATGGGATCTTTTCAATTGTGGTTAGATCATCATCATCCAAAAACTAAAGGTCAATGGGTGAAATTGTTTAAAAAGACATTTAAATTTACTGGTGGAGAAATTACAGGAGAATTTTTAATGAGTACCGGGTATTTAGAAGGAGCACATCATAAAAATTGTCCAATATTTAGTAAGGTTTTAAAGAATAATCCTACTTGGTATTCTAACTGATGTTAGACCAAGCTCCAGAGGTTTTAGAAATTTCAGCAAATGTTTTATGAATTTGATTGTTTTCCGATTTTAGAAGGTTTGGATCTTCTTTTAAAAGATCTATTGCAGCATTTCTAGCGTTGTAAAGAATTGGTGAATCTTTAACAACATCTGCTATTCTAAGATTTAGAACACCGCTCTGCTGGGTACCCATCATATTTCCAGGGCCACGTAACTTCAAATCTACTTCGGCAATTTTAAAACCATCTGAAGTTTCTACCATTGTTTTTAATCTAGTCTTGGCTTCAGAGGATAATTTGATTCCAGATAATAATACACAATAGCTTTGATCTCCTCCTCTTCCTACTCTACCTCTAAGTTGATGCAATTGACTTAATCCAAAACGTTCTGAACTTTCAATAACCATAATACTAGCATTGGGTACATTCACTCCTACCTCTATAACGGTTGTAGCAACTAAAATCTGAGTTTCCCCTTTAACAAAGCGTTGCATTTCATATTCTTTGTCTGGAGCTTTCATTTTACCGTGAACAATACTAATTTGATATTTAGGTATCGGAAATTCTCTTGAAATACTTTCAAAACCATCCATTAAATCTTTATAATCCATAGCTTGAGACTCTTGAATTAGTGGATATACAACATAGACTTGTCTTCCTTTCTCAATCTCTTTTTTCATGAAATTGAAAACAGCTAATCTATTTTTATCAAATCTATGGACAGTTTGTACCTCTTTTCTACCCGGTGGCAACTCATCTATTACAGAAATATCTAAATCCCCGTAAACGCTCATAGCCAGTGTTCTTGGAATAGGTGTAGCAGTCATCACTAAAATGTGTGGTGGCAGTTTATTTTTTTTCCACATTTTAGAGCGTTGAGCAACTCCAAACCTGTGTTGTTCATCTATAATTGCTATTCCTAAATTTTTAAAGGATACCTTTTCCTCCAAAATTGCATGTGTTCCAATTAAAATATGAAGTTGACCATTTTCTAAATTTTCATGAATTTCTCTTCTTTTCTTTACTTTAGTAGAGCCTGTTAATAAATCTACTGAAATATTCATTTTTTTCAATAGATCACTAATCGCATAATAATGTTGAGTTGCTAAAATCTCTGTAGGCGCAATAATTGAAGCTTGAAAACCATTATCTATAGCCAATAACATTGATAAAAGAGCTACTATTGTTTTTCCTGAACCTACATCACCTTGTAATAATCTGTTCATATGGGCATTAGAGGCTACATCTTTTCTAATTTCTTTTAGTACTAATTTTTGCGCATTGGTAAGTTTAAAGGGAAGATGCTCTGTATAGAACTCATTAAACACCTCTCCAACTTGGTTAAAAACATACCCTTTAATTTTATTTTTTCTAATGATTTTTTTTCTGATTAGCTGTAATTGTATGAAAAATAATTCTTCAAATTTTAAACGGTATTGAGCTTTTTCTAACATTTCAGGAGATGTTGGAAAATGAATATTAAGCAACGCTTCTTTTTTTCCTATTAGTTTATGAGCAGAAATTAACTCGGAAGACAAACTTTCTTCAATTTTTTCAAATATTTGTTGAAGAAGTTCTTGAATATAACCCCTAAACACTTTATTACTTACTCCACTATTTACTAATTTGTCTGTTGAAGAGTAAATGGGTTGCAATTTGGTTTGAAGCTTAGCCTTATAATCATTTAAAATATCCATTTCTGGATGAACTATGGAAAACATTCCTTTAAAGTGATTTAATTTTCCATAAACAACATATTGAGTATTTATTTTTAAGGAATCTTTAATCCACTTATGTCCTTTAAACCATACTAATTCTATGAATCCTGTTTCATCTTGAAATCTAGCAATTAATCTTGTCCCTGTCTTTTGTTTAACCGTTTTAACTTGGGTAATGACTCCAATTATTTGAACCTCTGAAGTATTATTAACTAGCTCATTAATTTTATAAAATTTTGTTCTATCTATATATCTGTATGGAAAAAAGTGGAGGAGATCATTTATAGTTCTTAACCCTATTTCTGATGTAAGTTTACTAGCTCTAGCATTACTAATACCTCTAATGTAGTAAATAGGATTATTTAGATTCATTAGTTCTTAGATTTAATGCTAAATTAATGATATTTAATGATATTTAAATTTTAAATTCCTTTTGATTCCATTAATGTGTGTAGGAATGAAGTAATTCTAAACGATCGATTTAAGGTGACTAGAAATAATTTACCTATAAAACTTCGAAACGAACAAGATGGAGTTTATGTATCTTTTTACATCATAGAAAAAAGAGGAAAAGTCATCTTCAAAGACTTTACTAAAAAGAAAAAAGATTAAGGTTTTAAACTCAAAGTCTTTAGTATCTTTGTACCCTAAATTTTTGTAAGTTGAGATTACATAGAAACTTAGTGTACACTGTAATAGATAGTATTAGAGATATTTTTAATGAAGGTGTCTATGCAGATAAAGCAGTAGAAAAAGCGCTAAAAAGGGATAAACGATGGGGAAGTCGTGATCGTAAATTTGTAGCAGAAACCATCTATGAAATTGTTCGCTGGAAGCGTTTATATGCAGAGATAGCTGAGGTTAAGGAGCCTTTTGATAGAAATAACTTGTGGAGACTATTTTCTGTTTGGTGTGTTTTAAAAGGCATAGCGTTACCAGACTGGAATCAAATAGAGCCCACACCTTCTAGACGTATAAAAGGAAAATTTGACGAACTTTCAAAAATTAGAAAGTTTAGAGAATCTATTCCAGATTGGATAGATGAAGTTGCTGTTTCAGAACTTGGTGAAGAATTATGGACTAAAGAACTTGCCGCTCTAAACAAACAAGCAGAAGTAATACTTAGAACCAATACATTAAACACTACCAAAGAAGAACTTCAAAAAAAACTTCAAGATGAAAGTATTTTTACTGAATTTATACCCAATCATTCAGATGCATTAAGATTGGTAGAAAGAGCCAATGTTTTTAGAACAGAAGTATTTAAAAAAGGATATTTTGAAGTACAAGACGCCTCTTCTCAGTTGGTAGCAGAATATTTAGATGTTGCGCCTGGCATGAAAGTTATCGATACATGTGCTGGTGCTGGAGGAAAAACATTGCATTTAGCCTCTTTTATGAAGAATAAAGGACAGATTATTGCCATGGATATTTACGAGAGTAAATTAAAGAAGCTAAAAATTAGAGCTAGAAGAAACAAAGTACACAACATAGACACTAGAGTCATAGATTCTACCAAACCCATCAAAAAACTTTATAATAAAGCAGATAGAGTCTTAATTGACGCTCCTTGTTCTGGAATAGGTGTTTTAAGAAGAAATCCTGACTCTAAATGGAAGCTTCAACCAGAATTTCTAGATAATATTAAGAAAGTACAGCAAGATATCTTACAAAAGTATTCTAAAATGGTAAAATCTGGCGGAAAACTTGTGTATGCTACTTGTTCTGTATTGCCCTCTGAAAATCAAAATCAGATAACCGAATTTCTAGCCTCTGAATCAGGAAAAGATTTTAAACTAATTAAAGACAATAAAGTATTTGCTCACACCTCTGGTTTTGATGGGTTTTACATGGCATTGTTGGAGAAAAATAATAACTAATAAAATACTGATGTTAAAAAATATATTTTCAATACTGTTGCTTTTGGTTGGTATTCAAATTCATGCACAAATACCCTCTGGATATTACGACAGTGCTACTGGTAGCGGTTATACGTTAAAAAGTCAATTAAAAACTATCATTTCAAATGGTCATGAAGATCAGGGTTACGGTGCCTTATATAATGCTTATGTAACTTCAGATAATGATACTTTTTATGAAAATGATAATACCGTATTAGACATGTATTCTGAAAATCCTACTGGAACAGATTCATATAATTATAATCATAACGATAGAAATTGTGGAAGTGGTTTAAATTACGATTCTGAAAATGATTGCTACAACAGAGAACATATTTTTCCACAAGGTTTTTTCGATAAGCAACTTCCTATGAGAACAGATATTCATCATGTTGTTCCCTCTGATGGTTATGTAAACAGCAGAAGAGGCAATTACCCCTTTGGTGAAGTTTCAAATGCAACATGGACATCTAATAATGGTTCAAAAGTAGGGCAAAACACCTATGGTTCATATTCAGGAGTTGTTTTTGAACCCATCGATGAATTTAAAGGAGATATAGCAAGAATGCTATTGTATTTCGCAGTGAGATATGAAGACGAGGTAACAAGTAATACTTGGGACAGTCATACCACTACTAACAACCCTTTAAACGGAACTAATGATCAAGTGTATGAAACTTGGTATCTACAATTACTCTACAAATGGCATAATGAAGACCAGGTTAGTGATAGAGAAATATTAAGAAATAATGAAGCTTACGATTTTCAGGGAAATAGAAACCCTTTTATAGATCATCCAGAATATGTTCAAGATATTTGGGGTACTGTACTATCTGACACAAACTACTCTTTGGATAAAAAAACATCCATTTATCCAAATCCAGCTTCAGAAAATTATATTTACGTAAAAAGCAATGAACAAGTGACGGTAAAGATATTCTCTTTATTAGGAAAAAAATTGATTCAAAATATCATTGAGCCTTCAAATAATAAAATGGATATTTCTATCATAAAAAGTGGGGTGTATATCATTAAAATATCTAATAATAGTAGTTCAATCACTAGAAAATTTATTAAAAGATAACCAGGAAATTGTTCTAATATTTAATAAACTTTTTATTAAAAGAGTTATTAGAATCTAAATCTTGGATTTTTAACATATAAACTCCTTTGGCTAAAGATTGAAGGTTCATTTTTATAGTACCGGAAATCTTTTTGTCTACCATCATGGTTCCCAATAAACTATAAATAGTTACTCTGTAGCTTCCGGTCTCTATTTGAATAGTTAAGTCTGTTGTAACTGGATTAGGAAAAACAACAATAGATTTTTCAAAAATAAATTCATTGGATGATAACTGGTCTCCTACAATTGAAATATTTCCTTGATCATCAAAAGGATCAGACCATATTTCATTCGTATAAATAGCTGAACCTGTTAGCGTTTTTAAGAAATCTACTAAGGCATTTTTTTCGTTAGTGGTCAAGTTTAATTGCTGAGTTTGATTCCCAGGCCTCTGTAACCTATTATCTAAATTAGTATTAGCAGAATTATTTGGTATATTGTTATAATGATCTACAACTTGAAGCAAAGATGTCATACTTCCATCATGCATCAACGGACCATTTAAATCCCCATCAGGATTTACTAAATCTCTCAAAGAGGGTGATCGTGTATTGGTTAAATCTATCTCGGTTGTACTCCCGATTACACCAATAATTCCATTGTTTAATGTATTCGGATCGATATCAAATTCAGGAGGTGCATGACAACTTGCACAACCCGCTCCACCATTTGGAGGTGATGCTAAAAATAGTTGTTTCCCTAAATTTTCTTGTGGTGTAAAATTCGAAAAAGGGGCATTAAAATTAGGTTGTTCACTAAGTCCAATATCAAATTTAGAGTCAAATGATTGAATACTTCTTACAAACTGAGCCAAAGCTCTTTGAATTTTATCTTCGTTAATCGTAGTATTTCCGTAGGCAAACTCAAACAATGTTTCGTAATACTCTATCGCCGAAAGTTTTGTTATTAAATCATTGAAATTTGGATCACCATTAGTTCCACTAAAACCCATTTCTACATGATCTTGAATGGGTTGTGTAACCTGATCTTCTAGGCTAGTAGCTCTTTCATCCCAAAAGAATTTTCCTTCATTCGAAAATCGACTATTCACTAAACGCATAGAGTGTCTGCCTGTAGTACCTCCATTTAATCCAACACTAGATGTTAATGGATCACTAAAAGCAAAAGCTTGTTGATGACAACTAGCACATGCCACCGTATTATTTTCAGATAGATTTTTATCATAAAATAAAACTCTTCCCAAAGTAGTAATTTGGTTGTTGATTTGATTGGATTCTGGTGTGTTATCTTTTGTTATATAAGACGGAATATTTTGGCTCTCGTAGTTAAATAAGTCATCTAAGTCTATGGTTCCGCTAATTAAAATAAAAAGAAGACCTAATATACTTACTACTTTTGAGATTTTTTTCATTGTAAAAAATTTATATTAAGACTATAGTTTTCTGCAATAGTTTAAAGTATAGTAGGTTTTTTTAAAAAAAATATCCTGTTCATGGTATAGGACCGTTTAATTTTTAAAATTTAATGATTTTAAACATCTAAAGACTCAATATTCATCTAAAAAATACAATTTTAAATATATTCATTCAATATATTGATTTTTTGTTGATAAATGATTTATAACCTTTGAAAAAAGAGGTTTAGTTTAATAAACTTAAGAGTGAAAGTTTTTAAATTTGCTAGATAATTTAACAAATCATATTCAGAATGATCAATTTCTTTGGAAACCCAAACAGCAAGGTATTTGCTGTTCAAACAACAGAAGAATTAAGTAAAGAAGATAAAAATAAACTAACATGGTTATTTTCTTGCTCTGAGCTAGTTTCAAAAGAAACTAATAAACAAGTAACATCTATAGATGATTTCTTTATTGGCCCAAGATCTGCAATGATAACTCCCTGGAGTACGAATGCTGTTGAAATTACAGAAAATATGGGAATTTCAGGTATTAAAAGGATAGAAGAATTTAATCATGTTGATAAAGACTTCTCTGATTATGATTCAATGATCTTTCAAAAATTCTCAGTTCTAGATCAAAATATATTTTCTGTAAATATTAAGCCAGAACCCATCTTTTTAATAGAAGATATCGCAGCCTTTAATCTAAAAGAAGGCTTGGCTTTAAACGAGGAAGAGATAACGTATTTAGAAGGTGTTTCTAAAAAAATTGATAGAAAACTAACAGATTCTGAAGTTTTTGGTTTTTCACAGGTAAACTCTGAACATTGTAGACACAAGATTTTTAATGGAACTTTTGTTATTGATGGAGAAGAAAAAACTACCTCTCTTTTTAAAATGATTAAAGAAACATCTAAACAACATCCCAATGATATTGTTTCTGCCTACAAAGACAATGTGGCTTTTATTAAAGGACCTACTGTAGAGCAATTTGCCCCAAAAAGAGCAGATATTCCAGACTACTATAAAACAGAAAAATTTGATTCTGTAATTTCTTTAAAAGCAGAAACCCATAACTTCCCTACTACTGTAGAACCTTTTAATGGAGCTGCTACTGGCTCTGGAGGTGAAATTAGAGATCGATTGGCTGGAGGAAAAGGGTCTTTACCGCTAGCTGGGACAGCTGTTTATATGACTTCCTATTCTCGCTTAACTAAGGATCGTTTTTGGGAACAAAAAATGAAAGAACGTCCATGGTTATATCAAACTCCTATGGATATTTTAATTAAAGCTTCAAATGGAGCCTCAGATTTTGGAAATAAGTTTGGACAACCTCTTATTACAGGATCTGTTTTAACCTTTGAACACGAAGAAAATTCATCTTGTAGCAATTCAGCTGCCAGAAAACTCGGATTTGACAAAGTAATTATGCAAGCTGGTGGTATTGGTTATGGAAAAGCAAGCCAAGCACTAAAAGACACTCCTAAAGAAGGTGACAAGATTATTATTTTAGGTGGTGAAAACTACAGAATAGGAATGGGAGGAGCTGCAGTTTCTTCTGCAGATACGGGAGAGTTTGCCTCAGGAATAGAACTAAACGCAGTACAAAGGTCTAATCCTGAAATGCAAAAGCGTGCTGCAAATGCAGTGAGAGGTATGATAGAAAGTGATGAAAATTATATCGTTTCTATTCATGATCATGGTGCTGGTGGTCATTTAAATTGTTTATCTGAATTAGTTGAAGATACGGGAGGTAAAATAAATTTAGATAAATTACCCGTTGGTGACCCTACATTGTCTGCTAAAGAAATCATTGGGAACGAATCACAAGAAAGAATGGGATTGGTAATAGCAGAAAAACACTCAGATACTTTACAAAAAATTGCAAATAGAGAGCGTTCACCAATGTATACTGTTGGAGATGTTACAGGAAATAATAGATTTACTTTTGAATCTAAAAATAATGGAGATACCCCAATGGATCTAGCATTGGAAGACATGTTTGGAAGTTCTCCAAAAACCATCATGTCCGATACTACAATAAAAAGAAACTACAAGAATTCTAGATACAAAACAAAAAATTTACAAATCTACCTAGAACAAGTTCTTCAACTAGAGGCTGTTGCTTGTAAAGATTGGCTTACCAATAAAGTAGATAGATGTGTTGGCGGAAAAGTTGCCAAACAACAATGTGTTGGTGCTTTACAAATTCCTTTAAATAATGTAGGTGTAATGGCTTTAGATTATAATGGAAAAGAAGGAGTAGCTACCGCTATTGGCCACTCACCTATTTCTGGATTAATAAATCCTGCTGCTGGGAGTAGAAATTCTATTACCGAAGCACTAACAAATATGATATGGGCTCCATTAAAAGATAATTTAAAAAGTATTTCTCTTTCCGCAAATTGGATGTGGCCATGTAAAAATGAAGGTGAAGACGCTAGATTATTTGAGGCAGTAAAAGCAATTTCTGATTTTTCAATAGACTTAGGGATTAATGTTCCCACGGGTAAAGATTCTTTATCTATGAAACAAAGATATTCTAATGAAGAAGTAATCTCTCCAGGAACAGTAATTATATCAGCTGCAGGTAATTGTGATCAAATAAGTAAAGTTGTTGAACCTGTTTTGAAACATAATAACAGCTCTATTTATTATATAAACATATCTCAAGATTCATACAAATTAGGAGGAAGTTCATTTAATCAAGTTTTAAATACGATTGGTAACGAAGCTCCAGATGTTAAAAATTCAGCTTTTGTAAAAAATACGTTTAACACTATTCAAAATCTAATCAAAGAAGATAAAATCTACTCAGGGCATGATATTGCCTCAGGAGGTTTAATTACAAGTTTACTTGAAATGTGTTTTGCAGATAACAATATTGGGGCTAATATAGACCTTACCTCTTTATCTGAAAATGATTCCATAAAACTATTATTTTCTGAAAATGCTGGAATTATTTTTCAAGCTGATCCTCAAATAGAAAAAACCTTATCAGATCAACATATTGAATTTTTTACGATTGGTACTGCTGTAAAAGAGGAAGTTTTAACAATAAAAAACCATGAAGATACTTTTTCTTTAAATGTTTCAGAACTAAGAGATACTTGGTACACAACCTCTTTTTTACTAGATCAAAAACAAACAGCTAATGGATTAGCTAAGCATCGTTTTAACAACTTTAAAAAACAACCTTTACACTATAAATTTCCTGAAAATTTTACAGGAATTTTACCAACAATAGACAAAACTACTTCCAAACCTAAAGCGGCCATTATTAGAGAGAAAGGAAGTAATTCTGAAAGAGAAATGGCCAATGCCATGTACTTAGCTGGTTTTGATGTAAAAGATGTTCATATGACAGATTTAATTTCTGGTAGAGAAACTTTGGAGGATATTCAGTTTATTGGAGCTGTTGGTGGGTTTTCTAATTCTGATGTTCTTGGATCTGCTAAAGGATGGGCAGGAGCTTTCTTATACAACGAAAAAGCTAATAAAGCGCTGAAATCTTTTTTTGAAAGGGAAGATACTTTGAGTGTGGGAATTTGTAATGGATGCCAATTATGGATGGAGTTGGATTTAATAAATCCAGACCATGACATTCATGGAAAAATGACTTATAATGATTCTAAAAAACATGAAAGTGCATTTACATCTGTAAAAATTCAAGAAAACAACTCTGTTATGTTGTCCAGTATGGCTGGAGCAACACTGGGTGTTTGGATATCTCATGGAGAAGGTAAGTTTAAATTTCCTTATGAAGAAGATAAATACAACATAGTAGCCAAGTATAGTTATCAAGAGTATCCCCATAATCCTAATGGTTCAGATTTTAACACAGCAATGATGTGTGATAAAACTGGAAGACATTTAGCCACAATGCCACATATAGAAAGATCTACTTTTCAATGGAACTGGGCTCACTACCCAGAGGGAAGAAAAGATGAAGTTTCTCCATGGTTAGAAGCATTTGAAAATGCTAGAAAATGGATTAACTCAAAAAAATAAAAAAACAAGTATTTTTCCAGTTTTAATTTACCTGAAATTTTGTTATTTTCTTATTAAGTATTAACCGATAATTTTTTTGTGAAGATAAATTTATCATCTGTAAACATAGGTTTCAGAAATGAAACCTATTTTTTTTTATCTTGCTGTCTTATAAAACCAACATGATAAATAAAATAACACGTGTTTTTGATTGCATAGAATATCAAAAAAATAATTATCCACAAGATAAATCGTTAGTCTATAAAGAAAAAAACAACTGGAAAAGTTACTCAAGTCAAGATTTTATTACTATTTCTAATAATGTTAGTAGGTCTTTATTAAAATTGGGATTGAAGCCAAATGATAAAGTAGCCATCATAGTTCCAGTTAATCAACCTAAATGGCATTTTTTAGATATAGGTATTTTACAGATTGGTGCACAAAATGTTCCTTTATATGCCACATTATCAGAAAAGGATTACCAATATGTATTAAATCATTCAGATTCTAAGTATTGTTTTATTGCTGGTGATGATATCTATGAAAAAGTTAAAAAAGTTCAAGATAAAACTCAGCTTAAAGAAGTATATAGAATAGATAGGCAATCAGATATTGGTTGGGAATCTTTTTTAAAGCTGGGAAAAGATGAAAAATCTCAAGCTAAAGTAGAGGAGTTAAAAAAATCTATTAAGCCAAAAGATTTGGCAACAATTATTTATACATCTGGTACAACTGGAACTCCAAAAGGGGTTATGTTGTCTCATCACAATATTGTTGAAAATATTAAAGCAACTGCAGATAGATTAAATATTGAAGGTCCTGGTAAAAAAACAATCAGTTACCTACCTGTTAGTCACGTGTTTGAAAGAACAGCTGGTTATTATTCACAAATGATGGGTTTTAGCACCTATTTTGCAGAAAGCATTGAGTTATTAGGTGATAACATCAGAGAGGTTAGGCCTAGCATGATGGCAGTTGTTCCTAGATTACTAGAAAAAATATTTGATAAAATTGTAGATAAAGGAAGCAACTTAACCGGTTTAAAGAAAAGACTTTTCTTTTGGGCTTTAGAGCTAGGAGAAAAATATGAACCTTATGAAAAAAACGGATCTTGGTATCACTTTAAATTAAAAATTGCAAGAAAACTAATTTTTGTAAAATGGCAGGAAGCACTGGGTAGTAATTTAGAATTTATGATCTCCGGAAGCGCACCACTTCAACCGAGGTTAATTAAAGTTTTTACTGCAGCGGGTATTCCAGTTTATGAGGGGTATGGAATGACAGAATCTTCGCCTGGTGCTACATTAAACGATTTAAGAAATAATTCATTAAAAATAGGTACCGTTGGTAAAGCCTTAAAAGGAATAGAAATTAAAATAGCAGATGATGGTGAAATTTTAATGAAAGGACATTGTATAATGCAGGGATACTACAAAAGAGATGATTTAACAGCAGAAACAATTAAAAATGGATATCTCCATTCTGGAGATATTGGAGAAATCGATTCTGAAGGTTTTTTAAAAATCACTGATAGGAAAAAAGAAATTTTCAAAACTTCTGGTGGGAAATATATTGCTCCAACTGTTATAGAAAGTCAATTAAAAAAATCTCGTTTTATAGAACAAATAATGGTTATTGGTGAAGCTCAAAAAATGCCTGCAGCTTTAATCCAAATAAACTTCGAATACGTAAATGAATGGATTAAAAGAAAAGGATACGAGGTTGATGATTTGCAAAATAGTAATGAGCTAAGAAATAGAATTCAACAAGAAATAGATGTTTGCAACAAAGATTTTGGCAAATGGGAACAAATCAAAAAGTTTGAAATCACCAAGGAAGAATGGACTGCTACATCAGGTCACTTAACACCAACTCTTAAAATGAAAAGAAAAATAATTTTAGAAAAACATAAAAATTTATATAACAAAATATATAATCTTTAAGAAATAATACCCTAAAATATCATATTGTGAAATCTATTGGTTTTTTGTAATTTGGCTTCATAACTTTTTATAAAAACAAATTAACTTTATGTCTTCAGAAATAAGCAGATTATTTGACTTCCCTTACTTTTCCCAAAAAAAATATAACCTAAAAAATGCTTTGGTTACTAAATACGGAAATAAATGGGTATCAACTTCAAGTGAAGAGTACATATTTAAAGCAAATACTATCAGTAGAGCTTTGCTTCGTTTAGGGGTAAAAGCAAATGATAAAATTGCTGTTATTTCTACCACAAATAGAACCGAATGGAATATTGTAGACATAGGAATTCTTCAAACCGGTGCTCAAAATGTACCCATATACCCTACCATATCTAAAGAAGATTATGAATATGTACTAAATCATTCTGAATCTATTTATTGTTTTGTATCAGATGTATCTATTGTAGAAAAAATCAATAAAATTAAAGGAAATACAAAGCTTAAAGAGGTGTATACTTTTGATGAGATATCTGATGAAAAAAATTGGAAAGAACTTCTAGAACTTGGAAAAGATACCTCAAATCAAAGCGAGGTTGAAGCCAGAAAAGATGCTGTAAAAAGTGAAGATTTAGCAACGCTTATTTATACCTCTGGAACTACAGGAAGACCTAAAGGAGTAATGTTATCACACGGAAATATTGTATCTAATGTTTTAACAAGTGAAGAAAGTGTTCCGTTAACCAAAGGAAACGACAAAGCCTTAAGTTTTTTACCCGTATGTCATATTTTTGAACGTATGATACTTTATTTATACCAATATTGTGGTGTAGAGATCTATTTTGCTGAAGGGGTAGAAAAATTAGTTGAAAATGCACAAGAAATTAAGCCTCATGTATTGACAGCTGTTCCAAGGTTGTATGAAAAAATATATGATAGTATTGTCTTAAAAGGACAAGAATTAACCGGTATTAAAAAGAAACTGTTTTTTTGGGCAGTAGATCTTGGTTTAAGATATGAGCCTTATGGCGCCAATGGTTGGTGGTATGAGAAACAATTAGGTTTGGCCCGTAAACTAATTTTCTCAAAATGGCAAGCAGCTTTAGGGGGAGAACTTAAATTAATGGTTTCTGGAGCTTCTGCACTTCAACAAAGATTAACTAGAGTTTTTGCTGCTGCTGGAATGCCAATTATGGAAGGATATGGATTAACTGAAACATCACCAGTAACTTCTGTTAGTTTTATGGAACAAAATGGTGTTCGTGGGTTTAGAGTTGGTGCCGTTGGTCGAATCATTAATAATGTAGAAGTAAAAATTGCTGAAAATGGTGAGATTTTGGTAAAAGGACCAAATGTTATGCAAGGGTATTACAAAGACCCGAAAAAAACAGCTGAGGTAATTAAAGATGGTTTTTTTCATACTGGTGACAAAGGAGAAATAGACGCAGACGGATTTTTAAAAATTACAGGTAGAACAAAAGAAATGTTTAAAACCTCTGGAGGTAAATACATTGTTCCACCGCTTCTTGAGGGAGATTTAAAGCAATCTTTATTTATAGAACAAGTTATGGTAATTGGAGAGAATGAAAAAATGCCAGCTGCTTTAATACAACCAAACTTTGTTTTTATTAGAGATTGGATTGAAAGAAAAGGTCATAAAATTGGGACTTCTTGTGAAGAAATTGCTGGGGCTCAAATTATCATCGATAGAATTCAAATAGAGGTAGATCAATGCAACAAGAGCTTTGGGAAATGGGAACAAATAAAAAAGTTTGAACTAACCCCCAATGAATGGACTATAGATGGTGGTCATCTAACACCTACTATGAAGATGAAACGAGAAATAATAAAAAATATTTATGATGACTTATATGAAAAAATATACAGAGGATAAATAATTAAATAAAACGCTGCAATTTGTAGCGTTTTTTTTATAAAAAAACAATTATTTACACCTTTGGTAAGATAAATTAAAATACTATTAAGGTTTAATGTGTTGACTTCAATAACTCGGGAAATTTTTTCTGAAAACGCTTCAATCTTGGTATAGATACATTTCTAACATAACGATCATATGGATTTCGTTTTTCATAATTTTGATGATAATCTTCTGCTTCGTAAAAAACTGAAAACTTTGTTACCTCTGTCACTATTTTATTCTTGTAAATTTCGTTGTTTAATTTTTGAATAGCTGCCTCTATAAGATTCTTTTCATCTATCGTATTATAAAATGCAATCGATCTATATTGACTCCCGTAATCTGGATGTTGACCGTTCTTTGTGGTAGGGTCATGTGATCCAAAAAAAACATCTACTAAAGTTTTAAAAGTAACAATTTCTGGATTGTAGTATACAGCTACTGCTTCTGCATGGCCTGTTCTTCCGGTCCCTATAGATCTATATGTAGGATTTTTAGTGAAACCACCAGCATATCCTGATATCGCCTCGTTTACTCCTTCAACGCTTTCAAAAATTGATTCTACACACCAGAAACAGCCACTTGCGAAATAGGCTACTTTATCTGAGTCACTAATTTTATTTTCTTGATATTCATTTTGTTCTGCCTCTCGAGTGAAACCATATGTAATTAAGATTAAAAAAACTACGATAATAGCAAGTATACTTTGTTGATTTTTCATAAATGAAATTATTAATTTAATGTGTAGTCTAAAAATTAAATGATTCTTACAATTTGTTTACAACTTTAGTCTTTTGTTAAGAAAGCATATTGTAAATACTAAGGTAGATACTTACATTTGTTAGACAAAATTTATTTATTAGATTATGGAGCATTTTATCGTTTCTGCACGTAAATACAGACCTCAGTTCTTTGAGGATGTTATTGGACAACAAGCGATAACAAATACTTTAGAGAATGCCATTAAAAATAATCATTTAGCTCAAGCTCTTCTTTTTACAGGACCTAGAGGTGTTGGAAAAACATCTTGTGCTAGAATTTTAGCAAAAAGAATCAATGAAGAAGGTGCAGAATCTAATGATGAAGACTTTGCTTTTAATATATTTGAATTAGATGCTGCTTCCAATAATTCTGTAGATGATATCAGGAGTTTAACAGATCAAGTAAGAATACCTCCTCAGACCGGAAAATACAAGGTGTATATTATTGATGAAGTACACATGTTATCACAAGCGGCTTTTAATGCTTTTTTAAAAACATTAGAAGAACCACCAGCTCATGCCATATTTATTTTAGCTACTACAGAAAAACATAAAATTATTCCCACAATTTTATCACGTTGCCAAATATTTGATTTTAAGAGAATAACTGTTTTAGATACAAAAAATTATTTAAAAAAAATAGCTACAAAAGAAAACATTGAAGCAGACGATGATGCCTTACACATAATTTCACAAAAAGCCGATGGTGCCATGAGGGATGCTCTTTCAATTTTTGATAGAGTTATTAGTTTTTCTGGAAAAAACCTAACTCGTGAGGCTGTAACTCAAAATTTAAACGTTTTAGATTATGATACTTATTTTACAATGACAGATTTGTTATTAGAAAATAAAATTCCTAATGTGTTAAATAACTTTAATGAGATTTTGTCTAAAGGATTTGAAGGACACCATTTTATTAGTGGACTAGCCTCTCACTTTAGAGATTTGTTGGTCGCCAAAGACACGTCAACCATCAGCTTACTTGAAGTTGGTGATAATGCTAAAAAGAAGTATTTAAATCAATCCTCTAAAGCGTCTATAAGCTTTCTCATACAATCTATAGAAAAAGCCAATCAATGCGAATTAAATTATAAAGTAAGTAAAAATCAACGGCTTTTAGTTGAATTAACTTTGATGCAAATAGCCTCCATCACTTTCGATGGTGAAAAAAAAAAACCATCTAACTACATAATTCCAGCTACATTTTTTACTTCTATCTCACCCCCCTTAAAAAAGGAAATAACACTAGACGTTAAAGTTAAAAATGATCTTAAAACACCACCAAAGGTTGTCGATAATGAGCCTTTAGCATCAAGTACTCAAATATCCAAACCACCAATTTTAAAAAATATAAAAAGAAGAAGTAATTCTCTTTCTTTAAAAAGTATTCATCATCAAAAAGACATAAAAAAGACTACTACTGAAATTAATTATGATGATTACCCAAGAAAACCCTTTACAGAAAGTGAATTGCAAACAGCATGGAAAGACTTTCAAAAATTTTTAATAAAAAAAGGCGAAAAAAGCATCGCATCTATTTTAGCTACAGACATACCAACACTTCAAGAAAACTTTCATATTCAGTTTATTCTTCCTAATAAGCTAATGGAAGACCAATTAAAACAAGTAAAACCAAAACTAATAAAATTTATTAGGGAGTCTTTAAACAACTACGGTATTTCTTTAAATATTGTAGTTAATGAAACTATAGAAAAGAAGTTTGCATATACTCCTCAAGAAAAGTATAACAAACTTCTAGAAAAAAATGCTTTTCTTAAAGACTTAAAAGACACTTTTCAACTAGATCTGTAATCCTATTTATATTTTATTTCCAAGGTAAACCAGCATAATATCTTTTTTTATTAGCTGCCTAGAATAAAAATCCGAAAGGGTGTATATTTTATTATCTATAGTTTTAACAAATAATGGTACGGATTCTATTTGATTATGAAGTTTTTCTAATGTTTCATTAAATTCGTTTTCTGATGAAATAGCTGTCTCATAAATAGTTGGATAATCTCTAGCAGCTTCACTTAAATTTATAAAATCATCTTTTGGAGTAAAAAAATGTTTTTCATTCTCAAAATTTTGATTCTTTACTTCATCAGCAGTAGCTAATCGATAAGCTCCACGTTCTCCAAATATGGGAGAAAAGTTTTTTAATGCATATTTATTAACTGCATCACTACCTGTTAGAGCTATTAAGTAACCAATATCATTCAACTCAATATTGTCTGAAAGATTATCATCATATACATTCACAGAATACGCTTCCAACCCCATGTTACTACTTTGTTCTATAAAAGATGTATTGGCATCTATTAAGACCACTCTTTTCCCAAGGTTTTGAATGTATTCAGCTATAAGTCTTGAAGATTTTGAGGCTCCAACAATTAAAATTCCATCAGAAGAATTCAAAAATACTCCAATGATTTTTGCAAATAAACGAGCAGTTGTTGCGTTTAATAAAACAGTTCCAAGAACTATCATAAATACCAAAGGCGTTATGTATTCTGCTCCTTCTACTCCTTGTTTTAGTAGTTTACTTCCAAAAAGAGAAGCTATACCAGCTGCAACTATACCTCTAGGGCCAACCCAACTTATGAATAACTTTTCGTTAAATTTTAAGTTTGAATTATAAGTGCTGATAAAAACCCCTAAAGGTCTAATAATAAACACTATAAGAAAAAAAAGAATCGCTGTTTTCCAATTATATAAAAGCATTAAATCCTCCATATTAATATTTGCAGCCAGAAGAATAAATAGAATTGAAATTAATAAAACACTTAATGATTCTTTAAAGTACAATAGCTCTTTTAAATTTTTTAATTTGCCATTTCCAAGAACCATACCCATCACTACAACAGCCAATAAACCTGATTCATGTGCAAATATTTCTGATTCTACAAAAACAAGCAAAACTGTAGACAAAGAGACCACATTTAATAAATAATGAGGAATCCATTTTTTATTAATCACAAAGGTGAGTGCATGAGCAAAAGTGAAACCAAAAGAAGTTCCAAATAGTATAATTTTCCCAAATTCAGATAATGCTGTTTTAGTGAAACCACTATCACCACCCACACTTATAAACTCAAATACCAATACTGCCACTAACGCACCTATTGGATCTATGAGAATTCCCTCCCATTTTAAGACTGTAGAGATATCTTTTTTTAATGGAATATTTCTTAAAATAGGTGTAATTACCGTTGGACCTGTAACTATGATTAATCCAGAAAACAAAAAAGACAATTCCCAATTTAGCTCAAAAATAAAATGTGCTAAAAAACCAGCTCCAAAAAAAGTAACTGCTGATCCTAGGGTAATTAATTTTGTTATTACCGGCCCAACATTTTTTATTTCATCTCTTTTTAAGGTTAAGCCGCCCTCAAATAATATAATACTAATAGCCAATGAAACAAAATAATACAACCCATCTCCAGGAAACAATCCTTTGCTACCATTCCATACAGGTTCTATATACTTTGTGTGATCGTCTGTTAAAAACTCTGCTGCTATAGGACCTACCAAAAGTCCAATTAATATCAATGGAAGAATTGCCGGAATTTTAAATCTCCAAGCAAACCACTGTGCTAATATTCCTAAAATAATTATTCCTGCTAATTCTAACATTATAGAGGTTTTGTTTAAATTCTAATTTACAAAAAATTGTTAAATTGAACATAATCTAAAATATAATTTAGATTTTTTTTTCTAGGTGAAAGTACTATCTTGTGCATTTGATGAAAAAAAATAAATCTACTTGCAAAGCATAAAGAAAATTTTAATTGGAATTGCCTTTTCTCCAAATTTAAAACCAAATATTTTTGAAGCCATTAGAATGGCTAATATGTTTGGAGCACAACTAGTTGGAGTTCATGTTGGTGAAAAAACTAATAAAAAACAAAACCAGTTAGCAGACTTAATCTTGGAAGCTCCAAAATTAAAATACCCCATAAAAACAGTGTGGCAAAAAGGTAAACCAGTAGATGTTATTTTAAATACTGCGGTTAACGAAAAAATTGATTTACTAGTACTGGGAGCACTACAACAAGAAAACTTATACAAATATTACGTAGGATCTGTTGCCAGAGAATTAACAAGAAAGGCTAGCTGTTCCGTCTTATTGCTAATAAAACCCTCCGTTGAAAGAGTTAAGTGCAACCATATAGTAGTTAATGGACTAAAAGACAAAAGAACAACTGAAACAATTGAAGCTTCTTTTCTTGTTTCGAAAGCTTTAGAGTGTAAAAGAATAACCATTGTAGAAGAGATAAGTCAGAAAGAAATAGAGGTTAAAGTATCTGATGATTATTCTTTACGAAAAGCCAATATCAATAAAGAAAAATTAAAACGTAGAGAAGATAGTAGAGTAAATAAAATACTAGGGAACATCAGAACAGACGGCATATCTGTGAAAATTCAAAGTATTTTCGGAAAAAGAGGGTATTCTATTGGACACTATGCAAAAGTTAAAAGAGCTGATTTATTAGTTATGAATGCCCCTTCAAAAACCTCAATTCTTGATAGAATATTTCCTCATGATATTGAATACATACTCACAGAACTTCCAACAGATGTTTTAATTGTTAAATAATGAAGAAAAAGAGTGCTCTAAATACATTTATCAGTGAACTTCCAAAAAATATTTTTTCGGGGTTTGTGGTTTCATTGGTAGCTCTTCCATTAGGCCTTGGGTTGGCATTGGCCTCTGGCGCACCACCAATATCTGGAATTATAGCAGCAATAGTAGGTGGCTTGGTATGCTCAATTTTAGGAGGATCAAATGTAACCATAACTGGTCCTGGAAATGGACTTGTTGTTGTTATTTTAAGTGCTATAACTATTCTTGGTGAAGGAGATGTGTATGAGGGTTATTTGTTCACATTAGCAGCTATTGTATTTTCTGGAATCCTGATGTTTATTCTCGGTATCCTTAGGTTAGGATCTCTTAGTAATTTTTTTCCTTCATCTGCCATACAAGGAATGCTAGCTGCCATTGGAATAGGAATTTTAGCAAAACAGATACATGTTATGTTTGGTAACTTAGGGGCCAAAGGAAGCATTCTAGAACTTCTTTACTTTATTCCTGAAGATTTCATGATATTTATTCAAACGAATGACCAAAGTGTCTTTTATGCGGGATCTGTTGGGGTAGTTAGTTTACTGATAATGATATTTTACAGTAAAATAAGAAATAAGTACTTTCAGTTAGTACCTGCTCCAATGTGGATTGTTTTAGTTAGTATTGGTATGTATTATTACTTTGAGATGTTCTCTATTAATAATTACCCAATATCAGATGAATTAATGATTAATTTACCCGATAAAATTTTTGGAGAATTCCCTCAGCCAAATTTTTCTAAAATAATTGATTATGAATTTATTAGTGCTGTAATAGCCATTACTTTAATAGCTAGCATAGAATCTTTACTTAGCATTAAAGCTGTAGATAAATTAGATCCTGAAAAAAGAAGATCTAATATTAATAAAGATATACGATCTTTAGGGATCGCTACTGTAATAAGTGGGTTTTTAGGAGGTTTAAACGTAGTCACAGTAATAGCCAGAAGTTCTGTAAATGTAAATAATAGAGGTAGTAATAGATCAGCAAATTTTTTTCATGCTCTTTTTTTAGTGGCATTCATTGTTTTATTCTCCAATGAATTAAAACACATCCCTTTATCTGCCTTAGCAGCAATATTAGTTTACACCGGCTATAAATTAGCTTCTCCTGAGAATATTAAAAAAACATTCCAAATAGGATCTGAACAACTAATTATTTTTCTAGTGACATTGTTTGTTACCATCCTCACCAATCTAATAAGTGGAATACTTGTTGGAATACTAACAACATTTATCATACATATTATTATTAATAAAAATATATTATTGTTTGTGAGAAATTTATTGAAACCTAATGTTTTAATGTTTGAAGAAGATGATAAATATTTTATTAGCGTCGATAATTTCTCTAGCTTTTTAAATTATTCTAAGCTTAAATCTAAGTTAGATCAAATCCCCGAGACAGAGGATGCCATTATCGATTTTTCAATGTGTGACTTCATAGATCACACAGTAATGGAGAATATTAATAGTTACTCAGAGAGCTTTAAAAGAAAGGGAGGCCATTTTGAAGTTATTGGACTTGATGGATATAAATCGGGTAGTAAACATCCATTTGCTCTACGTAAGTTTGTTCTAGGAAAACCAAAAGATAAAAATTTAACAATTACTAAAAGACAAAAGTCTTTACAAAATATTGGAGATGAGTTGCGTTGGAATTATAAGGCTGAATACAAAGATAGTATTGAAGAACTAACTGATTTTGGATATTTTAGAACAAGACAGATTAACAAGATATCTAATACGTTGTCTAGCAAACAATGTACTTTATTTGACATTGAGTTTTCAGAGGGAGAATTAATAGCTAAACAAAATGTAAAAGCAACTATGATGTTCATAGAACTTAAAAGGCTAATTCCTCAGTTTACCCTAGATAGAGAGGGTATTTTTGAATATATAATTCATTTTGCAGGTTTTAAAGACATTGATATAGATCATCATCCAGATTTTTCAAAACGTTTTTATTTATCAGGTAAAGATGAAAATAAAATCCGCGAATTTTTCACAGATGAAATCATTTTATTTTTTGAAAGCAATAAGTATTATCATATAGAATCTAATGAAAAAGGATTACTTATTTTAGGTAACGAACGTCTCGCTGGTGTAAAAGAAATAAAAGCATTGGCAGATTTTGGACAAAGATTAAAACAAATTATATCGTAAATGCTAGGACTACAATTTGAAACGTCTACATCTTGGGCTGAGATTGCTAAAGATAATTTAGAACAAATACTAACTGATCACGCATTTGCAGAGCAAAAGGCTTCTGCTAATGCTATTTCTATCATTATAAACTATTCGGAAGAGACAGATTTAGTGAAAGATATGAGTGATATAGCCATCGAGGAATTAGAACATTTTAGGATGGTTCATCAATTAATGATACAAAGAGGGTTTGTATTAGGAAGAGAACAACACAACGACTATGCTAAGTCATTACAAAAATTCTTCCCAAAAACGAAGGATAGACAAACTGCTTTGATAAACAGATTACTGGTAGCTGCTCTCATTGAAGCCAGAAGTTGTGAGCGCTTTAAAGTTTTTTCTGAAAACATGCAAGATGAAGAACTTTCAAAATTTTACAAAGATTTAATGGTGTCAGAAGCAAATCATTACACGTTATTTTTAGGATATGCAAGAAAATATATGGATAGAAAAACTGTAGATGAAAAATGGAAAAGCTTGTTAGCTTTTGAAGCTGAAATGATGAAATCTAGGGGTACTAAAGCAACGGTTCATGGTTAATAAAACCCTATTTTCATAAACTTATACTCTAATTTGTGTTTAGTAAAGAACAATCTACATTATTAAGAAAGGAGTTTTGGACTAGTTTTGGAAAATCTTTTCCCAGAAAATGGATACTTTATAATACCAAAATAAAAGGGTTAAGTTTTAAATTTGTTGCAGATAGGAAAAAGGCCATGGTAGTCTTAGATCTTGAGCATCCAGATAAAATTGCTAATGAATTATTATTTGAACAATTGTTGTCATTAAAAAACATTTTGGAACGAGATTATAAGCTAAATGTACTATTTGATGGAGAATATGAATTAGACTCAGGAAAAAAAATACATCGAATTTACCAATTACATCAAAGTAAATTTAGTATATACAACAAACTAACTTGGAAAGAATGTTACCTCTTTTATCTAGAATCTATGTCTGAGTTTGAATCTTTCTTTGAAGATTATAAAGATTATATCAATCAATCTATTTCTTAAATTACTTTATAAACTGAATACTTAGAGGGTAATGTGGGGTTTGGTTATTACTAGCCCTAACTGCATTTACTATAGGGAAAATTAAGTATATACATCCTAAAATTATAAATCCTAAAATACCAACTCCAAACAAAAAAACAAAAGGAATGCATATTAGTGTATAAATAAACATAGAGATTCTAAAGTTTAATATTGTTTTACCATGATAATCCAATTCATAAATTTCATCTTTTTTTAATAGCCAAATAATAAGTGGCACAACAAAACCACCTATTCCAGTAATAAAATCTAAAAATTGACTCAAATGGATAATTACCAATAATTGTTTGTTTTCTTTCATCATATTTTTTTAAAATATATTTATTTGACGCTTATATGAACTACTTGTTACAATTAAGTTATAAAACCTATGAACCTTGTATATTTGTAATATGATTCAAAATGATTCTATCATAGCATTAGCAACACCCTCAGGTATAGGAGCTATTTCTGTAATTCGAATTTCGGGAGAAGACGCTATTAATATCGTCTCTAAAAAATTTAATTCAATTAGCGGTAAAGAACTAAAGAATCAAAAAACTCACACCATTCATTTAGGACATATTATTGAGAACAATAGAATAATAGACGAGGTATTGGTGTCTGTTTTTAAAAATCCGAGCTCTTATACAGGAGAAAATGTAGTTGAAATATCTTGTCATGGATCTTCCTATATACAACAGGAAATCATTCAATTATTTCTAAAAAATGGTTGTAGAATGGCAGATAATGGAGAGTTTACCATGAGAGCATTTCTCAACGGAAAAATGGATCTAAGTCAAGCAGAGGCTGTAGCAGATGTCATCGCTTCAAACTCCTCAGCCTCTCATCAATTAGCAATTCAGCAAATGAGAGGAGGAATCACAAATGAATTAAAGGACCTTAGAGCTAAATTATTAGATTTTGCAGCTCTAATAGAATTAGAATTAGACTTTTCTGGTGAGGATGTGGAGTTTGCAGATAGAACTAAATTTAAAGAATTAGTTGCTACTATTTCTTCAGTTTTAAAAAAATTAATAGATAGTTTTTCTTTTGGAAATGCGATGAAAAATGGTATTCCAGTTGCTATTATAGGAGAACCTAATGTAGGGAAATCAACGTTACTTAATTCATTATTTAACGAAGAAAAAGCTATTGTATCAGAAATAGCTGGTACCACAAGAGATGCTATTGAAGATGAATTGATAATAGAAGGAGTTGCTTTTAGATTTATAGATACAGCCGGTATTAGACAAACTAATGATATTGTTGAAAGTATAGGTATAAGAAAGACTTTTGAAAAAGCAGAGAATGCTCAACTACTAATTTTTCTTATAGATTCTAATAAGTTTGTTGGCTCTAAAAGTACTTTTCTAGAAGAAATTGAAACTATTAAAAATCGTTTTCCAAATAAACGACTGTTATTAATTGCCAATAAAATTGATTCTTTACCAGAGAAACAAAGAAAAGAGATTACTACTAGTTTTAAAGATATTCTTCTTCTCTCGGCTAAAGAAAAAATTGGGATTACTACCCTACTTGAAGAATTAACTTCTTTGGTTAACAGAGGTGCCTTAAGTAATAATGAAACAATCGTTACTAATTCTCGCCATTTTGAAGCATTAAATAATGCACTCAATGCTATTAACTCAGTTCAAGAAGGAATTGATTTAGAAATCTCTACAGACCTATTCTCAATTGATATTAGAGAATGCTTAAGACATCTTGGAAACATTACTGGAGAATATGATGTAGATAAAGATATTTTAGGACATATCTTTTCTAATTTCTGTATTGGAAAGTAAGTGCGATTATAAAAATTACTATTTATTGAGGAAATTTTTTAAGTCTTGATAATTTGAAATAAGTATGGAGACTTTTTCTTTACTCATAACTTGCTTAATTTGTGGGGGTATTTCTACATTAACTGTAAGAGTTTCTTCTACAACCTGTAAAAACTTAACCGGATGAGCAGTCTCTAAAAATACACCAAACTCGTTAGTTTTTAAACAGTGTTTTTTTAAACCTAAATAACCAATGGCTCCATGTGGTTCTGAGATATAATTAAATTTATCATGTATACTCTTCATCATTATTTTAGTTTCATCATCTGAAAAACTATATGAAGAAAAAGATTTTTTTAAGCTAGACAGGTTATTATCAAATAATTCTTGAATTCTAATAAAGTTACTTGGATTACCAACATCCATAGCATTTGAAATAGTAGCTTTAGATGGTTTCGGATCATAATTCCCTTTTATTAAGTATTGAGGAACGGTATCATTTATATTTGTTGAAGCTACAAAATGCTTGATGGGTAATCCTAATTTTTGAGCTAACAAACCAGCACAAATATTTCCAAAATTTCCGCTAGGGACTGAGAATACAACATCTTTATATTGGTTGGCAACTTGCTTATAGGCAAAGAAAAAATAAAACATTTGAGGTAGCCATCTAGCTACATTTATAGAATTTGCTGATGTTAAATTTCTAGAGATATTTTTATCTAAAAATGCCGATTTTACCATTTCTTGACAATCATCAAATACTCCATCTACTTCAAGAGCAGTAATATTATTGCCTAAAGTAGTTAGTTGTTTTTCTTGAATTTCACTCACCTTCCCTTTTGGGTACAAAATCACTACTTGAACTCCTTTTGCATTCAAAAATCCGTTAGCAACAGCACCTCCAGTGTCTCCAGAAGTTGCAACCAACACAGTAATATCTTCAGTTTTACTCTGATTAAAATATTCTAAGCATTGAGACATAAATCTTGCACCTACATCTTTGAAAGCCATAGTTGGACCATGAAATAATTCTAAAGAACCAATATTTTCATCCAAATTAACAACAGGAAAATCAAAAGAAATAGTTTTTTTGATAATCTCTTTTAGGATAGGAGCCGGAATTTCATCTCCAATAAATTGTTTGATTACTTCATATGCAATTTCTTCATTGGAATAGTCACTAATATTATTTATAAAGTCTTCAGAAATTGGAGTAATTTCTTCAGGGAAATACAACCCTCTGTCTGGTGCGATTCCATTTTGAACTGCTTTTTTGAAAGAGGTCAAAGGTGATGAATTATTTAAACTATAATATCTCATACTTATTTATAAAATTTTAATTCCTTGTTGATTAATTTTTGACACATGAATA
>Ga0257120_1000295_pt1 | contig 38676 bp, 33 predicted proteins | sample SI106_10metaG_FD_190153 | JGI IMG/M metagenome (GOLD analysis project Ga0257120, IMG submission 190153) | Marine microbial communities from Saanich Inlet, British Columbia, Canada - SI106_10 | ecosystem: Environmental > Aquatic > Marine > Inlet | place: Canada: British Columbia | collected...
CTCGACTCAGAGTTCGATTCATTAAAAATTCACTTCTCTAAGTCGTTTGAGTTTTTAATTAAAGATTTAAAATTATTTCCCCTTAAATAAAAATTCAAATGGAAACGATGATTTTCGAAAAATTAGAAACTGTTTTTGGATATAAAAAATTCAGACCTCTTCAAGAGGAAATCATACGAAGAACAATCTCTGGAGAAGATAGCTTGGTCTTGATGCCAACTGGAGGAGGAAAGTCTATGTGTTTTCAAATACCGGCATTATGTTTAGATGGTATCACACTCGTAGTTTCGCCCTTAATTTCTCTTATGAAAGACCAGGTACAAGCACTGCAAGCTAATGGAGTAAACGCACGATTCTTTAACAGCAGCTTAAGCCCTTCGGAAGAGAGTTTGGTGGTACAAGAAGCGATAAAGGGTGAAGTTAAAATTTTATATTTATCTCCAGAAAAACTTATTTCTGTAAAAAACAGCTGGCTAAAAGAACTCACAATTTCTTTAGTAGCCATAGACGAGGCTCATTGTGTTAGTATGTGGGGTCACGATTTTAGAAAAGAATACACACAATTAAAGTCTTTTAGACAATCTTTGTCAAACGTCCCTTTTATTGCGCTAACGGCAACTGCAGATAAGTCTACAAGAGTAGATATTATTAACCAACTCGGTTTAAATAATTCAAAACTATTTATATCCTCCTTCGATAGAAGCAATATAAGCATAGACGTTAGAGGTAATTATTCTAAAAAGGAAAAATTAGATCAGATAGTAGCTTTTATAAATGAAAAGCCAAACGAAAGTGGAATTATTTACTGCTTGAGTAGAAAAAACACCGAGGAGGTGTCTGCGTATTTAAATTCGTGTGGAATAGAATCCAGGTTTTACCACGCAGGTATTGATGGGGAAGAGAGGGCCAAAGTTCAATCGAACTTTATAAACGACAGTAGTAAAATAATTGTAGCTACCATTGCTTTTGGAATGGGGATCGATAAGTCTAACGTTAGATGGGTAATACATAATAATTTACCCAAAAACTTGGAAGGGTATTATCAAGAAATTGGCCGTGCAGGAAGAGATGGTTTAATCTCGGAAACACTCTTGTTTTATTCTATGAGAGATGTAGTTTTATACCGCCAATTTGCTTTGGATAGCACCAATAGTGAAATGCAACTTGACAAATTAGATCGAATGTTGCAATTTGCTCAAGCAAAGTCTTGCAGACGCAAAATTTTACTGGCTTATTTTGGTGAGTTCTTTGAGCATAATTGCAATAATTGTGATGCCTGCAGTAACCCACCTCATAATTACGATGCAACACTGGTAGCTCAAAAAGCACTGTCTGTTATAGCAAGAATGAAGGAGTCAGAAGCCATTGTAATGGCTGTAAATGTACTTAGAGGTTCTCAAAACGCAAAAGTATATGACAATGAATACCACAAGCTTAAAACCTACGGCATAGGTAAAGATTTAAGTTTTAATGATTGGAACGATTACTTTGTACAGCTAACCAATCTTGGAGCTCTAGAAGTAGCTTATAATGAAAGTTCGTCCTTAAAAATTACTCCTTACGGTTGGTCTATCTTAAAAGAGGGCGTTAAAATTCAAATGTCTACTCCTTTAGATAAAAAGGATAAGCCCGCAAAAACAAAAAAAGCAACTACAAAAGGGGCGAAAAAAGGATTTAATCCCTCCTTATTTGAGAGTCTTAGAGGTTTGAGGACACAAATAGCCAAAGCAGAAAAAGTACCGCCCTACATTATTTTTAGCGATAAATCTTTACAAGACATGATCGCCTTAATGCCTTCATCAATAGATGCATTCATGGAAGTTCCTGGGGTTGGGCATAATAAAGCAAAAAAGTATGGAACTAAGTTTTTAACTATTATAGAGCAATTTGAAAAATTGAATCGAAACGCCAAGAAGTCAACTAAAATGGTTTCCTATGAATATTACAAAAAGGGGCTTACTATAGATGAAATTGCAAATGATAGAGGTTTAAAAGTTTCAACTGTATTAAGTCATTTAGTAGAGGCATACTCAGATGGGCTTGAAGTAAATCTTAATTCTTTTGTGTCAGAAGAGGTGTTGGGTAGAGTTAGGCAAGCTATACAAGAATGTGAAAATACAACTGCAATGAAACCTTTATATGAGTATTTAAAAGAGGAGGTTTCTTACAATGAAATTAGAGTTGCACTTGTTTTATTAAAACATTCTGAACCTATCTAGTTTTCTAGCAATTCTGTGGATCGTATAGAAATTTTGATTTTATTTGGAGGGTACAGAGGGGTGCTTATAAACCAAAATAATACTAAAATTAAGGTTTAAGGTAGCCGGAATAGTATGCAACTAACCATTAAGTGCAGCGTGGTCTGCCAAAAATTGCTCCAGTCCTTTTGTTGTTAGTGAATGGTTGAATAACTCATTAATAATAGAGTAGGGGGCGGTAACTACATCGGCACCAAGTTCGGCACATTTAATTAAATGATTTGGAGTTCTTATAGAGGCAGCTAGAATTTGTGTTTTAAAACCATAATTATCAAAAATGGTACGAATACTTCTAATTAGCCCTAATCCATCCTCGTTTATGTCTTCCAATCTGCCTATAAAAGGAGAAACATAAGTAGCACCAGCCTTAGCAGCTAAAAGAGCTTGAGCTGATGAGAAAACTAAAGTACAATTTGTCTTTATTCCTTTTGTACTTAATTTGTGAATCGTCTGAATTCCGCTTTTAGTCATGGGTATTTTAACAACAATATTTTCATGAAGCTTGGCTAAAACAAGCGCTTCTTTAAGCATACCCTCATTATCTGTTGCAATTACTTCTGCAGATACAGGGCCATTTAATAAATTACAAATACGAACATAGTGCTCATCACATGCTTCGTCTTTAATTCCTTCTTTAGCCATAAGACTAGGGTTTGTGGTAACCCCATCTATGATGTTTAGTTCACTAAGTTCTTTTATAAGCTTAGTGTTTGCGGTGTCTATAAACAGTTTCATAACAAAGTATTAAATTTACTACACTAAAATCTAGTGTTCAAGTTTTAATTTGAATAAAGGTACACCTTTTCATAATACAAGCTGAATTTTAAATTATCATCATTTGTTCGTATGCAGTGTTTGATAATCTAAGGAAAAGTTAAAGGCCTCATTTTTTCATAAAATAAATTACAATTGTTTGGTTAACCCTAATATTTTTTATAAGTTTGGAACTTACATAATAAGATTGTGATTTTTTATTAAACTAAACCCCCCCGCGTTATGAAGAAGATCTCTTTATTTATTTTATCAATTTTTGCCATGGGAGTTTCCCTAGCGCAAAGTGTTGCCGATTTCTCGGCTACCATGCCAATTACAGATAATAACATGTCAGTTGTATTTCCTGCAGGAACTTTAAGTAGTTATGTTGGTGGTTCTGTTCAGGCTTATGTTGCTGGTTCTCCAGTTTCTGAAGCGTCTCCTATATCAGAAGATGGTTCTGGTGGTGTAGCTGTTATCGGTACAGACAACTTATGTGGTTGTGATTTAGCTGACGGTGGTGAGAATGTAGAATTTGCTATCTTAATGGATGGTCAAATAATCGTTATTACTGATGTGAATCCTCCAGTTATTTATGCTGCAAATTCATTTCAAATGTTAGACAGTGCTACTCTAACTTTTACAGTTGATGGTGCCCCTGCTGAATTTGGTTGTACTGATGCAGATTATATGGAATACAGTGCTTCGGCTAATCTTGACAACGAATCTTGTCTTACTTTAATAGTAGAAGGATGTACTGATTCTGCTGCCGATAACTATAACGAAGATGCAAACGTTGAGGATGACTCTTGTTTATTCACAGGATGTATGGACTCGGATGCCAATAATTATGATTCAAATGCAAATGTACCTGGATACTGTGCCTATTTAGGTTGTATGGATGCAACTGCTTGTAACTTTGATGCTGGTGCAAACGAAAACGATGATTCTTGTGAAGGTCTTTTCGGTTGTGAAGATGATTCTTACTACGAATACAATGAAGACGCTACCTGTGATAATGGTACTTGTGAAACTTTAATAGTTCCTGGTTGTAACGACGAAACTGCATTTAACTTTAATGCTCTTGCAACAGAAGATGACGGTTCTTGTGAAGCAGTAGTTGTTGGTTGTACTAATCCAGCTGCTTGTAACTTTATGGGCGAAGCAAACGTAAACGCAGAGGGTGAGTCTTCTTCTTGTGATGATTTAGTTTGTTATATTGACGGTGTTAACTCTTGGGGTCCTGGACTTCCAATTGCAACTGAAGCTGCGCCAAGTTACATTACTTCAAATAACATGTCTGTATTATTCCCAGTAGAAAACTTAGGTGTTTGGGACGGTACTGAAATGACTGAAGGTGATGTGATATTTGCTGTTTACGAAACTGCTCGTTTAGAAAACGAATTGGTAGGTTATTCTGAAATTTCTGGTATTCAATCTGCAGGTGCTGTAGTATGGACAGGAGCTCAAGTAGGTATGCCAGTATTTGGATCTGACAACAATCAAGACAACGGATTCCAAGAATTTGAAGATCTAGTTTGGTTGGTTCAATCTGCTGGTGTTATTTACAACGCTTCTTTAACTTACGCTACTGCTGGTTTTGATGGTGCTTATGAAGATGGAGAATTTGTTATTGTAAGCTCTGTTAGTATTGGAGCGCCTTACTATGTAGGTTGTACTGATCCTACTGCGCCTAACTTTAACCCACAAGCGGGTACAGATGATGGTTCTTGTCAAGCACCTTTCTCTGTTGGTTGTATGGATATGAGTAAAGTTAACTTTGCTGGAGCAGATGCTAATCCAACTCACGATAACGCTGAGAACTTCGGTGATGCTTTTGTTCAAAACTTAGGTTTAAACTTAAATACAGGTGCTACTTTTGCTAGTGGTACTGCTGCTAATATCTCTGACGACTCAATGTGTCAAGATCAAGTAGAAGGTTGTACAGATGCTATGGCAATTAACTACGACCCACAAGCAACTCAAAACGACAATACTATTTGTAACTGGACTTTAAACGGGATGCAAGCGTATGACGTTGATGGTAACGGTACAATATTAGACATCGATTATACATTCGGTTCTGTAGAACCTGAAAATGTAAACGACGGTATCGTAGGTTCTGACTTCGAAAATGCAAACATCTTATTTGATGCTGGTGTTTTAGATGTTACTGCACACGTTGTTAAAAATTTAGCTGATGTAATGGAATGGATTGATGCTGACGAAATAGCAGATGCTGCTGAATTAGCTGATACAATTCACGACATGCAAGATCGTTACGATGTAAACGACCTAATGTGGTCAACTACTTACACAGATACTTTAGCTGCTGTAGAAGCATGGTTTGCTGCTGACGAAGCTGCTGATGCTGCTGAATTATTCGATACAATTACCGATATGCAAGCGCGTTACGATGCAAACGATTTAATGTGGTACACAACTTATACAGATACTTTAGCTGCTGTAGAAGCATGGTTTGCTGCAGATGAAGCTGCAGATGCTGCTGAATTAGATTCGACTGAAGTTTCTGATGATGCTTTATTAGCACTTACCATATTTGAAATGCAAGCTGCATACGATGCAAATCAAGCTGCTTGGGAAGCACTTTACGCTGCTACAAATGCAACTTACGATTCTATGTTAGTTGTAACAAACGATACTTTAGATTACCACAGAGCTCCTTTAGTTATTGATCTTCATACTCAGTGGAATACAATCGCTTATTACTTACATCACGAGTCTCCAGTTGTAGCTCAATTTGAAAACCAATTTGGTTCTGAAACTGCTATTGCTGAAAACATCAACATTGTTAAGAATAACGAAGGTTTATTTTACTGGCCAGAATTTAACTTCGATGGTATCATGATGTTAGAGCCAGGTCAAGGTTACCAAGTAAGAGTTAAAGATTCTTCTACAGGTAAATCTGACTTTATCTTTGAGCACTCGATAAATGCTGATGCATACAGAACGCTTATGCCAACTGTACCAGCTTGGGCTATTGAAATGGAAGTTCAAAATCATCCTAATGATGTTCGTTCTCTTGTAAGAGTTGTAAATATGTTAGGTCAAGAAGTTGTACCAGCTAACGAATTCAGAGGAGAGGTATTATTGTACATGTACAGTGATGGTTCTGTTGAAAAGAAAATGGTTGAGTAATACATAAATAGTAGAAAGCCCTCTCCTAGTGAGAGGCTTTCTTTTCTTATTTACAAATTAAATTTACTTACAGATGAAAAAAATACTTAACCTATTTACTTTTGCTTTAGTTACTATAGGGGTTTCTAATGCTCAAGATTGTGATTTACCTTCTCCAGATATTCTTAACACTGGAGCGAACATGACAGTTATGTTAACGCCTGCTTTTATAGGTTCTTTAAACAGTGCTTCTAGCGATGCTTATTTAGTAGCTATAAGTTCAGACGGTGCTACTGTAGGTTCTGCAACTATTGGTGATGTTGATCAAACAGCGATTGCTGTTTGGGGAGATGATTCTTCTACAGACGAACTTGATGGTGCTGTTGCAAACGAAGCAATAACCTTTCAATTAGTTGATGGGACTGACCTGTCTGATGTTACTATGCCAAGCCCAGTTGTGTATACAACCAACTCTATGTCAGTTCAACTAGGAACTGCAGTTGTAGTATTAATAGACTGTTCTGTTGCAGAAGATGTATTAGGTTGTACAGATGCTGGAGCAAACAATTTTAACGCTGATGCAACTCTAGACGATGGTTCTTGTGCATTTGGTACCGCTATCGAATACCAATTGTCTGCTGGATGGAACATGGTAGGATATACTGGAACTTCTGATAACAATGGAATTGTTGAACAAATGGATGCAGCACTAGGTAATGGAGCTGGTACCGAAAACACATTCCAAGTAATTAAGAATGTATCTGGACAATTTTGGTCTGCAGCTTTTGCGCAAATAAGTACATTTACGCCTGGTCAAGGGTACATGATGTATGTTAATGGAGCTACAACATCCGTAAACTTTCAACAAACAAGTGGTTATATTTCTGGTATCGAATACCAATTATCTGCTGGTTGGAATATGGTTGCATTTACAGGTGATGTAAATTCGGACAATAACATTGTGAGTTCTATGGACGATGCATTAGGAAATGCTGCTGGAACAGCAAACACTTTCCAAGTAATTAAAAATGTTTCTGGTCAGTTTTGGTCTGCAGCTTTTGCTCAGATTTCTACTTTTACTCCTGGACAAGCTTACATGATGTATGTTAACGGAAGTCCTACTACTGTTAATTTTCAACAAGAATAACATTTTTCTAAATCTTAAAAAGCATCCTTAGGGATGCTTTTTTTTTGCTCTAAATTTTACGATATAAAAAACCTTTTGAATCAATCAATCATTAATTAAATTAACAATTGTATTTTTGCCTAGAAATTGATAAAAACAGAACAGATAGCAATCATGGAAAAATATGATGTTGCCGTTATTGGCTCAGGACCCGGTGGATATGTTGCAGCAATTCGCTGTGCTCAATTAGGTTTAAAAACAGCTATAATAGAAAAGTACGCTACCTTAGGCGGTACTTGCTTAAATGTTGGTTGTATACCTTCCAAGACTTTGTTAAGTTCTTCGGAGCATTTCCATACAGCTTCTACCCATTTTGCAGAACATGGTATAGAGATCAATACACCAAAAATAAACGTTTCTCAAATGATGAAACGCAAAAGTGATGTTGTTGAGCAAACTTGTAGTGGTATAGAATTCTTAATGAAAAAGAACAAAATTGATGTGCTACAAGGTTGGGCTTCTTTTGCTAACTCTACACACATAAACATAACTACAGAAAAAGGTGTTATTCAAATTGAATCTGCAAAAACAATAATTGCAACAGGTTCTAAACCCACCTCTTTACCCTTTGCTACAATAGATAAACAAAGAATTATTACATCTACTGAGGCCTTAAGTTTAACTGAGGTGCCAAAGCGCTTGCTCGTTATTGGCGGAGGCGTTATTGGTTTAGAGATGGGTTCTATTTATGCAAGGTTAGGTACAGAGGTAACTGTAGTAGAATATGCCGATGGTTTGATACCAACTATGGATAAATCTTTAGGTAAAGAATTGCGTAAAGTACTAAAGAAAGACCTTAAGTTTGATATTAACCTTAACTGTGGCGTAAATTCAGTAGAGCGTGTAGGTGAGGAGGTTATTGTTAAAGCAACAAATAAAAAAGGTGAAGAGCAAGTGTTTACTGCAGATTACTGCTTGGTTGCTGTTGGAAGAAGTGCCTTTACCAATAAGTTAGGATTAGAAAACACAAATATTTCTGTAGATAAAAGAGGTCGAGTAGATGTAAATGAAAACTTACAAACCTCCGAACCAAACATCTTTGCCATTGGCGATGTAGTACGTGGTGCTATGTTAGCTCATAAAGCCGAAGAAGAAGGTGTGTTTGTTGCCGAATTTATGGCTGGCGAAAAACCCCACATGAATTACAACTTAATACCTGGCGTTGTATATACCTGGCCAGAGGTTGCAGCAGTTGGTAAAACAGAAGAAGAACTTAAAACGGATGGTGTAAACTACAAGGTCGGTTCTTTTCCTTTTAAAGCCTCTGGTAGAGCTAGAGCCTCTAGCGATACCGATGGTTTTGTTAAAGTTTTAGCTGATGCAAATACCGATGAAATATTAGGTGTACACATGATTGGCGCACGTGTAGCAGATTTAATAGCAGAAGCCGTTGTAGCAATGGAATACAGAGCTTCTGCAGAAGATATTGCTCGTATATGCCATGCACATCCAACTTTTGCTGAATCCTTTAAAGAAGCGGCACTAGATGCTACAGACAAAAGAGCATTACACATTTAATACATGTCGATTACAATTAGAAGCCGTCCTGAAAAGACGGCTTTTTTGTTATACATCAAAGACCCTACAACTTAGCTGTTTCACTATATTTGTACTATGTTATTTCAAACCCAACTTCAGTCGATTAATAATAGAAATCTCAAATATTCTATTGTAAACCTTTTTCAGAAAGAGTCTTCATTGGTTTTGCTTGATGGAAATACCTCTAATGAAGATTCATTTGAATGGATTGTTGCAGCAGGAGCAGCTTCTCATTGTACTACAAATCATATAAATGCATTCGATAAACTGCAGGAATTTATCGATACACATAAGGATTGGGCTTTTGGATCGATGACTTACGATTTGAAGAATGGTATAGAAAACCTAAATTCTATTCACTCCGATGGCATTAAAGCACCGGCTCTGCATTTTTTTATTCCTAAGTACTTGTTCATTTTTAAAAGTAACGAACTAGAAATTCGCCACCATATAAGTCAAGAGCCTTTTAATTTAGATTTGCTAAGTCATTCCTTTTCCATTGCTGGCACCGGCTTTAATTCTGTTATTAAACCAAAAGAGTCAAAGTCGGAATACATTGCAAATGTAAACCAGATTAAAAAGCATATTCAAGCTGGAGATGTTTATGAAATGAATTATTGCCAAGAATTTTATGCCACAAATTCCGAATTAAATCCCTTAGCAGTATTCGTTAAACTCAACCGTATTTCTAAAGCACCTTATTCTTGCTACTATAAGCACAACAGCACCTTTTTGCTCTCTGCTAGCCCAGAGCGGTATCTTAAAAAACAGAACAAAACACTGTGCTCTCAACCTATAAAAGGTACCCGAAAAAGAGGAGCCACTGAGCTTGAAGATGCCATTTTAAAAGAAGAGCTATTAAACGATCAAAAAGAACGCTCAGAAAATGTGATGATTGTAGACTTGGTTCGCAACGATTTATCGCGTATAGCAGTTAAAAACTCGGTTAAAGTAGATGAGCTTTTTGGAATTTACAGTTTCGAACAAGTTCATCAAATGATATCTACCATAAGTTGTGAGCTTAAAGATGCTTGCAAACTCTCGGATATATTTAAAGCTACCTTCCCGATGGGTTCTATGACCGGAGCACCAAAAATTAGAGCAATGCAGCTTATAGAGAAATTCGAAAAAACGAAAAGAGGTTTGTATTCTGGAGCTATAGGTTACATTAAACCTAATGGAGATTTCGATTTTAACGTTGTCATCAGAAGCATACAATACAATGCATTAAATAAGTATCTTTCCTTTATGGTTGGAGGTGCTATAACAATTGGAAGTGACGCAGAATTGGAGTACCAAGAATGTTTAGTTAAAGCAAAAGCCTTATTTGAAGTTCTAGAAGTAAAACATGCAAAAACAATTTCTTAAATACTGCTCAAAAATTGGTTTAAACCAACAATCTACTGTATTATTAGCAGTTAGTGGTGGTTTAGATTCTATGGCTTTATTGCATCTGCTCCATTCCTGTAATTTTGAAATTAGTGCAGCACATTGCAATTTTAACCTAAGAGCAAAAGAGTCTGATGCAGATCAAGAATTTGTTAAATCGGTCTGTAAAGATCTTGGAATTCCTTTTTACACCAAAAATTTCGATACTAATAGCGTAGCACATTCTCAAGGTATCTCTATTCAAATGGCAGCCCGCGATATTCGTTACCATTGGTTTGAAGAACTCCGTGCAGCCAATAACTTCGATTTTATAGCTACAGCACATCATCAAGACGATCAAATAGAAACTTTATTGATAAACCTTACCCGTGGTACGGGTATAAAAGGAATGCATGGAATATTAGCAAAGCAAAACTTCTTACTTAGACCCTTATTATTTACCGATAGAAATGCGCTACTCTCTTGGATGAACAACAATAACTTTGATTTTAGAGAAGACCAAAGCAATGCATCTTTAAAATACACTCGAAACAAAATTAGACACAAAGTTTTACCTGTATTAAAGGAAATAAACCCTTCCTTAACCACTACCATGCAAGAAAATGCAGAACGCTTTTTCGGCAGCGAAAATAATCTGAATTTTTTTTACGAGCGCGATAAAAGTAAACTTATCAAAAACATAGATAACCAATTCCATTTTGATCTGAAGCTCATTCAAGAGTACCCAGCTCCGGTAGACCTTTTATTTTATTTTCTCTCGGAATATGATTTCCAAGATTGGAAAGCTATTGAAAACCTATTGGTTTCTGATACAGGAAAAATAATTTCCAGCAAGTCTCACCAATTATTAAAAAATCGAGATTCACTCATTTTAAATAAAATTGAAACTACAGATACGAATGAATATCTTATTCGAGAAGAACTAAGCACTATTGTTAGTCCTCTAAACTTAACATTTAAATCTTCGAGTTTAGAAAATTTTAAGTTCTCTAGATCAGCCTCTCTCGCAGCTTTAGATTTTGATTGTCTTCAATTCCCTCTTCTTCTTCGCAAATGGAAGAATGGAGATGTTTTTCAGCCTTTGGGTATGAAAGGCAAAAAGAAATTGAGTGATTTTTTTATAGATCAGAAACTAAGTATTTTCGATAAAAGTAATACATGGGTCCTTTGTTCTGGTAGCAAGATTGTTTGGATTGTAGGTCTTCGTATAGACGAGCGTTTTAAACTTGTAGAGAATAGCCAAAAGGTTTACCTTGTCGAGCTAAATAAATAATAGAAATGCCAGAGAAAATTTATTTTCATGAAAAACAATATTTAGGTTACAGTAAGTACTCCAACTTACGCAGAATTATACTGGGTTTGTTTTTTTTTATTGCGTATTACTTTTCTAAACCAGGTTTAGAAACAACAAATCTTCTTTTTTATTTAGGAATATCTACCTTATTACTTTCCGGTATCTTAATGTATGTACTTCATCTAGAAACTACATTAACTAACGGCAGCCTTATTTTTGATGGTTTATGGACCGCAAGAAAAGTAAAAGTCGAAATGTCGAGTATTGTAGCTATAGAGCAAATTAATTACTCAAATTTTTATGTAAAACGAGCAGTTTACAACCTGCATCGTAAAGGAAGAATACATTTTTATACCCGAGGAGTTGATGCGATTTTATTAACCGATAAAGATGGCTTAGAATATGTAGTAGGAACTCAGAGATCCGAAGAGTTGTTTGAACTCATTAAAAATGAATTGCAAAAATAAATACTATGAAGTCACATTTTAGTTTACTATTAGCCTTTTTTATTACTACGCTATCTTACAGTCAAATACAAGACCCTGTAAAGTGGATTTTTGAAGTACAGTCCTTAGGCACAGATGAAGTAGAACTCGTTGTTAAGGCAGAAATAGAGGAGGGATGGCACATGTATTCTCAAGAGGCTGGTGATGGACCTGTTTCTACTAGTTTTACATTTTTCGAAAACCCAGCCTTCAAAACTTTAGGTGCAGTGCTCGAAAGTGAAACTATTGAAGAGTACGATCCTAATTTTGAAACGATTCTAAAGTACTTTGAAACTACCGCAGTTTTTACTCAGAGAATACAATTGTTAACAAACGACACCACTGTATTAAAAGGGGAGTTTGAATTTATGGTATGTAACAATTCCATGTGTTTGCCTCCAGAATGGGTAGATTTAGAGATTGTATTGCCTGCTTCAATAAAAACCTTAAGTACTCCTGTCAAGTCGAGCCCTAAAGAAAAAAGTGCCTCAAGTGATGGGAATTGGAGCATTTTTATCCTTGCTTTTTTTAGCGGTTGTCTGGCTCTTTTAACTCCTTGTGTATTTCCTATGATTCCGATGACGGTTAGTTTTTTTACCAAACAAAGTAAAACTAAGGCTGCAGGTATAAAAAATGCAATTATTTACGGACTCTCTATTATTGGGATCTACGTATTTTTAGGTGTAGCCGTTTCTGCTATATTTGGTGCAGATGCATTAAATAATATGGCAACAAACATTTATTTTAATCTTGCATTTTTCTTGTTGTTACTCGTTTTTGCAGCCTCTTTTTTAGGTGCGTTTGAAATTACAATGCCTAATTCTTGGATTAATAAAGCAGATTCTGCTTCTGATCGTGGTGGCTTGTTGGGTATATTCTTTATGGCCTTTACACTGGCTTTAGTCTCCTTCTCTTGTACTGGACCTATTGTAGGAACTTTATTAGTAGAGGCAGCCTCGGGAGGCTCATATGTTGGACCAATTATCGGAATGTTTGGGTTTTCGTTGGCTATTGCCTTAACTTTTGCTCTTTTTGCTGCTTTTCCGGGTTGGCTAAATTCTCTTCCAAAATCGGGCGGATGGTTAAATTCTGTAAAAGTAGTTTTAGGTTTCTTAGAATTAGCACTTGCTTTCAAATTCCTTTCAAATGCTGATTTAGTTCTCGATTTGCATATACTAGAAAGAGAAACCTTTATTGCAATTTGGATCATCGTATTCGGTTTACTTACCATGTATTTATTAGGGAAATTAAAACTCTCGCACGATAGTGATCTAAAGCACGTATCTGTAGGGCGTTTATTTATGGCTATTATTACTGGCGCTTTTACGGTTTATATGATTCCTGGCTTATGGGGAGCTCCACTAAAATTAATCAGCGCTTTTCCACCTCCATTAGAATACAGCGAATCTCCATACGGAGTTGGATATACTCTTGGAGGAGAAGAAGTCCATAAAGAAGATGGACAGCATTTGGGTCCTCAAGGAATAATGGCTTTTCATGATTACGATATTGGACTTGCCTATGCAAAAACAGTTAACAAACCTGTAATGATAGACTTTACCGGAAAAGCCTGTGTAAACTGTCGTAAGATGGAACAAGGCGTATGGTCAGACTCTCAAATAAAAAAAATACTTAAAAACGAAGTGGTTTTAATATCCCTTTATGTGGACGATAGAAATAAACTTCCACTAGAAGAACAGTACGAGACTACTTTGGCTGGAAAAAAGAAAAAGGTTCGAACTATTGGCGATAAATGGATGGTGTTGCAAGCCAATACCTATCAAACCAATTCGCAGCCGTACTACGTTATGTTAGATCGTAATGGAAAACCATTAATAGAAAACGCCAATTACCAAGATTACGGCTCTGTTAAAATTTTTAAAGATTGGTTAGACAGAGGATTGTCTGCTTTTAATCAATAACACGTATTATTAATCTGTAGTAATTTCACTTATAATGGATATTATTCGCGCGGAGTTTTTTGAAGCTCAAAAGGTACTTGAGTCTTTTATTGCCGATGATTCAAATTTTTTAGCAATACAAAAAGCGGCAAACTTAATTGTAGATTCATTTAACAGTAGCGGTAAGCTTATCAGTTGTGGAAACGGCGGCTCTATGTGCGATGCTATGCATTTATCTGAAGAGCTTTCGGGTCGTTTCCGAGCGGACAGACCATCCTTACCTGCCTTGTCTATTTCAGATCCTTCCTACATGACTTGCGTAATTAACGATTATGGGGCAGACCAAGTTTTTTCTCGCTACATACAAGGTATGGGTTTTAAGGGCGATGTTCTGATTGCAATAAGTACAAGTGGGAACTCTGTAAACGTAATTAATGCTGCTAAAGCAGCAAAAATTAAAGGAATGAAAGTAATTGCTTTAACCGGTAAAACAGGTGGCGATTTAGCGCGTCTTTCCGATGTGGAAATTAGAGCACCTCATTCTAAATATGCCGATCGTGTTCAAGAAATACATATAAAAGTAATTCATTCTTTAATTCACTTTATCGAACATAAAATGTTTAAGGATTATTAGTTTGTCTATCTTCTTATTCATATAACAATCAAAATAAAATAGTTATGTACCTTGCGTACTTAAAATCAAAACCAATCAAAATGAAAAAAATCACCTTATTTGCTGCTTTAGTTGGACTATTTATTACGGCACAAGCACAGGATAAAATCACAAATAAAGAAGGCAGCGCATATGAGTTTACTGTTGTTTCTGATATAGAAGCAACAGAAGTACAAAGCCAAGGTAGAACTGGTACTTGTTGGAGCTTTTCTGCATTGTCTTTTATTGAGTCTGAGATTATGCGCATGGGCGGAGGTAAGCACGAATTATCAGAAATGTTTATTGTGCGAAATACCTATGCCGATAAAGCAGAGAAATATGTGCGTATGCACGGATATTTAAATTTTGGTCCGGGTGGAGCCTTTCACGATGTAAGTGAAATGATTAAAGCACACGGAATTGTTCCATTAGAAGTTTACACAGGTAAACCTGCTAATGAAGAAGTGTTTAACCACGGAGAAATGGACCATGTTTTACACGGTATGGTAAAGGCTGTAGTAGATGCAGAGCAAAGAACTCTGACTCCTTTATGGAAACCTGCTTATGAAGCTGTATTAGATACTTATTTAGGAGAAATTCCTAAAACATTTTCGTACAAAGGAGCGGAGTTTACTCCAAAATCTTTCGCCAATTCTGTAAAATTCAATGCAGACGATTACGTCTTCATCAGTTCTTATACACACCATCCATTTTACGAAGATTTTATTATTGAAGTACAAGACAACTGGATGATGAAATCAGTTTACAACATTCCAATGGATGAAATGATTGAGGTTATAGACCATGCATTACTCAATGACTTTTCTATTGCATGGGCTTCCGATGTTTCTGAAAAAGGCTTTTCTTTTCGCGATGGTTTAGCTTTAGTTCCATTAGATGGAGCAAAAATTAAGAAATCTGGTACAGACAATAAAAACTTTTCTGACGCTGGAGCAGCAAAAGAAAGCACTGTTTTTGAAGCACCTTGCCAAGAAAAAGAAATAACTCAAGAAATGCGTCAGCTTGCATTCGACAACTACGAAACTACCGATGATCATGGAATGCACATGACAGGTATCGTAAAAGATCAGAACGATAAGAAATACTACATTATCAAAAACTCTTGGGGTACAGATAATAATGACTGTGATGGCTACTTCTATGCTTCTCAGGCATTTGTAGAATACAAAACTATGGATATAATGCTCCATAAAGATGCGCTTCCAAAAGCATTGCGTAAAAAACTTGGAATTAAATAGTCCTATTTTCACTTCTAAAAAAGCCTCTTGAATCAAATCAAGAGGCTTTTTTAGTTCACATTACTCTCAGTTTTCCTACTGTTCAGCATAAAAATTAATTTATGCTTTTCGAACAAATTCTGATTTTAAGCTTAAAGAACCAAAGCCCTCAATTTTACAGTTTATATTATGGTCTCCATCCGTTAATCGAATATTTCTTACCTTAGTACCAGCTTTTATAGGCCCAGGTGCTCCTTTTACAGGCAAGTTTTTTATGACTATAACAGTATCTCCATTCTCAAGAGGATTGTTATTACTGTCTAAAACTTTTAAACGTTCACTTTCTTCAGCTATCTTTTTAACTTCTTCTGGATCCCATTCGTGGTTGCATTCCGGACAAGTAAATAATTCTCTTCCGCTGGAATATCCATAAGGAGATTCACAAATTGGGCAGGGCTTCATTTCTTCTGACATTTTTTATCCTTTTGGAATTAACATAACATTACGAGCAAAACTCACCCTCTAGTTAATACTTGTAAAGATATAAAATACATAGATGCAGTTTTACACCTTTGGTAAAAACAAATAATCATTAAAATAAAAAAGTCCTCCCGAATCGGGGAGGACTAGAGCGAGAGACGAGACTCGAACTCGCAACCCTCAGCTTGGAAGGCTGACGCTCTACCAATTGAGCTACTCTCGCTTATACTAATAGTGGTGGGAGAAGGATTCGAACCTTCGAAGGCTAAGCCAGCAGATTTACAGTCTGCCCTCGTTGACCGCTTGAGTATCCCACCAATTATAGTTCACTTTTTTTTGAAATCAAAATTTTAAAGAACTTTCGAGCCGATGGAGGGACTCGAACCCACGACCTGCTGATTACAAATCAGCTGCTCTAGCCAGCTGAGCTACATCGGCTTTTATTGTTTTCGGATGCGAATATATTAAAGATTATCTACTAATTTGTAGCTTTATTTGCTTTTTTATTTTGTCTTTTTCTATCTGTTTGAATGTCTTATTATTAGGCTCCTTTTGTTTTTTTTATGCTGTTTCCTTTTTGTTTTTCAACGTTTAAACCCTCTGTTCGTTTGAATAATTAAGAAACATTATAAATGACTATTTATATATTTTGCTTATTGATTTAATCTTGTATATTATCTATATTTGTGACTAGTTTTATTTGTCAGTACTCAATTTAAAATACGCTTTACTTAAATATTTTTCCTTTACCCCTAATATATGGAACAAACTAAAATTCTTATCGCTGACGATCATCCAGTCTTTTTGTTCGGCTTACAGTCTATTATTAATACTATAGAAATTGTGTAGTTGTAAACGTTGCCTCCGATGGAGACAGTGCTCTTAGTTTAATTCGTAGTTCCAAACCCAACATAGTTATATTAGATATTGATATGCCCGGCCTAAACGGAATTCAGGTAGCCAAAAAGGTTTCTAAACTAAAACCAACCATAAAAATTGTTTTTTTAACCATGAATAAGGATGAGTCTATTTTTAATTTAGCCTTTGATTCTGGAGCTATTAGTTATGTGATTAAGGACAATGCCGCGATTGATATTGTTCGTTGTATAAAGTCGGTTTCTAATGGTGATGTTTTTGTTTCTCCCCAAATAAACACGTATCACCTCAATCGAATTAACAGCCTTAAATTAACTGACTTCTCTATGATTAACAGACTTACCGATACAGAAAAACTTGTGTTAAAAGAGGTAAGCGAAAATAGTAGTTCCTTAGAAATTGCGGTTAAGCTATCTATTACTAATAAGACCGTCCAAAACCACAGATTCAATATTTGTAAAAAAATGAAGCTGGAAGGAGTTAATTCATTATTGAGCTATGCCTTATTAAATAAAGAAACGATCCAATTAATTTTACCCGATTAATGGTCAGAATCAACATGCATTTTATTTTGTACAGTTTTTAGACAAAATAACGTTAAATAACTTTATTCGTAAAAAAATCAATATATAGATATGTCTTTACATTATGAGAGTAAGCTTTTAGATGTCTTATTGAGTAATACGAGTCAGGTTTTTTTTATTCAAGATGCCTTTACAGATAATCTCGATTTTATATATGTTAACAAGGCATATGAAACTCTATTTGGTAACTCTAGGCAGAGTTTATTAGACAATTCACGCTCCTATCTGGAGTCTATTCATCCGGATGATATAGAGGAAGTTGCTAGCTTGTATAAAGAGTTTATTGAAGGGAATTTAGCTTACGAGAAAGACTTTGTTTTTAGAATTATTAGATCTGATGGAGATGTTCGTTGGATTTACACAAAAGCCTGGGCAATTTTTAATTCCGACGGTGAGGTTTATAGACTCGCAGGAGTTGCAGAAGACATTACCCGCAGAAAAGAATCTGAAATTAGTATTAATAGACTTAATGAGGTACAATCTGGAGTAATTAAGATGCTTGCACATGATTTAAGAACCCCCATTGCCGGTATAAAGCTAACAGCTAGTTTATTAGCGGGAAGTTCTAAAGAGAATGTTAAAAAGTGCTCAGATCATATAATAGATTCTTGTAACAATACATTATTGATGATGGATGATTTGCTTTCTCATATTCGAATGACTGGAGAAGGGGTTTATATGAATACATCAAGATTAATAATCGAGGAAGAATTGAACAGTATTTGCAAGGAATTAAATATACAGTTTAAGAAAAAGAATTTGTCTCTGAAACTTCCATCCACGAGTACAGTATTAGAGTTAGATTCAGTTAAGTTCAGTCAAATAGTCATCAATCTTCTTACAAATGCCATAAAATTTAGCTACATTGGTGGTGTTGTATCTTTGCGTATTGAGGATAAACCTAGCACTGTCGATTTGGTTGTTAAAGATGAAGGAGTTGGTATTTCAAAAGAATCTTTACCAGAGGTATTTGATATATTTACAAGAGCAAGAAAGGTTGGTACTAATGGAGAGTCTTCCACAGGAATAGGTTTGTCAATAACCAAAAGACTCGTAGAACTCCACAACGGGAAAATTTCTATAAAAAGCAAACCGAACAATGGAACAGACGTTCGTGTTTCTTTTCCTAAATAAGAAAACAAGACCCCAGTGTTCTAAATACTAGGGTCTTGTTTTTTTATCTACGTTTATTTCTTGGGTTTTCTCCAGATTTTTTTTCGTTGGTTCTAGCACGAGAACTAGTATTACCTCTTGGATTATTGTGATTTCGTTGCCCTCTTGTTGGGCTTTTCTTTGTAGGTAATTCTTCAACCTCATCTGCAAAAGGATGCGAAGTTACTACCGGTATTTTTTGATCAATAAGCTTTTGAATATCTCTTAGATAAGCTCGTTCTTCTATATCGCAAAAAGAAATAGCTACACCAGAATTTTTTGCTCTACCCGTTCTACCAATTCTATGTACATATGTTTCAGGAACATTGGGTAAGTCATAATTAATTACCAATTCGAGTTGGCTAACGTCTATTCCTCTTGCAGCAATATCCGTTGCAATTAAAACTCTGGTGTCTCTGTTTTTAAAATTTTCTAATGCGCGTTGTCTGGCTCCTTGAGATTTGTTTCCATGAATAGCTTCAGCCTTAATTTGAGCTTTGTCTAACAGCTTAACTATTTTATTCGCTCCATGCTTGGTTCTCGAAAAAACCAAGACAGAATCAATATTGTTTTGCTGTATTAAGTGAACCAATAAATTTGTCTTGCTCTTTTTACTAACGTAATAAAGTGCTTGCTCTACCTTTTCTGAAGTCGCTTGTTCTGGCTTTATCGTTACTTTTTCAGGATCCCCTAAAATAGTTTTAGACAGCTTTAATATAGATTGAGGCATGGTCGCCGAAAAGAAAAGCGATTGTCTATTTGAAGGTAGAACGGCAATTAGCTTTTTTATATCGTGTATAAAACCCATATCTAACATATGATCTGCTTCATCTAATACACAATATTTTATGTCCTTTAAGGAGATATAGCCTTGGTTCATTAAATCCAATAGTCTACCTGGTGTAGCTACTAAAATATCTACGCCGTTTCGAAGTGCATTTGTTTGAGAGCTTTGTTTAACACCTCCAAATATTACCGTATTGTTTACTCCTGCATACTTTCCGTATTTGGTGCAGTTTTCACCAATTTGTATTGCAAGTTCTCTGGTTGGTGTAACAATTAGTGCTTGTATTTTCTTTCTTCCCGTGCCGGCAGACCTGTCGTTGTGAATGTGTTGTATAATTGGAATTGAAAAAGCGGCTGTTTTCCCAGTTCCTGTTTGTGCACAACCTAATAAATCTTTTCGCTTTAAAAGAATTGGAATAGATTGCTCTTGTATTGGGGTTGGATTGGTATATCCTTCTGCATCGAGTGCTTTCAGAATGGGTTCGATAATACCGAGTTCTTTGAATGTCATATAATTTATCTAAGCCACAAATATACAGCAATAGATTGAATTAAATTCATTCGAGATTAATTGCCTTTTATTACTATTTGCCATTGCGTGTAATTTTAAAATTGGCATCTTTGAAACATGAATTTATCAGTACAATTTAAAGACGGTTTACATCAGTATTGCATAGCCAATATAGAGCGTAAAAGCGAATTATTGAACATACAAATTCTTGCTCGTAAACAAGATTTAGAAACTGCTTCAAAAAGCTCTGCGGGCGATAAGCACGAAACCTCAAGAGCAATGATTCATTTAGAACAAGAAAAATTAGGCATTCAATTTCAGCAGATATTTAGGCAACAATTAGTGCTTTCTCAAATTGTTGTAAAACAACACCTAAGCATTCAATCTGGAACGCTTATTAAAACCAATAAAGCTCTTTTTTATATAGCTGTAGCTCTTGGAAAACTTAATTTTAAAGAGCAAGAGGTATTCGTTATTTCTCCAGTAGCTCCCTTAGCACAAGCTTTTTTAAACTCTAGCTCTAGTAAAGAAGTTTTCTTTAATAAGATTACTCATAAAGTATTAGCCATTATATAACAAGTCCAATTTATGCCTCAATCCCAAAAATCATCCATTGAGTTTATTGCCTTAATGGCTTCTCTAATGGCCATGGCCGCTTTAGCTATCGATGCTATATTACCTGCGATGTCTGTTATGAGTAAGGATCTTGGTGTTAACGATCCAAAAGTCAGTCAACAGCTTATTATCATGATGTTTTTAGGCCTAGGTTTTGGGCAATTACTTTTCGGTCCATTATCCGATAGCTTCGGTAGAAAACCACTGGTGTATATTGGTTTTTCCATTTTTATCGGAGCCAGTTTTATTTGCATTTACTCCACATCTTTTCAGATGATGGTGTTTGGACGTGTTTTACAAGGTATAGGTTTGTCTGCTCCTCGAACTATTAGTTACTCCATGATAAGAGATTCTTTTGAAGGGAACGACATGGCTAGAATTATGTCTTTTGTTACTGTAGTTTTTATTATGGTACCCACTCTTGCTCCAGCAATAGGAATGTATTTTTTAGAGGTTTACAATTGGCAGGCTATTTTTTATTTTCAATTGATTTTTTGTATTCTCGTTGCTTTTTGGTTTTCTTTAAGACAAAAGGAAACCTTAACCACCGAAAACAAAATCCCTTTTACCAGTGGTTTGTTTGTAAATGGTTTTGTAGAGTTATTAAAATATAAGTCTACACTTGTCTACACAATTATATCTGGGGTAATTATGGGGTCATTTATGTTATATTTAAGTGCTTCTCAACAAATTTTTCAGGACCAATATGGTTTATTAGAAGAGTTTCCGATGGTTTTTGCTGGTTTAGCTATTGCCTTTGGAGGGGCTAATTTTTTAAACGGAAAATTGGTAATGATGTTTGGAATGGAGAAGCTCATAAAACGCTCTTTAATCACTTATACTTCTACTTCTTTTGTTTATTTGCTTTTATTTTACAAGCAACCAAACCCATCCATCGAAATGTTTTTGTTTTTCTTAGTGCTTCAATTTTTGTCTTTAGGTTTTATATTTGGAAACCTAAAATCTATTAGTCTTCAGCCTATCGGTCATATTGCAGGAATTGGGGCTGCCCTAACAGGATTCATCTCAACCTTGTTTGCCGTGCCAATTAGTGCTTTTATTGGTTCGTTTATAAACAACACTGCATACGCTATGTTTGTCGGTTTTTTTGTTTGTGGTTTATGCTCTTTACTTTTATATTTTATTTTTAAAAGATATTCTAAAACTATTTTGAGCAAAAAAAAGCTAGATTATTCTGAGAATATCTAGCTTTATGTAAAAGAAAATACGATTAATCTTCCGACCGTAGTATTTGGTTTATAGACGCCATTTTTATTGCTGCAATAGCACATTCCGTTCCTTTGTTTCCTAGTTTACCTCCAGATCTGTCGATTGCTTGTTGCATAGTGTTGTCTGTTAATACTCCAAATATTACAGGAATTTCTAGCATGGTGTTTAGTCGAGAAATTCCAGTGCTTACTCCATGGCAAACAAAATCAAAATGTTTTGTTTCTCCTTGAATTACAGAACCTAGTGTAATAATTGCATCTACGTTTGTAGTTTCGGCAAGCATGGAGGCGCCAAAAGTTAGCTCAAAGCTTCCCGGTACGTTTACACGAATAATATCTTCGGGTAAAACACCGTTTTCTAGTAAGGCTTTTTGCGCCCCATTGTACAGTCCTTCTGTTATTTTTTCATTCCATTCAGAAACAACCAAGCCAAAACGCATTCCCTCGGCATTGGGAATAGAATCTGAATCGTAGTGAGATAAATTTGTTGAAGCCATATAACTAGTTTGCAGCAGTAATACGCGCAATATACTTTCCAATGTTTTGACCTTCTCTTGAAGATTTAAAATCATCTTGAATACGAGTGTACAAGCTTAAAGCTTGTTTTTTATCGCCTAAAGAATAAGCTGTATTTGCAGCTTTCATTAGAAAGACAGGAGTGCTAAAGTTGTTTGTTCTTAATTCTGCTGCATTAACGTAATAGTTTAAGGCCTCTTGGTTTTGTCCTAGGTTCGAGAACGCATCTCCGATGGCACCCTTAGCTATTGGAGCTAACATTTCGTCATCAGACGAGAATTTATCTAAATGTTCGATTGCGGCTTCATTATCGCCTAATTTTAAATAAGAAAGACCTGCATAATAACTAGCTAAATTACCAGACTTTGTGCCTCCGTAAGATTCTATTATTTCTAGTAATCCGGCAAATTGCTCGTCTCCGTCTAAAGCTTCTTGGTATTTCCCAAGCTCAAAGTTTTTTTCGGCCATAAACATCTCCGTAGCGGCGTTTTCTTCGTTTGGTTGAACGTAAAAGCGATCGTATGCGAAGAATGCACTAAAGCCTACAGCTATTGCTAAAACAATAACCAATAAGTTATTCTTGTTCTTCTCTACATACATCTCAGCCTTAGTAAGGCTTTCTTCAATCGTTTTTAATTGTTCTTCTTGATTATTGGTTTTATTTTCAGCCATCTTTTTCAGAATTTATGTTTTAAGGATGCACAAAAATAAAAGAATTTATTAAATGATGACTATAAATAGTAAATCAGTCTTATTTTTACCGAAATTAAATTTTAATGCACCTCAAATCACTGTCTTTAATTTCTTTTAAAAACTACGATGAAGCCCTTTTAGAGTTCTCGTCTACCATAAATTGTTTTGTGGGTAATAATGGTTCGGGAAAAACCAATTTGCTCGATGCCATTTATTATCTGTGTTTTTGTAAATCGTACTTTAATAGTGTGGATACTCAGAATATATTACACGACAAACCTTTTTTTGTAGTGGAAGGTGTTTTTCAACGTAATGAACAGCCTGAAAAAGTTTTTTGTGCTGTTAAAAAAGGGCAAAAAAAAATAGTTAAGAGAAACAACAAAGAGTACGATAAGTTAGTAGATCATATTGGTGTATTTCCTTTAGTAATCATATCTCCATCCGATAGAGATTTAATAGTAGAGGGAAGCGACACACGTCGGAAATTTATGGACGGAGTTATCGCACAGTCAAACAAAGTTTACCTCCAGAACTTATTAAAATACAATCAGGTTCTTAGCCAACGAAATGCCTTGTTAAAGTATTTTGCAGCAAACAGAATCTACGATCCTTTGAGTATTCAAATTTATAATGAGCAAATGATCGATTTAGCTTCGAGTATTTACAACGCCCGAGTCGATTTTATGAAAAGTTTCACTCCTGTATTTCAAAAGTATTACAGGGCTATATCTGACTCTACAGAGCTTGTAGATTTGGTTTACAGGTCTCAATTACACGAGCAAAGTTTAACCGAATTGTTGAAAGAGTCGCTAACAAAAGATAAAATTCTTCAGTACACAACTTGTGGTACTCATAAAGACGACCTTTTGTTTAAAATTGGAGATTATTCAATTAAAAAGCAAGGCTCTCAGGGCCAACAGAAAACCTACTTAATTGCACTAAAACTAGCACAATTCGATTTCATTAAAAACTTAGTAGGGTACAAACCTCTTTTATTGCTCGATGATATTTTTGACAAACTCGATGATGCAAGAGTAGAAGCAATTGTAAGCTTGGTGTCTGAGCATCATTTTGGTCAAATATTTATTACAGATACACATAAAAGTAGAACCCAAGAAATTGTTCAAAAAATTGACGAATCTTATCGTATATTCGATATTGAAAATGGCGAAGTAATATGAGGCGATCCAGGGAGCAAAACATTGGTGAAGTTATTAAAGACTTACTAAAGAATTACGACATTACATCCAAGTTTAACGAAGCTCATATTGTTACTTTATGGGACACGTTAATGGGACCGTCTGTAGCCAAGTATACCGTTAATATCGAAGTAGAAAAAAGAGTATTATTTGTTCAATTGAGTAATGCAGCTCTAAAACAAGAGCTTACCTACGGTAGAGAAAAAATTAAGAAAATGCTGAATAAGGAAGTAGGGGAAGAGGTTTTAATAGATGTTCGTATCTACTAGTAATACTACTATTTACGTTTTTTTTTATAATTGCTTTTACTCTTGTGGCATACGTTTTGTTCAAGAGTTTTCTAAACTTATCCCCATGAGATTACTTGTTTTATTCCTTTTATTCCCTTTTATAACTTTTGCTCAATCGGCAAATTTAGACTCACTATTTAAGAGCTCAGGAGAGTTGTTTTTTTCTTTCGAAGTAGATTCAAAAGAACAGCTGAATTCAATATCCAAGATCGTATCTATAGACCATGGAACACAAATGCCCATAATTTTTGCTTATGCCAACAAAAAGGAGTTTACTAAATTTTGTGCATTAGGTATTCCATTTAATATTGAGCCAAATCCTGGGAGTTTGTTTAAAAATTTAAACATGCTTCTTTCTTTAGATGAAAAACAAAATGACGATTGGAATTTTTACCCTTCTTACGATGTTTACGTTGCAATGATGTATGCCTTTGAGGAGCAGTACCCTACTTTGTGTAAAGTAAGCTCTATTGGAAGCTCTGTAGACGGTAGAGCTCTTTTAGTTGCCAAATTAACAGACAGCCTTGAGGTAAAAGAAAACGAGCCCAAGGTTCTCTATACTTCCTCTATACACGGAGATGAGATTTCTGGATTTGTTCTTTCGCTTAGACTCATCGATTATTTACTAAAAAATTACGAGACAGATGCTCGGATAAGCGCTATTTTAAACAACGTTGAAGTTTGGATAAACCCTTTGGCAAATCCCGATGGAGCCTACAGAAATAATAATAATTCTGTTTTTGATGCTTCACGTTACAATGCCAATTGGGTAGATTTAAATAGAAATTATCCAGACCCTGAAGATGGGCTTCATCCGGATGGAAACGCTTACCAAACGGAAACTCTAGCCTTTATGGCTTTTGCAGACAGTGTTGGCTTCGATATGTCTTCTAATTTTCATGGAGGAACTGTGGTAGCTAACTACCCTTGGGATACATGGGAAAGCTTACCTGCCGATTACGATTGGTGGGTAAACGTAATGAATGAGTATGCTAGTAGTGCACAGCAAAACTCTTTTAACGGTTATTTTTCGCAATACGACAATGGTATAACCAATGGTTACGACTGGTACGAAGTAGCTGGAGGCCGACAAGATTACATGAATTACTATAAAAATTGTAGAGAATTTACCTTAGAGATTTCCAACGATAAAACTCCAGAAGGGAACGATTTACCTTTTTATTGGGATGCGAATTACAATTCATTGATGTCTTACATAGAGCAAAGTCTATTTGGATTAAGAGGTATTGTTACCGACTCCATAACAGGAGAAGCTTTGTTGGCTGAAGTTTTTATAGAAAACCATGATGTAGACAATTCTCAAGTTTACTCTCATCTGCCTGTTGGTAACTACCATAGATTCTTGTCTTCTGGAATGTATTCCATAACTTTTTCCTCCGAAGAGTATACAAGCAAGACTCTTACCGACATTTCGGTTTTAAACAATGAAACTACTATTTTGGATGTACAATTGGTTAAAAATGATTTAGATGTTAAAGAGAAAACAGCAGTTACTTTAAATATATATCCGCAGCCGGCAAGCTCCTTTGTTACCATAAGTGGTTTACCCAATAATACTAGCTCTTTAGTTGTTTTAGATACACAAGGAAGACGTGTTAGAGATTTAAGCACGCAAGGTTCAGAAATTACTTTAAACAAACAGGACCTAAGTTCAGGTTTGTACTTTATTGTTTATACCGTAGATGGGCGAGAGTATAAAACAAAATTGGTTTTTAGGTAAGCAACCACAGTAGTAACAGACCACCATCAAATACATTTTTGTGTTTTTCTCTCACAAAATCAATCGATCGCATTTTCATATTCTCAGCCTTTAAACAAACAAGAGTCTAAAAATCATCGTACTTAAAAAGAAATAAGTCCTTATTATATTAGGTCAGTCATTTATTCTGTGTAATTTCGCAGTCTTAAAAATTGACCATGAAATCTATCCGTAACATAGCAATTATTGCACACGTTGACCACGGTAAAACTACCTTAGTTGATAAAATCATTCACGAATGTCAAATTATGGACCCCAGAAAAGATACTGGAGAACTCATATTAGACAACAATGATTTAGAGCGTGAACGTGGAATAACAATTCTTTCGAAGAATGTTGCCGCGAATTATAAAGGTGTTAAAATCAATATTTTAGATACCCCAGGTCACGCCGATTTTGGTGGTGAAGTTGAGCGTGTATTGAAAATGGCCGATGGAGTTTTACTTTTAGTAGATGCTTTTGAAGGTGCAATGCCTCAAACGCGTTTTGTTTTAAGTAAAGCCATTGCTTTAGGTCTTAAACCTATTGTTGTTGTAAACAAAGTAGACAAAGAAAACTGTACTCCAGACATCGTTCAGGAGCAAGTATTCGATTTGATGTTTAACCTAGATGCAAGCGAGGATCAATTAGATTTCGTAACCATTTATGGTTCTTCTAAACAAGGGTGGATGAGTACCGATTGGACTAAACCAACAACGGACATTATACCTTTATTAGACGCTGTTTTAGAAACCATTCCCGAAGCTCCTTACCAAGAAGGAACTCCCCAAATGCAAATTACTTCTTTAGACTTTTCTAGTTTTAAAGGTAGAATAGCTATTGGTCGCGTATTCCGAGGTGATTTAGAGAAAGGAAAAGATTATATGCTTTGTAAGGATGGAGTAAATAAGAAAGTTCGTATTAAAGAGCTGTTTGTTTTTGAAGGTCTTGGAAGAACAGAAGTAAATTCTGTTAGAAGTGGGGACCTTTGTGCTATTATTGGTTTAGATGATTTTGAAATTGGCGATACATTAGCAGATTTAGAGAGTCCTGAGGCATTGCCTAGAATCTCTGTGGATGAACCTACCATGAGTATGTTATTCACTATTAACAATTCACCTTTCTTTGGGAAAGAAGGTAAATTTGTAACTTCACGCCATCTTAGAGATCGTCTTTTTAAAGAAACTGAAAAGAACCTTGCACTTCGTGTAGAAACCACTGACTCCGAAGATAAATTCAACGTTTTCGGTCGTGGAATTCTTCACTTATCCGTATTAATTGAAACAATGCGTCGTGAGGGTTATGAGTTACAAGTAGGTAAGCCTCAGGTAATTGAGAAAATAATTGACGGTAAGAAATGTGAACCTTACGAAACACTTGTGATAGATGTTCCAGAAAACTTTTCTGGTAAAGCCATAGAATTGGTTACACAACGTAAAGGAGACTTACTAATAATGGAGCCTAAAGGAGATTTACAACACTTAGAATTTGATGTTCCATCTAGAGGCTTGATTGGATTAAGAAATAACATGCTAACCGCTACTTCCGGTCAAGCTATTATGACACATCGCTTTAGAGAGTTTTTACCTTACAAAGGTGAAATTATGTCTAAATTGAAAGGTGCATTAATTTCTATGGAACAAGGTGCTGCTACTGGATTTGCAATTAATAGATTGCAAGACAGAGGTCGTTTCTTTGTAGAACCTACTGATATTATTTATAAAGGACAGGTTGTAGGCGAGCACTCAAGAGATAACGATTTAGAGGTAAATCTGGTTAAGGGTAAACAGCTTACCAATATGAGAAAATCTGGATCTGATGATGCCATGAAAATTGCACCAAAAATCATATTTTCTTTAGAAGAGTCTATGGAATATATAAGCGACGATGAGTACTTAGAAGTTACTCCAGAGAGTTTAAGAATGCGTAAGATAAAATCTTAAGCTAATTGCTATTCAAAAAGCGACCACGAAAGTGGTCGCTTTTTTTTGCCAAAATATAATTATCATTTTAGTTTTTAGCTAAATTGCAAGTCCATAAATTCGGGTTAATGCATCAAGAAAAATCCTGTCCAAAGTGTTCTAAATGGATGAGCTCTAAACTAGTTTATTGCAGCAATTGTGGGTATGAGTTGTATGAAAAAGAGCGTATAACGCGCCAAGCAATAGAAGCGCAGCCCGATCCATTTAAAATACCTTTTATTCCAATTTCTACCAAGGACTCTTACCTTATCGTATTCGGCAAACGCATCATTCAACTAGTTCAATTAGTTTTTTTCGGAATAATTTCAATTTTAATATGGATCGCAAGTATATTACCAGGTTAACTCTAGGACAGCCTTTTTTTATAACCGCACTGTTTTTGTTCTTTTTAAACGAGCTTAGTTCTCAGTTTAATAAACCTTTTTACATACAATTTTATTTAAACGATTTTTTGGCTCCACTAATTTTATTGTGCCTAACCTCTTTTTTTATTTCGCATATTTACAAACGTATTTATTACCTCTCCAAAGCTCAACTTTTTTTCTTTTTTGTGTATCTTTCATTTGTTTTTGAAATCCTATTACCTCAATTTTCAAAACTGTTTACCCCAGATCTATTCGACGTTTTAGTATACGCTTTGGGAACTTTAACATATTATATATTTAGTTTAAAGAAATGAATTTAGATCAAGTAATTAAACTTAGACGAAATGTCAAACCTTCGTTTTTTAACGGAGAAGTTATTCCAGACTCGGAAGTTTTAGAACTACTAACATCTGCTAATTGGGCTCCAACTCATTCTTATACAGAACCTTGGCGTTTTGTAGTCTTTTCAGGAAACGCTCTGAATAACTTTGCGAAGTTTCAATCTAGCTTGTATAAAGATTCTACCTCCAAGGAGAAGTTTAAAGAGTTAAAGTATCAAAAATTAAAAAGTAATCCTCTGTTAGCATCTCATATTATTGCAGTAGTTGTTCATTTAACCGAAAAGAGTACGATACCTATGCTCGAAGAAATTGTTGCTACTTCATGTTCAGTGCAAAATATTTTACTCTCAGCAGCAGCTAATAAAATTGCTGTACATTGGACGTCTGGTGGTATGACTTACACTCCTGAAATGAAAAGTTTTTTAGGTTTTAAATCTAGTGATTTAGTACTTGGCTTTTTGTATTTGGGCAAATCTCCCGAAAAGATAAATAAAGTGGGTAAGAGATTATCTTCGATTTCGAGAAAAGTAACATGGAACAAATAAAAGTATTAATTACCGGTGCTACAGGATTTGTTGGAGGCCATTTTTTACGATATTTTTCTTCTTTGTACGGAAAGCAAAATGTGCATGGTACAGGAAGGAATAAAGAACAGGTTGAGGTTTTAAAGGCCGAGGGATTTACACTTCTATGCGGCGATTTGCTAGACATCAACTTTGTGTCAACCCAATTAGCTCGCTACGATGTATACGTACATTGTGCCGCTAAATCTTCTATATGGGGAACCTACAACTCTTTTTACTTGGCAAATGTACTTGCCACTAAAAATCTTCTTTCCTGTGTTCCTTCCGGTAGTCAATTTATATATCTATCGAGTGCTAATATGTATTTTACGTACAGTAATAGAACTTTAGTTTGCGAGGACGACGAGCTTTGCTTAACAAGTTTTTACGCTAAGACCAAACACGAGGCAGAGCTTTTAGTACTTAATACAGCCAATATAAGTCCTACTGTTTTGAGAGCCAGAGCAATTGTAGGAATTGGTGATACCGTGGTTTTTCCTAGAGTAATTAGAGCCTACAAAGAAGGGCGTTTACGTATTATTGGCTCGGGAGACAATTCGATCGATTTTACATCAATTAACAATTTATGTCTAGCCGTACATCTTAGTATTAAAAATAGAGTTTTGGCCACAGGGCAGGTTTACAATATTAGTAATGGAGATACCATTGTTTTGTGGGACGAAATCAAAAATATTTTAACAAAACTAGGGTATACCGCAGAATTAAAAACAGTGCCTTACTCATTAGCTTATTTAGTAGCTAAATTTAAAGAGTTAAAAACAAATTTAGAAGATAATGAGCCTGCAATGACTTGTTACGGTGTTGCAGTATTAAATTATTCTATGAGTTTAGACACCAGTAAAGCTCGTAGAGAGCTAGGTTATGTGCCAACCGAAAACTCTCGTAAAACTCTTTCAGATTTTGTTTTATGGTTTAAGAATGAATCTTTACGTACTCTTAATAAATAGATTTCCTTTATTTAAGGAACTAAATAAAAAAACATAAACTCATAATACCAGCAAACATTATGAATTTATGCAGTAGTGCTATGCGGCTGAAGTCTTCTGTTTTATCGGCTTTATAAATCCAAATATTTATCATAAACAAGGGGGCTACAACAAAAAAAGCAGCGTATAACAAAGGATAAATTTGACTGTTAAATTTGTAAACAGATACTGTAATTACCATAGATGCTAATACAATACTTAACCACTTAACAAATTCTTTGGTTTTTGTTACCCCCCATTCTGTAGCTAATGTTTGTATTTTAAAAGATTTATCGCCTAAACGTCCCTTTAGGTCTTTTATTATCTCGTGCATTAAACTACATATAAAAGCAAATAGTGCATAAATACAGAGGAGTATAATTAAGTATTTACTTTCTTTTTGATAGAGCTTAGGGGCAATTTCAAAAACAGCTATAGATAAGATGAAAACAGCTGAAAGTTTAGCAATAATAAAATTCCCTACAAACAGCTTCCGCTTAAGTTTTAAGCTGTAAAGCCAAAGTAAGTAAGCCGATGTAACTAATATAGCACCCAATACAATGTAACCCACTTTGTAGGCAATTACAAACCCTAATACAACGCCTGCAAAGGTTAATAAGGCATGTAGAATTAAAGCTTTTCTTCGTTTAATTTTTCGTCCAATTAAAACATCTCTGTTTACGGCATCTACTCTAATGTCAAAATAATCGTTAATTACATAGCCCCCCCCTGCAATTAGTAAAATACTTAAAACCAATAGCGCAAACTCCACATCACCTAAAACAGCAGCTTTACCGTAAGTTGGAATAAGTAGAGTATACCGAATTAGGTACTGTATGAGCGCCATGGCAATTAGGTTCTGAAATCGAACAAGCTTAAGGTAAATCATGTTAGCGTATACTATAAGTTAGAGTTGTGATTAATTTTTTCAATACTTAGGTTTGTAAAACACCTACATTATAAGGTTCTTTAATGGGTGCATTATTTGCCATTTCTATGCCCATAGAAATTACTTTACGTGTTTCTAGCGGATCTATGATGCTGTCTACCCACAAACGAGATGCTGCATAGTAAGGGCTCATTTGTTCGTCGTACCTCTCTGTAATAGTTTTTAAAAGTTCGGCTTCTCTTTCTGGTGTAATTTCTTCCCCCTTAGATTTTAAACTAGTTTTTTCAATTTGAAGTAAAACTTTAGCCGCTTGAGTTCCTCCCATAACGGCTATTTGAGCTGTGGGCCAAGCAACAATTAATCTCGGATCGTACGCTTTTCCACACATAGCATAGTTACCTGCTCCAAAGGAATTTCCTGTAATAATTGTAAACTTTGGCACAACAGAGTTTGCCATAGCATTTACTAATTTAGCTCCGTCTTTTATTATACCTCCATGTTCTGAGCGCGATCCAACCATAAAGCCGGTTACATCTTGTAAAAAAACTAAAGGGATCTTTTTTTGATTACAATTCATAATAAATCGAGCAGTCTTATCAGCAGAATCTGAGTAGATTACTCCACCAAATTGCATTTCTCCTGTTTTAGATTTTACAACAAGTCTTTCGTTTGCAACAATTCCTACGGCCCAACCTTCTACACGCGCCAGTCCACAAATAATACTTTGTCCATAACCTGCTTTGTATTCGTCAAATTCAGATTTGTCTACCAAACGAGTAATGATGTCTCGAACCTTATATGTTTTGTCTCTTTTTTCTGGGAGTATCCCGTATATTTCTTCGGGGTTTTCTTTCGGGTCTTCAGCTTCAACTCTATTAAAACCTGCAATTTCTCCATCTCCCAGTTTATCCATTATATTCCGAATTCTGTTAAGGCAATCCTTATCGTCTTTTGCCTTATAATCGGTAACTCCAGATATATCACAATGTGTAGTTGCACCCCCAAGAGTTTCATTGTCTATGCTTTCTCCTATGGCAGCTTTAACTAAATAAGATCCTGCTAGAAAAATAGATCCTGTTTTGTCTACAATTAAAGAATCGTCACTCATAATAGGTAAGTAAGCTCCTCCTGCTACGCAAGATCCCATTACTGCCGAAATTTGGGTAATACCCATGGATGACATTCGTGCGTTGTTTCTGAATATACGTCCAAAATGTTCCTTGTCCGGAAAAATTTCATCCTGTAGTGGTAGGAAAACACCTGCGCTATCTACTAAGTAGATAATAGGCAATTTGTTTTCCATTGCAATTTCTTGGGCTCTTAAATTCTTTTTTGCAGTAATAGGAAACCATGCACCTGCTTTAACAGTGGCATCGTTTGCAACAATAATACATTGCTTTTTTGATACGTATCCAATTCCCATAACAACGCCTGCCGCAGGACAACCTCCGTACTCTTGGTACATATCGTTTGCAACAAAGGCCCCTATTTCTAAAAATTTTGATTTAGGATCTATTATGTATTCTATTCTCTCTCTTGCAGTTAGCTTTCCCTTACTGTGTTCTTTTTCAATTTTCTTTTTACCTCCTCCAAGATTTATAATAGAAAGTCTTCTATTCATCTCAGCAATCTTTAATTTGATTGCATCCTCATTTTTGTTAAATTCAATATTCATTCAATAAAATTTAGAATTGTAAATATAAGCGTTCCTAGTGCAGTAATTATCTATCGTTTGATTTATTCAATACTGCAACTCTGTGTTGTTGTATACTTTTATTTGATAGCCTCTTCCTGGTAGTAGATCTCCTAAACCATTAAAGTTCCACTCTGGGAGTAATGCGTTTCCGATGTAATCTTTAATAATAGCAACATTTTCACTTTCCACTAAATTAGAAAAAGTTTCATCGGAACTACTAACTTCTGTTTTTAGATAACCTACCAAATTCCAACCTTCATTTAAGCTAATTGGGTTTTGATCTGCACTAATTAATTCTCCTTGCACCGATAGGGTTGCTGAATTTTGCATTTTAATTAAGTAGGCTTGCCCTATAGTTAAATCTCCTATACCATTAAAGTCCCAATCGGGTAAGTATGCATTTCCTTCGTTGTTTTTAGCTATAACAAGCTCACTTAAAACGGGTGCTATAAATTCAGTAAAGTTTTGATTTTCGGGATTTATATAGGTAGATATTATGGACCAACCTTCTGTGCATTCTATTTCTTGTTGTTCATCAACTGTTACTACCTCACATAAGATGTTTGTAGTGTAATTTGATGCTGTTAAAGGCGTTTCCAAGAGAATAGGGCAGTAGCAGTTGTTCTCTATTAGATATTCTTGCAACCATGAAAGTGCCATAACCCCAACCTCACCATCTCCTCCAGTAGGGCCATTTGCTACATTGTGCCCCGCACCAGCAATTTCGAATAATAATTTAGGTGTACTCTCTGGGGTTAACTCATAGTGCTCGTTTGCATGAAATGCAGGAGCAGCAATTAAATCTAATTGACCACTTAGAATTAAAACAGGTACGCTGTGATCAAGTTGCGAATCAGTCAAAAAGAGTGGATCTAGCCATGGGGTTAGTGCTATAATAGCTTTTATTGAGGGGTCAAGTGTAGCAGCAATTTGTGCGCCACCTCCGCCCATGGACCACCCACCTAAAGCTACTTTATTTGTGTTTAGTTTCCCGTTTAGGGGAGAGTTTGCTCTCGTGTTTTCTTCTTTTAAACTTATTAAGCCATCTAATAATGCAGAGGCTCTTGTTGCTGGATAATCAAATATACTATTGGTTCCAACCGTCATGGTAACAATTCCATGAGAAGCAAAAAAAGGTCCCCATTCTGAAATAGATGTTTCATAACTTAGATACCCAGGTACAATGATAATGCTGACATGCTTTTCACCTATCGAATTAGGATAATAAATGGTGCAACCATAGTAGTCTGGGCCATTACGTACACCATCAGATTCTGTTATTGAAGCGACGGAATACTCACCTGGATTTGTTATAGAAGAACTCTCTATGTCGCATTGTGCGTATAATTTTACACTAAAAAGAATAAGTAGTATAGATGGGATTATGAGCTTCATTTTTCGGGAGATTTTGTCTTTATTGCAGCAAATTTTATGCCCAATAATGTACAAAATTTTAAGATCTCTCCAAAAAATAGTTCAATTATATTTAGTTCTTTAAAACTCAAAACTTAAAAAATAGAGCCAATAGAAATGTTTCAGAATAGGTTCATTTCCTAATGTATTGGGTATATTTGTGTGTTAAATATTTGTAGATGCAAGCTAAAAATCAAAAGACTCCAGCTCCAATAAAAGAGGAAATAGATGAATGTATTCGAGTACTCCAAAAGTTAGTTAAAAACACAAATTATTTATTTGAGGTAAATGAAGTAGATCGTATTGCTTTATTGAAAGCTGCAGGTTTATTGTCCAGGCCTAATAAGCAGGAGCAAAACAAACGAAGGAAAGACGCCAAAAAAGCAACTAAGCGTAAAATGATAGAGCGCGATAAGCACGCGCGTAAAGAAACAGGAATTCGTTCTGCAAGAGAAGCAAGTGTTTTTGTAGCACCCAAACTTTTAGCCTTTACTAATAAATTTATAGAACCAGAACGAGAGCTCGAATCTCCGCGTAATTGTTATGTGTGCAAAACGTTGTTTACCAAATTGCATCATTTTTACGATTCTATGTGCCCAGATTGTGGTGCTTATAATTATGCCAAACGCTTTCAAACAGCAGATTTAACCAATCAAGTTGCTGTTGTTACTGGGTCTCGTTTAAAAATTGGATACCACATTACTTTAATCTTACTCAGAGCTGGCGCTACTGTTGTGGCTACAACTCGTTTTCCAGTCGACTCTTCCTTACGTTTTTCTAAGGAAGAAGATTTTAATGTTTGGGGACATCGTTTAAAAATACACGGTTTGGATTTAAGACATATTCCAAGCGTAGAGATTTTTTGCAATTTTATAGAAAAACAGTACAATCGTTTAGATATATTGATAAATAATGCAGCACAAACTGTGCGAAGACCAGCTGGTTTTTACCGACACTTATTAGCCAATGAGGAAGCTACTATTGAAGAACTACCTTTGTTTGCTCAACAGCTTTTAAAGGATCATAATTTTTGTGTAAATGAATTGCACGCGCTTAGCAATGCTTCTTCAGAAGGTGAAAACAATACTTTACCTGTTGCTTGGCATGGACCAGAACCGGGTATTGGTATAAGTGCTTCTGCTCAATTATCTCAAATACCTTACAGTTTCGATAAGTCACTAATGTCTGCGGAGGTTTTTCCAGAGGGAGATTTAGATGCAGATTTACAGCAAATTGACCTACGTAAAACCAACAGTTGGAGACTGAGGTTGGGTGAAATTGAAACCACTGAAATGATAGAAGTACAACTGGTTAATTCGGTAGCTCCTTTTGTTTTATGCAACAGATTGTCTTTGCTAATGCGTAAAGAGAATACAGGAATGAAGCACATTATAAATGTATCTGCTATGGAAGGTAAATTTCATAGGTTTAAAAAGGAAGATCGGCATCCGCATACGAATATGGCTAAAGCTGCATTAAATATGCTTACACATACATCTGCGGCAAGCTTTGCCAAATTCGGTATTTTTATGAATGCAGTGGACACAGGCTGGGTTACTGATGAAGATCCGGTACTACTGTCTAAGAAGAAAGTTGAAGAACACGATTTTCAACCACCTCTTGATATTGTAGACGGTGCTGCAAGAGTCCTGGATCCTTTAATTGATGGACTTAATACGGGGAAACATTGGTGTGGAAAATTCTTAAAAGATTACCAACCCATCGATTGGTAAGCTCTATTTTAGTAAAGGCTTAGATAAACTGTTTCAGCGCTTCGTTAAGCTGATAAATAGGTAAGCCGACTACATTAAAATAAGAACCTTCAATCTTTGTGATTCCTATAGCACCAATCCATTCTTGAATTCCATAAGATCCAGCTTTGTCAAACGGTTGATATTTTTCTATATAATAGTCAATTTCTGTAATAGTAAGTTTTTTAAAGTACACTTTTGTGCTGCTAGAAAATGAAATTAGTCTTTCATTTGTCTTCAAACAAACGCCTGTTATTACTTGATGACTTTTACCCGACAAGCTTTTTAGCATTTGTTGAGACTCTAATGCGTTCTTAGGTTTTCCAAGTATTTCATCATTTAACACTACCACAGTATCTGCAGTAATAACGAGTTCGTCTGGTTTAATAGACTTAAATGCATCGGCTTTTAATCTTGCTAAATATTCTGCTACCTCATCTGTTTTAAGCCCGTCCGAAAAAACTTCATTTACCGTTCTCACCTCAATAGTAAACTCAACATCTAATAGATTCAAAAGTTCTTTTCTTCTAGGAGATTTTGATGCTAAGATGATTTTCTTCATGCCTGTTCTTTTTTACTTATACCAGCCAGGCTAATACAGATCCTAATGCGATTGCAATAAGTTTTTGAAAGTTAAATTTATGAGCTTCGGAACTTTCAAATAAAATTGTAGTAGAAATATGTAAAAATATACCCACTACAATAGCCATAATTTCGCGGTGGTAATAGCTAAGTTCCTGAACTAGGTTACCAGAAAGGGTTCCTAAAGGAGCCATTAATGCAAAGATTCCGATGAATGTAAATGATTTTATTTTAGAAAATCCGGCTTGAGTAAAAAGACTCATCAATACAATAGTTACGGGTATTTTATGTAGAGCTATTCCGGTGAGTAAAGATCCTTCAAATGAGGAGTGAACATGTCCATTTTGTTCTAAACCACCTAAAGGCATTCCCTCTAAATAAGCGTGTATAGCCAAGCTTACTAGCATAGAAATGGGCACTGTTTTATTGTGCAAATGACCATGACCGTGTTCTATACCTTTAGAGAAAAACTCTAAAATTATTTGAAATATAAATCCTATAAGTAAGTAAAATCCAATTCTTTTACCATCGCCTGTATACACTTCTGGTAAAAGATGAAAAACAGAAATAGCAAATAAATAAGCGCCAGAAAAAGCCAATAATAATTTTATGGCACTGGCTTTTAAATCGTTTACTAATTGAACTAAAATTACTCCGATTACAACAGAAGCAATTAACACTACGTAAGTCATGTACTAAATTTTAAATACCCGCAAATATAAGAAGAAATTGCGTCTTTTTTATTCTTATTTTCAAGTACAATTTTCAATTACAATCTTTCAATTTCATCACTAATATCAATCTATCGGAGCTCTTTTCTTTAAACGGATTCAACTTGTAATTCCCAAAAGTTTGTATGATTTCTAGTCCAACGGATTCCGCCATCTTATTTATATCCTTTAAGTTAAATGCTGAAACCCTCTCTTGAAACCTAAATTCTTGCTCTTGATCTATTACAAAGATGTCTTTTACAATACTCTTACCATCGAAGTTTCTTTTTATTTTAAATTGAATTCCATCAATTTCTTTTTGTTCACTAGGCACCAAATTCGCTATTACTTTGTGTGCATTTAAAAAGTCTAACACAAAGAGACCCTCCTTTTTTAGGTTTTTTGCAACTCCATTTAAAACATCAATATTCTCATCGGAATTTTGAAAATACCCAAAACTTGTAAATAAATTAAACACAAAGTTAAATTCATTTTTCTTAAAAACTTTCCGCATATCATGTACTGCGAACTGCACCTTAGCAATGTTGTTTTCCTTTGCTTTTAATATGCTTTGTTCTGCCAGATCTACACCAGTAGTTCTAAAACCTTTTTTTGCCAAATGCAAGGCATGTCTTCCTTTTCCACAGGCTAAATCCAGTATTTTAGCATCAGCTTCAATTTTAAGATGTGTGCACAAATTGTCTATAAATCGTATTGCTTCTTCCTCGTCTCTATTTTTATAGAGTGTGTGATAGTATGTGGTGTTAAACCACTCTTTAAACCAATCTTTAGTCATTAAAAAATGTATTCGTGAATGTTAAATATTTTTACAATTGATAAGGATATCATCAGAATTAATAGAAGTCGTATCCATT
>Ga0257120_1000296_pt1 | contig 38666 bp, 31 predicted proteins | sample SI106_10metaG_FD_190153 | JGI IMG/M metagenome (GOLD analysis project Ga0257120, IMG submission 190153) | Marine microbial communities from Saanich Inlet, British Columbia, Canada - SI106_10 | ecosystem: Environmental > Aquatic > Marine > Inlet | place: Canada: British Columbia | collected...
CATGAAACCGAGTCGTACCAACCTTGCAACAAAATTAAGACGACCTCTGGCTCATAATAAAGAACCCCCAACGCTATCAAAAACGATGAGGGTTTTTCGTGGTCCCACCTGGGCTCGAACCAGGGACCACCTGATTATGAGTCAGGTGCTCTAACCAACTGAGCTATAGGACCAACTTTTCGGTTAAAAAGTTTCGCGAATTTAATCATTCGTACATTTCGCAGCCTATATGAAAGCAACAGAAATGAAAGCAATCATTTTTGACCTTGGTGGGGTCATCCTAGATATTGATTACAACCTCACCGTAAAGGCCTTTCAGGCGTTGCAATTCAAGGGCTTTGATGATCATTATAGCAAGATGAAACAGTCTGGCGTATTTGATCGATTAGAACGTGGAGAAATCGGAGAGCACGATTTTGTGGCTATTATGAAAGAATCAATACCGCATGCTAGCAGCCAGGAGATTGTTGACGCTTGGAATGCCATCATCTTAGATTTCCCCGATGGTCGCCTTGAGTTTATAAAGCATTTAGGGAGGAAGCTACCGATATTCTTACTCAGTAATACAAACCAGATTCACCTAGCTTGCTTTGATGGAATGCTTTATGATGCGACTAAAACGCATATCCAAGATTACTTTAAGAAAGCTTATCTCTCACATGAAATTGGTCATCGGAAACCTGAGGCTGAGGCGTGGTCAGTTATATTAAAGGAGCAGGGACTTGAAGCTTGGGATGTGCTATTTATAGATGATTCCCCACAACACATTGAAGCCGCTAAAACTATGGGTATGCAGACAATTCACCTAATTGCCATAGGTGATTTGGAAAGAGAATTAGCCCCTTTCTTGACACAATTCAATTAAGACACCATTGGCGGATTTCGGGTGAAAAAAACAAACTAGCTTATTGTCGGCTCCGTTTTTTATTTCTCCAATAGCCTGAAAACCTTCGTTAATCAAACGTTGTCGCTCGGATTTAATGTCTTCCACATCATAGGCAATATGATGAATTCCTTCTCCACGCTTTTCTATGTATTTCGCGATGGCACTCTGTTCTGAAGTAGCTTCGAGTAGTTCTATTTTGGTTTCTCCTATTTGGAAAAACGAAGTTGAAACGAATTCGGTCTCGACTGTCTCCAATTTATAGGGTGGCGCATTAAATAGCTTTGTATAGTTGGCGTTGGCTGCCTTGAGGTCCTTTACCGCGATGCCTATGTGTTCAATCTTTCTCATAAATCTTAGCGCATAAAAAACCCCTCACTTCGGAGGGGTTTCTGAAAGTGATTCGTTCTTATTTCTTTTTCATGAATTCAATAGTTGAGTTGTCATAATTCAAGTAATAAATTCCTTTTTTCAAGTTGGTAGCATCAATGCTGTTTGAATATCCTTTCTTAACAATGTTGCCGTGAATGTCATATACCTCGAACATGGTTTCAGCAGAAAAGTTAATGCTATTATCCACTTTAGCTGATGCTCCAGTAACTACTGAAACCGCTGAAGTAAACTCAGCAGCAGGAGAATATCTTGGAATTCCAGTATAATCAATCTGCTTGACACGGAACTTGTTCTCTCCAGAATGAGGAGTTACTTGAAAAGAATATGCATTCGTTTTTCCAGTACGACCTGCTCCATCCACTTCGTAAACATAAACCCATTTGTTCCACCTATATTGTTCAACTACATAAGTTAAAACACCCGCTTCATCTGTGGTGCTCCAGCTGAGGAGACCAGCATTGCTTACGCTGATACTTTGAGTTTTGAATGTGCTCTTAGGATTTAGCACTTCTGGGTTAAGAACCTTCGGTTTTGGGCAGTCATCTTTGTGCTTAATCACAATTACGACTTGGTCGCCTAAGTCAAGATCTAATAAGATCGAAAGATCGATTTCGAAGGCACTTGAGTTCCATTCATCCGCAGTAACGCTTCCGTTAACCGTAACTTCAAATACACAGAAACCAACACCGGTTCCCGCAAATGCGTTTTTGACGAACAAATTTTTGCCTTGATAATTTCCTTCCAAGACAATGTTACCCGCCATCACAGCCGATGTAGAAGCTGTAAGCAGAATTAGTAAAAGGGTTTTAATTGCAGAAGTCATTGGAGTCATATTATAACGTAGCCTATAGACATGCCCACACAAATTTAATATTAGATTTCAACCAACACTAAGAAGCTGTCTTATTTGCTTTCATATTGTTCACACTTTCAAGCATTAATCGTGCTACGCTCTCGGCATAACCGCCTTCAACATTGTAGTCGTGAATTTCATAAACGATACCACCCACAGTCTTAATTGCGAAGAAATGAAACTCTGGATCGATGTGAGAGTCGACAATTGATGATTTGAAGAGCACAAAATCATCACCTTGTTCTATCACCTCATTGCTGTAGGTAATGTCCTCACTTAAGGCCTGAATGAAAGTATTTAAATCACCTTCAATTTGTTCGGCAATAATTACATCGTAAATGGTGCCGACTTGAATGCGAGTTTCACCGAAATCATTCATGGCAATGTTTTGCTCCCCACGTGACTCATCAGGAACCATGATAGTAGCATTAACATAAAATTCGTTCAAGTCTACCTCCATCATACCGCGCTTTGGTGTGGCTGCTGCTTCTGAAGCAGCTGAATCGACCTGATCTTCTGAATTCGCATCCTCAGATGATCCGCCTCCACAAGATGAAAGACTAACGATGAGAGCGATTGCAAGAAAATTTAAATTTTTCATAAAGTACAAATTGACCCGGAAACTAACAGTTTTTTATGACGTTGAGGCAATTACCAATTCGATAAGATTGCCAGTTGCAGAATTCCGAATGACATTAACCATTTTAAAAGGGTAGATAGTTGCCGGAAATCATTTGGTTTTATGCTTGATTTCAGCATCCAAATACAACTGAAATGTAAGAGCAGTAAGAGTCCAATTGCCATTATTTCAATCCAAGTTGATAGATCTGACCAGACATAGATTAGTTCTAAGAGCATTGAAAATACTAATAGAGTAATGACTAAGTTCTTACTTTTATTAACGCCAAGAATGGAAGGAATAGATACTACGGAGAGCTCCTGATCTCCTTTTAAGTCCTCAATGTCCTTAACTATTTCCCTACTCATATTGATTACGAAAATTAGACTGGCATAAAGGCCAGATTTTAGGTAGAACCCAGCATCGATCGCGCAGCTCAGCGGATTCAGGATGTTTTCAGAAACCAGCACAAGCGCAATCAATGACACGATGAGCAGACTCACCAGAATGTTTCCAATAGGCTTAAATCGCTTAAGCCAAATTGCATAAACTCCAACCGAAAGCAAAGTGACGGGAAGAATCCATAAGTCATTCAGGTGATTCGTGATTTTCGCCAAATACAAAGATAGGATCGTTGCAATGATTGAAATACTGCCTATTAGTATCCAAAACTTTGTTCGTGACAATGGATTCTTGACCAGGAACCTGTTTGGCTTATTTATTTTGTCAATATCTCTATCAAACCAGTCATTAAGCCAATAACCGATAATCGCAACAAGTAAAACATCCAGAATGAAAAGTTGAAATTGAAAACTGGAGAGTGAAAACTGGCGATTTACAGTTTGAAATTCCGGCTTCACTAGAAATTCACGTACAAACCACATGAAGCCTGCAATCAGTATCAGATTTGGCAAACGAATAAACGATATCACTGCTTTGTAGGATTTCAAGCGGACTTAGTTTCTCTTTGGATTATGAACATGATATGCGGACATTCGCCTCTGCAAGCCCCAACAATTTTAGGCATTGCAAGTTAATGATGGTCATGAACAATCGATTGGCGCAATTAATTCTCGTTACGCTGGGATTTTTTCTGATTTCCAGATATACTATTGGTCAATCGTATACCATTAGCGGTTTTGTAGAAGACGCCTCTAGCGGTGAGCGACTAATCGGAGCTAACGTATTTGATGCGAATACTTATGTGGGCACGACTGCTAACGCGTATGGTTTTTTCAGCCTAACACTAAAAAAAGGTGATTACCAGATTCAAACCTCATTTGTAGGTTTTGAACCATACATCTTAACGGTTAATCTGAATGCCGACACAACGATCAACATGAAAATGGGGGGTATGTTGGAGTTAGAAGCAGTTGAGATTTCGGCAACTCAATCTGAAAAGATTCAAGATGAGTCACAAATGAGTGTGATTGAAATTCCAATCGCAACAATTGAGAAAATCCCCACTCTATTAGGCGAAAAGGACGTGCTTAAAACACTCCAGCTATTGCCGGGGGTGCAAAGTGGAAGTGAAGGCTCTAGTGGCATGTATGTAAGAGGAGGTGGTCCTGACCAAAACTTGATCCTTCTTGATGGAGTTCCTGTTTATAATGCAACACATCTTTTTGGATTTTTCTCGGTTTTTAATACCGATGCGATAAATAGCGTGGAGTTGATTAAAGGAGGATTTCCAGCTCATTATGGGGGACGCTTATCATCTGTAGTTGATATACGCATAAAGGAAGGTAACTTGAAGGAATTTCATGGTTCAGGATCCATCGGTATTGTTGCTTCAAAATTGACTTTGGAAGGTCCAATTATTAAGGATAAAGCTTCTTTTATCGTATCTGGAAGAAGGACTTATATCGATCTGCTGGCTAGACCAATTATAAAACAGCAATTTGAGGAGGCGGGCAATAATGGAGTGGCAGGATATTATTTCTATGACCTAAATGGAAAGGTGAATTGGAAAATATCGGATAAGGATCGAATTTACCTGAGTTCATATCTGGGGGACGATAGATTTTACTTTGATATTGAAGAAAAGTATGAGCTGTCTCCAGGTCAAGAAATCACCGATAAATTGGGCGCGAACTTAGGCTGGGGAAATATTACAACTGCACTGCGTTATAATCGTGTTTTGGGACAGAAGCTGTTTATGAACGTAACCGGCACATACAGTCGATACAATTTTAATGTTGGCCAATCTTTAGAGGCCTTTTCTGAACCGGCAGATCCTCAATACGCAGAAGACTTTTCTTTTGATTATGGATCTGGGATTTATGATTGGTCAGGTCGTGTAGATTTCGATTACATGCCAAGTCCAAACCATGTCGTAAAATTTGGAGCAGGGGATATTTATCACACGTTCGTGCCAGGTATATCTGTTTTTGATGCATCAGTCGGTGGTTCTGGGACAATTGATACGACTTTTGGTGCCCGCAGCATTTTTGCTCACGAATACTTTGCCTATGTGGAGGATGATTTTAAAATCGGTGCAAGATTTAAAATGAATTTGGGTCTCCATTTTTCTGGATTCTTGACTTCTTCAGATCATTATTATTCATTGCAGCCAAGGGCTTCAGCACGCTACTTGATAAACGAGAACTTAAGTGTCAAGGCTTCTTACGCTCAAATGCAGCAGTATATTCATCTATTAACCAACGGGACAATTGGTTTGCCCACAGATCTATGGGTTCCATCTACATCTCAGGTAAAACCAGAGGATTCTAGACAAGTAGCGGTTGGAATTGCACAGACGATCAGGCAAAAATTTGAAGTAAGTGTTGAGGCCTATTACAAGACAATGACCAACCTGATTGAATATAAGGATGGGGCAAGTTTTTTTAGTGGTGGAGGTGATTGGGAAAGTCAAATTGAGTCAGGTCGAGGCTGGTCTTATGGACTAGAATTGTTTGTGCAAAAAAAGGTCGGCAAAACTGCAGGATGGATAGGCTACACTTTGAGCTGGACAGAACGCCAATTTGATAATTTAAACTTTGGTGAAGTATTCCCATATCGATATGACAGAAGACACGATCTCAGCATTGTCTTAACTCAAGAGATTACAAAAAACATTGATTTTGCCGCAACATGGGTATATGGAACGGGCAATGCAGTGAGCTTGCCCATTCAGCGATATAGTGCCCCCAGCTCCACATTAAGCGGATTTTTCGGAGGTGAGGTTCAGCATTATGAAAGCCGCAACGGATATAGAATGGCGGCTTACCATAGAATGGATATTGGCATTAATTTCCACAAGCAAAGAAAATGGTGGGATAGAACTTGGAGCATAGGCGCATACAATGCCTACAGTCGGCAAAACCCATTTTTTCTCTACTTCGACACTACATATGAGCTGGATGAAAATGGCGTGTCTCAACCAAAACAGTCCTTGGTTCAGGTAAGTTTGTTCCCGGTTGTACCATATATAAGCTATAGTTTCAAATTTTGATGAATTACGTTAAGTCATATTGGATTATTGGGCTTTTGTTCCTATTTACAGGATGTGAGACCATTGTAGATATCGACTTACCCGAGCAGGATAGCACATTGACCATGAATGCCCTAATTAATGGCGGTGATAACATTAAGGTCACCTTACATGCCAGCAAAGGTGTTTTGGAAGCCGGTGAATTGCCTACAGTTGATAACGGAACGGTGATATTAACTGCAACGGATGGCACCAATATTTCGGTTAGTTCGTTGACATTTGATGGTGAAAGTTATGCGCCTGTTTATGCTTTTCCAAATACACCAAAACCAGGCGTTAACTATACATTACGGGCTTCAGCTCCTGGATTTGAAGACATTGAGGCCATCACGTTTATACCCAACGAAACGGAGATTTTATCGGTCGACACTTCATCTGTTATTACATCGGGATATCGAGAGGGTCAGATAAATATCACCTTTCAAGATGAGTTGGCAACTGCAAACGCTTATGAGTTTAAATTCTACGCACTTGTCTACACAATCGATACATCTGGAGGACAATTCCAATATATCCCCGTTGTTCAAGAAGTTTATGCCTACTTCTCTTCAGTTGGTGATTTTTTTGGTGGTGGCGATAATGAGCTATTACTTACGGATGAGTTGTTCAACGGCAGAGAGCACGCCCAACGCATAAACTATGACTATCAAATTCCGCTGCTTTTGGGGGATACAATGCCAAACGATTCAATTGACATTAGTCAATTGGTGTCCACTTATTTAATTACTGAATTAAGGACGTTAAGTGAGGACTACTATCTGTTTCAATCTACATATTTTAAGTATCAATTTTCTTCTGGAGATCCTTTTGCACAGCCTGTTCAGGTTTATAATAATGTAGAAAATGGCTTCGGCATTTTCGCTGGATTTAACTCCACTTTTGACACACTGCGGGTTAGTAAAGGACTTCTGCCTTCTCCCTTGGATCCTTAGATCAGGACATCGCTTGCTCTAGGTCAGATAGCAAATCATCAATATGCTCCACGCCCACACTGAGTCTAATAAGGGAGTCGGTCACTCCATTTTTTTCTCTCTCGGCTTTTGGAAGCGCAGCGTGCGTCATGGTAGCAGGGTGCCCCGCGAGTGATTCAACTCCACCTAGAGATTCTGCCAATGTGAAAACAGAAAGCTTTGATAAAAGATCAAAAGCATCTTCCATTTTATCCCCTTTTAAAGAAAAGCTGATCATACCACCAAAATCACGCATTTGCCTTTTGGCCACTTTATGGTTAGGGTGGGATTCAAAACCAGGCCAATACACCTTGTCCACCTTAGAATGAGTTATTAGCCACTGGGCTACAGCAACTCCATTTTCACAATGTCGCTGCATACGTAAATGCAGTGTTTTTATACCTCGTAGTGCTAAAAAAGCATCCATTGGTCCACAAACTGCTCCCACACTGTTTTGAATAAAAGCCAGTTTGGCTCGGATTTCATCATCATTGAGTGCCAGGAAGCCCATAACCACATCACTGTGTCCACCAATGTATTTTGTAACGCTGTGCATCACAATGTCGGCACCTAGGTCAAGTGGGTTCTGAAGATAAGGAGAGGCAAATGTGTTATCGACAACCAGTATCAGATTGTATTTTTTGGCAATGGTGGCAAACGCTTCAATATCGATGATATTCATGGTGGGATTGGTTGGCGTTTCTATCCAAATCATCTTTGTGTTTGCAGTGATTAACGATTCCACATTCGATGCGGCTTGCATTCCCACGAAGTGAAACTTCAAACCATATTGCTCATGGACTTTCGTAAACAATCGATAAGTGCCGCCATAAAGGTCATTTGTGCTTATGATTTCCGCACTTGGTTTTAGCAATCTCATGCAAGCGTCAATAGCTGCTAATCCGCTGCCAAAGGCTAATCCATGTTTGGCGTTTTCAAGGGCTGATAGATTCTTTTCTAAAGTGTGCCTGGTTGGATTCTGTGTTCTACTGTATTCGTATCCTTTGTTTTGACCTGGACCTGACTGAGCATAAGTAGATGTTTGGTAGATGGGAGTCATAATGGCCCCAGTTGCTTCGTCCGGCTCTATGCCTGCGTGCAGGGCCTTCGTGTCAAATTTGTGCTGATTGTTCTGCATAAAGCGAATGTATGCTTCGGAAAATTGTCGTGCACAGGTTACTCGATAAACATGAAATATGTCTCAAGAATAATATTCAGTCAACGATTCGATATTCGCGATCTTCCTCATGACCAACGACCCCTTGTGGTAATTTGTAGGTAATGGATCGAACTTTAAATGAATCACCTGGCTGACCGATTCTACTGAGATTTATGAATTGTAGACAAGCCTAGCGCTCTACTACAATCTTTTTAGTATCGCTGTATCCATCTCCACTGAGGTGAACCATGTAGATTCCTGTAGTGAGTCTCAAATCAAACTTTCGTGCAAAGTTTCTATTAGACGTTAATAACTCCTTGTGTATTAACTGCCCTGCTATGCTGTACACTTCCATGTCCAACTCGCCTGAGTAGTTCAATAATTCGAGGTAAAAGCTTCCCGCATTTGGATTTGGATATATACTCATGAGGCCACTACCTTCAGTTTTGGCAACACTCAAAGGTGCGTAGCCGCCATCTATTTCCACTAATGTATCACCGCCAATTACGACTATATCTTGACCATCCACAACAGTGAATACAGTGTCTTTAGTCATTGCATCTATTGCAAAAGCATATTCGATTTTATTACCAAATTCACTTTCAAACGTCTTGGCGATTCCACCATCATTCCAAATTCTCATATAACCCGATCCCTGAGCTGGGTAAGCCCAATAGGAGAGTCCGTCATGTTCACTGTCTGTCAATTCTAATCTGTAGCAACCTGTATCCAGATTTAATGTGTCCCAATAAACTGTGTTGGCATTCAAGTTGAAGCCAAACTTCTGAAGAACCACTTCGTTTTTCGAATTGTAAACGATTAAATCATTGTCGTTTTTATTGGTATTGGTCTTGTACTGAATGATGACTTCGCCCTCCATTAAGTCAGGAAGATCGTATTTACTCGTGTAGGCATCGTTCATCGTATTTCCATCGACAGCGCCATTTGGTTCAGATACGGTTGCGATGAATTTATTGCTTCCATCACCCATATAAAATGCTCCATCTTGGAATGGCAAAACCACTTCTTCTTTTTCCAAAAACCCTAGGTAACCAGACCATTCATAGGTCTTAGAAATGCCACCCTGAACCATGTACTTTATCTTGCAACTGGTCATTGGAGCTGAACCGTTATTTCGAATAACAATATGTGGAGCATAACACACAGGATTCATTCTTGAATAATACCCTCTTTTAGAAGGGGCGATTACATCATATACTTCTGCGTCAACTGTTTTTGCTGGCTCATCGTACTGGAATACATGCATTGCAACGACATAGTTGCCGTTTCCCATTCCGAGGTTATTATTAGGCACAGGAGTGATTCTGTAGTCCAGTTCATAACTAGAACCGCTCACAATATCACTTACGTCATATTCATAGTCTTTCACCACATCACCTGGGCACCATCCTTCTCTCGCTCCTGGCCAAGTGCCACCTTGCGGGTAAACAGGATTAAACGCACATTCGGTCGCTTGCCAGATGTGCCAGCTGCTAGCCTCATTTCCATTTACATATAGCGAATGTTCGTTGTCCTTCCATTCACAACAATGTGGAAAATTACCTGAGTTACTATTATGTCCGTGCCCAGTAAATCGAGCCAAGATCTTTTGCTTTTTAGCACTTGGGTGTATGGTTATGTCAATCGGCTCCAAAGCTGAATCATCATCTAGGGCTGAATATCGTATCGATCTAGACTGTCCCCAAGGTCGAGTTAACTCAACAACATTTGCGGGAGGCGTACCTTGGATAAATGCAAATTTTAAATCAAGAAGTTCCTGCTGATTACCGCTGCTCAGATCTACTGAGTCTCGAAGCATGTGAGCGTAATCTGTTACATCATACATCCATGTAAATCCATCGGGACCAAGGCTCAAGCCAATGCCGTATGGAGTGATAAATCGTCCGATTTCAAATCTGTCGATTACTTCAAACGGTGGATAGAAAAAATTTAAATCACCATTAACCCACTGCTGGCTTCCAGAGTAGAAAGTGGAATCAATTGCATTTCCATTTTGGTCATATACATATGAATACCCTTCGCCTCTGACGTATGTTCCTTGAATTGCTTCAGCCGCATTACCGATTACAGCATATTCTACTACTGAAAATGGTGGTTGCGTAACCGTGTCATCCAAAATGTCAGTGTAATAAGTGTCTTCATAAACACCTTGGTGTAGATGAATTTCAGGTACAACGTTGGTTTTAGTTGTCAATCTGAAAAGCTCTTGACCTTCATAGTTTTTTACCATAGGCGCCCCGTGCCAGAATGCTTCCAATGATGTACTGGCCGTGTTTGTTAATCCGTAGCCATCATCAAATTTTAGATAAAGGGCTAGGTCGGCGTAGCTCGGGTGGGAAGATGTCACATCCTTATATATCCAGTTTTCAATTTCGCTGGCATTGAGTTCCTTTTTCCAAATTCGGAATTCATCCATTTTTCCATACCATGGATTTCCATTCATGCCGCTTCCAATAATCAGTCGCTTCATGATACCAAGTGTTCGGTTCTTATCTGTTCCAGATTTCCAGAGGGTTCCGTTGAGGTAAATATGCATTTCACCAGTGGCAGCATTTTTTGTCATTGCCCAGTGGTTCCAATTTCCCTCAAAGTCTCCAGCATTTGCCGCCTTATTGATTCTGTCATAGCCACTTCCGGTTCCAGCATCCCAATAAACAGAACCATTACTCCAAGGTAAGTGGCAGTTTAGGGATCGCACATCGCTGAAATCAACTCCTTCAAAAATAGAGGTGTTTACAGGCATTATGTCTTCGTCACCATTCATCCAGAAGCTGATGGTGATTTCGTCACCAAAATCGTATGAGCTAAGTGGAACTTCGATTCGATTGCGGTTTTCTTCAAACACAACATATCCGTCATTATCATTTGAGTATATAGCCAATGTATCATTCTGCGTTTCACCTTGAAGCACAGTCGAGGCGCCTTCATCTTCTTTGGTGAAGCTGATATCCACAAGAATGTTTGAAGTTCCGTTCCAAGCGAAGTCTGAAGTCAAATTAATGACTTGCACGCCAGTGGCAGCTGTTTCTATTCTTTGATGAAAAACCGTGACTAAATTCAAATCTTCCATTTGATCAAGGCTAGAGAAAGTGTAATTTCTCATTCGAATGGTCATATGATCGATCTCAGAACCAAGTTGTGTCAGATTTAGGCTGATTCTATCAATAGTATCAGCAGATAAACCTGAGGCTGTTAAATCGCTAGAGGGAATAATGAATTGAAATCTTCCTGATTTGTTATCCGTGGCCAAAACATTTGAAGTAGTGGCGGATCCATCATTAAACAGATAGTTCGACTCAGATATTACGCTATCTATCTCTCTGTATGTTTCCTCCCACTGATACACATCGGACATTGTGTTTGTATGAGTGTAGATGGTATCAAAATCGCTTCCTGCTCCAAGGTATCTCCGGTGCGTACCTGCGGTAGAATCTAATTCACCTGTATGGTCATATAAGAATGTGTATGTAAGGTAGTCCCATTCACCACAAGCATATCCATCTTGGGTTGTTGCTTGGTCACACTTTAAGGTCTTATACATCAGTACCTTGCTGTAAGACTCACTTGGTGAAGGAAATTCAAAAATATCCCTACGCTTTGTAATGTCATCGAAGTTGAATGTCTGCACAAACGTGGTGTCTTGCGCATTCAAATCGAGATTAGAGAATAAGAATAGTAGTGCTAATAAAGGAATGTAAAATGTCCGCATATCTGTTGGATTGTTGAACAAATGTAACCTTCGTATCGCTAGTTGTCCACTACCTTATTTCTGCTCCAGATTGGAATGCTTTTTCTGGACTTACAAAAACTAAATTACCATCATTATCCTCCGCCATCAATATCATTCCTTGACTTTCTACTCCTCTAATTTTACGAGGTTCGAGGTTGCAAAGTACTGACACTTGTTTACCAATAATATCTTCAGCTGAATATTGCTGGGCAATGCCCGATACGATAGTGCGCACTTCGGTACCAAGGTCCACTGAAAGCTGCAATAGTTTGTCTGCTTTTTTAACCTTTTTAGCAGTATTGATTGTTCCAACTCGCAAGTCCATTTTCATGAAATCATCAAATGACATATTTGGTTTAAATGGTCGCTCTTCGGTTTCTACTGTTTCAGTTTCCTGTGATTTTGAATCTGCCAGTTTTGCTATTTGTTTTTCTATGTCTTCATCTTCTACTTTAGCAAAAAGTAGGCTTGCTTTGCTGATCTCATGACCATCTAGAAATCCGTTGAATACTTTGTCGATGCCCAACATTTCTCGAATTCGGTGTGCAGCTTCAGGCATAAATGGGTCTATGGCAGTAGTTAGGTGGGCGGTTATGTTCAGGGCGCTAAACATGATTTTTCGCACCTCATCTGAGTTGGTCTTTTGTAATTTCCAAGGCTCTAGATCAGCTAAAAACTTATTTCCAAATCGCGCTAAATTCATTGCTTCACTTAAGCCATCTCTGAATTTATATTGAGAAATGAATTCCTGCGATTTTGATATTACCGCTAAGCATTGATCGGTGATTTCCCAATCCGTTTCACCGAAAGGCACCAATCCATCGTAATACTTGTTTGTGAGCACCACTACTCTGTTTACGAAGTTCCCAAGTATGGCAACCAACTCATTATTTACCCTTGCCTGATAGTCCTTCCAAGTAAACTCACTGTCTTTTGACTCAGGCGCAATAGATGTTAGTACATACCGTAATTCATCCTTCCGATTAGGGAAGTCTTCTAGGTATTCATGCAGCCAAACAGCATGGTTCCGAGAGGTTGAAATCTTGTCACCTTCGAGATTTAAAAATTCATTTGCTGGCACATTCACGGGTAGGTTGTAGCCACCATGTTCTTTCAAAATAATCGGGAATATGATACAATGGAAAACAATGTTGTCTTTCCCGATAAAATGAACCATATCAGAATCGCTATCCTGCCACCATTTTTTCCAGGCATCCGGGTTTTCTTGATCTATGGCCCATTGTTTCGTAGCGGATATGTAGCCAATAGGTGCATCAAGCCAAACATAAAGTGCTTTTCCTTCAGCACCTTCTAAAGGCACTGGAACACCCCAGTCTAAGTCTCGAGTCATGGCTCTATCCCCTAAACCGTTTTCAACCCAGCTTAGGCATTGGCCCGCCACTTGCTTACGCCAGTTTTTGGTTTCATGGTGCACTTCACCGTTCAACTTGCCATCTCTAATGAATTCTTCTATCCATTGAGAATGATCGCCCATTGGCAGGTAAAAGTGCCAAGTTTTCCTTAGTTCAGGTTGCGCACCGCTTAGTTTAGAATGAGGATTTATTAGTTCTGTTGGACTCAGTGTTTTCCCGCAGTTTTCACATTGATCCCCATAGGCTCGTTCGCTTTGGCAATTTGGGCAAGTGCCCATAATGAATCTGTCGGCCAGAAATTGCTTTGCTTCTGGATCATACATCTGTTCGTTCTCAACTTTTTTGAAAACACCTTTTTCATAGAGGTTTAGAAAGAAATCCTGAGCAGTTTTATGATGAAGTTCTGAAGACGTTCGGTGATAAATATCGAAGTCAATACCAAATTCTTCAAAAGCCTTTTTATTGATCGCGTGATACTGATCTACAATAGCTTTTGGTGTAGTTTCTTCTTTAATAGCCTTCATGCTAATGGCTGCTCCATGCTCATCTGATCCGCATACATGCAATACATTTTCATGTCCTACTTTGGTCCGTAAGTATCGTGTGTAAATATCAGCTGGCAGATACGCCCCTGCAATATGGCCTATGTGCAGCGGACCGTTGGCGTATGGCAGGGCTGATGTAATTAAGTGTCGCTTAGACATGCTTCGATGAGAGTATTAAAGATTCAAAGTTCAAGAATGAAGTAATCAAACAATCAAGGCCGCAAAAGTAGTAATACCTTAGTCGCATGGTAAGACCTAGATACCTCAAAAAAGGCGATAAGGTGGCAATAGTTGCTACTGCCAAAAGACTGAACGAGAATGAGATTGATGGCGCTATTCGCGAAATTGAATCGTGGGGATTAGAGGTTATTTGCGGACCTAACCTTTATGCAGTCTATCATCAATTTGCTGGTACTGATGAGCAGCGAGCCTCAGATTTGCAATGGGCAATCGACCATGAGGAAATTAGTGCTGTGATTTTTGCACGTGGCGGTTACGGAACCGCCCGAATAATTGACTCTATTGACTGGGAAATTTTTCAATCTAACCCAAAATGGCTCTGTGGTTTTAGCGATCTAACAGTATTACACAGCCATGTGAATCAACATTTGAAAATCGAGACACTTCACTCTACTATTCCGATCTTCTTTAAGGACGGGATGGCAAATGCTGGAAGTGAATCTTTAAGAAAGACACTTTTTGGTTTGAACGAAACGATGATATGGGATGCTCATCTCTTGAATCGCACTGGAACGGCTGATGGCGAAATCGTTGGAGGAAACCTAAGTGTGCTATATTCCATTATGTCGACACCAAGCCAAATGGATTTTAATGGAAAAATCCTTTTTCTTGAAGATTTGACTGAGAATTTGTACCACATCGATAGAATGATAAGGCAGCTGAAACGATCTGGCGCCTTATCTGACTTGAAAGGATTAGTTGTTGGTCAATTCACTGAAATGGTAGACAACAGCACTCCATTTGGTAAGTCTGCTGAAGAGATCATCTTTGAGGCTGTGTCTGAATGGACTTATCCTCTGGCCTTTGATGCTCCGATTGGGCATGTGGTAGAAAATATATCGGCAATTCATGGAGCCAATGCTGAGTTGAAAGTTTTAGAGGATAAAATACTCATTCGATATATGTAACCATATTACTGCTTGCCTCATTCTGGTTTTGAGTAGTAAGGTTTTGGCGTCTTTGTGACCCTCCACTTAAACAATAGTTCAGCATTCCATTTAGAGTTTGAAGGTTTTAAGATTGGTTTCCATGAGAGAACATTACTACCTCTGTTTAATTGAACAGTATCTAGAGCAGAATTCGAAATTTTATACAATTCGTGCATTTCATGTGCATGTTCATGGAACTTTGGTTTATCGGAAAAGGTAAATATGGAAAGCACTATGGCTATATTAGGATGTGTAAGTTGCCTTTCTCGATTCATTCAATGAATTTAGGTTGGAAATTGTAGTGGATCCAAACAAAATGAACATTCCAATTGTAATCGGCAAGATGGTGTCATATCTTATAATATGTGGTCTGTAGTCACGATAGCCTCCTAATGGCAGTAAGACGATATATATAGCTGAAAAAAGAAGAAACCATGGGGCTAAACTCCATATCCGTGATCCAATGGAATCTTTTGATTTCGCTGTAACCAAATATCCGTTCAAAAGAATCGTGAGGATAAGAAGTGGGATGGCTATCTTACTTGTTAAATATCTAAATAAACCGATGGGTAACTCTTTGTACGAATCAAGTAGTGAGTATGGATACAGATTTTAGTTAGAATTATACTGACCTAAAATCAATGAATAAATCGCGAAAACACAGACGGGTAATAGATAGAATATCGAAGTTTTTAGTTTAGGATTATTAGGCCACCTTAAATCAGTATTTCGGATATCCCAACTCTTATTTTGAGCGCTTAATAGATGGAATAGGATTATCACCAATGTCATTACAAGCACAATCGCTGGGTTTAATGCTCCGCTTAAACAAACCACTATGCCTAATGGAAACTCGCTTCGATATTATTGGAATAATCCTTAACACTAAAGGTCAAAAGATAGACCACATTGAAGGCGCCTTTCAACCAAGTTGGTGATTTAGAAATAGAATAGGTGTCCGCGGAGTCCTTTCTCGCTGTTCAATTCTAATGCTGGAAAGGGGACTTTCACAAAACCAAACAATGGTTTCATCCATTTCAAGGATCTGGGTAGGTCCACATGATCCAAATCAATATCCAATGAAAAAAGGAGTTGCCGCTGCCTGCTGCGCGAGCTTGTGATGAGCACTTTCTCGTTATCGGGGTCCGACCAAGTATTTGACTCGGCACCTAGTAGGTTATTGGCACTATAACCTGTTGATATCGCTAACCATTTCGGAAATCGATCTGGTTTACCGATAAGGCTCCAAATATTTGCGTTAACCCAATAAGTCTGCCCGTTATAGTCTTTTAGCCATTGTTTGTGCAAGCCTTCGCCATAGAGGTTTCTCGCCCGTCTACCTTCGGCTCCACTTAAATTTGTTAGCCCGCTAGGCCAAAAGCTATACTTGATTTTAATGCGTTGCTCATCCCATCCTAACTGCTGCCCTGTGAATAATCCGGTTCCTACAGTATTGAAAAGCAAATCGTAATTGCTAAAACCCCAGCCTGAAGAAAATCCGTCCATTAACTCCACTACCAATTGATAACTATAACCTAATCCAGCTGCATACCAAATGGAGCGATTTTCTTTAATACCCGCCCAGCGGGTCAGTTTATATAAGTTATTACTTATCTGGTATGCAGTAGCTGCGTGACCCACTTTGTCCATTTGTTGCCAGCCAGGCCAGTCATTAAAAAAATGAAAACTACTCGTTTGGTATTCTCTGTACCAGGCCAATTGAAGCGCTCCAAGAGTGGAAGCATAAGTAACACCTTGTCCAATTCCTAGACCGATAGCACGGGTTTTATGCAAAGAATCAGATGGCGTGAAAATATTTTGGGCATTCGCACTACTTCCAAATAGGAAAAGGATAATGAAACTATGTTTTAGTGCAGACAACAGCATAATAATCGAAATAGAAACCGGTCTTGATTAGGATATTACGATTTATAAAAAGCCCATGAGATTCGAACACGGAAAGGTACTCGCTAAGATTGTATTGATGTGGATGCAATATATCAATGGGGAGCTTTCTGAAAAGCCATTTTGGAAATTGAAAGTTATGGCAATCGATGCTGATAATAATTTGTGCCGAGGGTTTTGCCGAATCCACTATGCGTTTCATGGCTATGTCAAATTCCTTTACATGGTTGATGACATTAAGACAAAACACGAAGTCAAATTCATTTTTCCAAGTTGACACTTCAAAGGATGTTGTAACAAAATCAGTGTTTGGGTATAAGCTTTTTGAGAAGTGCTCGATATGATCTTCATAAAATGACAATAGTGGGTCACAGGCAACAGTTTCAAACTCATTCAGAATGGTGAATATGCCCGCTGGTCCGCTACCAACATCAAGAATCTTTGAGTTTTTGGGAACTGTCAATTCAATCCGTTCCAGAAAGTTGCGCCAATACGTTTTTTTCCATTTTAGATAATCGGCAACTGGGCGCGATTTAAGATAGCCTTTCCACCATCTTTTCTCGAACCACTGTGCCCATTCCCAACGCATAACCACAAATGTATGGAGCATATATAGGCTGGATGAATTAAAGTACCTTTGCAGACACAATTAATGCGTTATGGCAAAAAAGAGTACTTGGGAAAAAAGAGCGAGTAAAGTGAGGAAAGAGGAGTATATCGTGCTCGGTGGAAATACCAATCGCAAGAAACAAGGGGTAAAGAAGAAATACCCGTCATCCGGTGAGGGCGGGGGATACAAAGGAGGTTCTGATGAGCGTTCATCCAAGCCGAGCTATACTATTACACGAGAAGGAGATGATGCTAAAAAACCTTCACGTGACGGGGCTGGAAGTGGAAATTACAAAGGAAATAAGGGTGGTGGCTTCAAAGGGAAGGACAAACCCTTTAATAAGTTCCGTAAAGACGAAAAAGATGGAGCTTTTAAAGGCAAAGGCACGGTTAGGAAGAATTTTAGCCAAGACGACAGGAAGAAGTCACATACTAAGTTCTTAAAGGATCAACACTTTGATGGATTTGAACAGCGCGGTCAAGGTCCAGATGACCTCATCCGTTTGAATAAGTATTTGTCTATGGCTGGTGTTTGCTCCAGAAGAGAAGCAGATAAATTTATTGAAGATGGCTTGGTAACTATAAACGGTGAAGTTTGTGTTGCCTTGGGCACAAAGGTGAAGCCTACGGACGATGTGCGTTATGCAGGTGAGCGTGTAAAGGCCGAGGCCTTGAGGTATGTCCTGCTGAATAAGCCAAAAGACTGTATTACAACTCTAAGCGATGAGCGAGGAAGAAGCACCGTAATGGGCTTGGTTAAGAATGCATGCCGCGAACGGATTTTTCCTGTTGGAAGATTGGATCGAAATACAACAGGTTTAATTTTGATTACAAATGATGGCGACATGGCGAAAAAGTTAAGCCATCCAAGTCACGAAATACGGAAAGTCTATCATGTAATAACCGATAAGAATGTGTCTATCGCAGATTTGAAAAGGCTAGAAAGTGGAATTGAACTTGAAGACGGTGTCGCAAAAGCTGATGCTGCTCTATTCGCTGGAGATGGTTCTGTTCGCAACGAAATAGGCCTTGAAATTCACAATGGCAAAAACCGAATTGTAAGAAGAATGTTCGAGGGAATGGGTTACGAAGTAACGAAGCTCGATAGAGCTGCCTTTGCTGGACTCAGTAAAAAAGGTTTGCCTCGAGGAAGATGGAGACACCTCACCGAGAAAGAGGTTGGCTACCTAAAGATGCTCTAAGCTAAAACCCAAAGGTTTATAAGTCCTTCTGATTTGCTGATTTTAAGTGAATCGACTCGCTAGATTCGAATATTCGAGCAATGGACTCGTTATTCAATTATGCGCAAGTTTATCTATTGGTTTTTTGGTTTAACCGTACTAGGAATGTTAGGCATTGTTGGTGCCTATTATTTAGCTAAAAAGTACGAAGAGCCAGTCCGGAATTACATAGTGAATGAGGTGAACAAGCGGCTAAATGCCCCGGTTCATGTTTCTGATATTAACTTCTCGTTGCTTGCTCGATTTCCGTCAGCATCTCTTGTAATGGACAGCGTATGGGCTGAGGAGAGCATTGTGAAAATTGGTAAGGCGGACACGCTATTGTTTTTCGAAAAGGTCTATCTCAACCTAAATATTCTCGATATTATTAATGGTCAATACAAAATCAATGAAATTGAGACTAGAGATGGTTTTCTTCGCCTTAGAGTAGATAGCAAGGGCTATGATAACTACCATATATGGAAAACAAGTGACGGTACAACGGGGTTTTTACTCGAACTTGATAAGGTCCATATTACCAATGGAAAACTTTCCTATCAAAATGAGGCGCGCGACCAAGACATTGATTTGATGGCGAATGAACTATGGTTCACTGGTTCTTTCTCTAAGACGGATTATACCATGGCCGTAAAAGGCGATGGCTTGGTTCATCACCTTCGGTTGAAGGGCACTAATTACTTGGATCAGCGCTTGGTTGCAGTTGAGTCAGAATTGGATATTGCTGCCGAAACGGAGACCTACTCGTTCCGAAACGGACGACTAATCATTGATGATAGACTTGATTTTCATATCGCTGGGAAGTTTGTTGGTCAGGGGGTCGATTTGAGAATAATTGGTAACGATTTGGATATCATTAGTTCCTTGTCGCTATTGCCCGGAGAGAGTCGAGAGATTTTCAGGGAATACAGCAGTACTGGAATTTTAGATTTTGATTGCACACTTGGAGGAGCATTTGGTAAAACCGAAAACCCTCATTTGAGCGCGTCTTTTTCTATCGAGGATGCCACAATCAGCAAGAAAGGCACGAATTGGAAACTCGCAAAACTTACAGGCTCGGGTAATATTGATAACGGTGATTCAAAATCGAGTATAACGACCAAATTGATTCTTGAATCACTCATGGGCGAAATAAACGGAAGTCCTTTTAGATCTATATTCTCTATCTCAAACTTCAAGCAACCCACCATAGCAGGGTCTGCTAAAGTGGAGACAGATATCCGGGCCTTAGATCAGTTTTTTGATATCGAGGCTATTGTTGAAGGTGAAGGCAATATCCTGATCGATGCTAAAATTTCAACAACATTATTGAATCCTTCAGAGCCATTGGCAAGAGACTTTTTAAATTATAAAGCAAGAGGAAGGGTAATTCTAGATCGTGCTTCCATTAAGCTCAAGGATGATGAGCGCATTTATAAAATTGACACAGCCTCATTTTCAATACAGGATAACTCTTTGGAAATTAATCAATACACAGGAACGGTCAACGAGACAAAAGTCAGTCTGAATGGGTCAGCTACCAATTTTTTAGAATACTTGTTTAAGAAGGAAGGGGTACTAAATGTATCAGGAGATGTAAAAACCTCGTCTATTGATTTGCAAGCGCTTTTCCCTAAGACAAATGATGATTCACAATCAAAGAGCGGTGTAATAGTTGACTTCCCGACAAGGTCTAGCTGGAACTTAAATATTGTCGCGGATCAGTTCTTAAATGGAAAATTCATTGCGAATGAAATCAGCGGTAAGCTCCTAATAAATTCAAGTAAAATAGAGGCAAGTAATCTCCATTTTTTAAGTCAAGGAGGAGAAATAACTGGTTCTGCAGGGATCTATCAATTCACGGCTAATCAATATGGCCTCAAAACAGATTTCGAATCGAAAAACATCAATATCAAACAGCTATTTGCCACCTTCAATAATTTCGATCAAAGCTTTGTTCGGAGTGAACACCTTTCGGGACAAACCATGGCCAATGTGCAATTCAAAGGTTTTTGTGATTCCACCCTGTCAATTGATGCCAAGAGCATTGTGGCCAATGTTGATTTAACGATTAACGATGGGGCCTTAAGGGATTTTGAGCCACTAGTTTCTGTAGCAGACGAGATTAAAAAGAAGCCCATGTTGAGACTGTTTGTTTCAACGGACGAACTCAGAAAACGATTGGCGAATGTGCAGTTTGCCACACTGCAGAATCAAATTAGTATTCGAAATGGCCTGATAACTATTCCTCAAATGGATATACGTTCGTCTGCTATTGATTTGAATGCATCTGGAACTCACTCTTTCAAAAATGAAATAGACTATGCCATGGATTTTTCATTGAGTGAATTAGTCGAGCTGAAAAATCGCACCGAGCCGTATAATGAATATGTGCAGCGAGATCAAAAAGGAAGAACTCGAATATTCATAACTATCAAGGGAACTACAGATGATTTCGATGTAGAACTTGCTCGAACCAATATCAAGTCTACTCTTAAAGATGAAATGAAGTCTGAGAAAAACGCAGTTAAGAATCTATTGAAAGAAGAATTCTCATCGATTAAAAATGACAGCACTAACTCGAATGAGATAGAGTTCCCAGCGATTGAAATTGAATTTGATCCTGAAGCCGGGATTGAAAAAAAGGAAAAACCCTCCCAAAAAACGGAGAAAAAGAAGGAGTCAACAAGTTTAAAAGGAATCATTAAAAAAACGGAGTCAGATAAGAAGAAACTGGGTGATGGTGATTTTGAAGATGATGATTTCTAGCTGCGAATTCTTCATATTCGTGCTAAGCGATGGCTAAAGACTATAACATATATTCTAGAAAACAACGATGGAAACTTTTGTTGTTTGTGATTGCCTTGGTTATAGTTGGTATATCACTTGCATATACAAAATCACTGGTCGATAAGATTTCGACCGAAGAGAAAACCAAGGTGCAAATTTGGGCGGATGCCGTGCAGCGAAGATCTGCTCTTGTGCACTACACGAGCGATCTTTTTCAGAAATTACAAGAAGGTGAACGAAGTAAGGTTGAGCTTTATCTAGAAGCCACAAAGTATTTAGCTAGACCAGATGTAACTGAGGTAAGCTTTGCTTTAAATGTCTTGAATGAGAATACTACGGTTCCTGTTATTTTGACAAACGCTGAGGGAGTAATCACATCTGATCGTAACATAGACATCGATCCAAAAGGCGACAGAGATGAAATCCTAAAAGCTGAGCTTAAGAGCATGGCTGAACAATATCCTCCAATCGAAATTGTGTATTACGGTAGCAGTCGAGTCTTCTTGTATTATAAGGATTCGCGGCTCTTTAGTGAACTAAAAACAACTTTTGACGACCTTCAACAATCATTTATTTCCGACCTTATTTTAAATGCAGCCTCAAGTCCAATAATCCTTTTGGACTCCAATTCTGGGGAGGTAATTGAAGCTGGAAATATTGATAGCGTTATAATCCAGAATTCAGAACAACTTTCAACACGGCTGAATGAAATGTCGGAGCAACATAGCCCAATATCAATTGAAATAAATGGAAAGCCCGCCATTGTATATTATGAAGACTCCTATTTGCTGACACAATTAAAGTATTATCCTTTAGCCCAATTAGGAATTATTGGACTTTTTATGGTAATCGCTTATCTGCTCTTTAGTACTGCTAGAAAAGCCGAACAGAATCAAGTGTGGGTTGGTATGAGTAAGGAAACTGCTCATCAACTTGGCACGCCTTTGTCGTCAATCATCGGTTGGGTAGAATTATTAAGAGCGGAACCAAAAACAGAGCCAATTGCACTTGAGCTAGAAAAGGATGTAGCGCGCTTGCAAGTGGTTACTGAGCGCTTTTCTAAAATTGGCTCACAGCCTAAATTAGAGCTGAACAATCTATCCGAATTACTTGCAAGGACCATAGATTATTTTGAAAAAAGGTCTTCGGGTAATGTAACATTCGCTCATAAAATTCCGGAGAATACTATGTGTGTTTTAAACGAACCGTTATTTGAATGGGTGATTGAGAACCTCATAAAAAATGCCATGGATGCTATGGATGGCAAAGGACAGATTTCCATTGAATTAGTTCAGCAAGAAACAAGAGTATTGATTGACGTTAGTGATACAGGTAAGGGACTCTCTCAGAGTAAGTTTAAAACAATATTCCAACCTGGGTACACGTCCAAAAAGCGAGGCTGGGGCTTAGGTCTTTCTTTGAGCAAGCGAATTGTGAACGAATATCATAAAGGAAAAATTTATGTCTTGAGATCTGAACCTGGATCTGGAACCACCTTTAGGATAAGCTTAAAGAGATAGGCTTGAAAATAAAAGGTAAAGTATAAAAAAACGGCTGCCATCTGAATTAGATTCAAACGAGGCAGCCGTCATAAGCTTGTGTGAAATGATTACAAGTTCTCCTTGACGATTGAACTGATATTGAATACCAAGGGTGAAGACTTCCTTGAACTGAACTCGAGCTCCTGTTCCTGCCGTTCCATCTTCGCGCTCTACAGCAATTCTAACGTCATCATCATAGATCAAGTGCCTGCTCAAACTAGCACTTAGAAATTTATTGATTTTCATTGCAATTAAGGTCTCCCAGTTCACATCAATATTTCCAAAGTTCTTCAGGTAATTTGCGAAGAAATCAGCCTTTGTTGAAAAGTTGACGTTTTCCATAATGTCTTTTTTGTACTGAATTTTTAAGAACCCACCCACTTCATAGCGAACGTGCTCTCCAGGTTCAACCCCAAAGTCACCAGCATTAGACAATAGTTGATTGTCAACAATTGTAATCTTAGCCGTCATAGGCGAAAGATAGGCGCTAAAGCCCTCATTTGGCTTGTAATCAATACCAGTACCAATTAAAATGTAAGCTGGAGCAAATGGGTCAGAAATAGTTGGTGAAGGCGAAACTCCATAATTGCGACCAACGTCCCATTGGATCCTGAATGTTGCCATTGCAGCTCAATATGTGTTGAGTAGTGGAGTAGTATGCCCAACCTTAGAGTTCAATTCTAACCGATCATCGGTCTTCTGAAATTTGGCTCCATCGCTCGTCTTTCCAATCAATGTTTGCCCATAGGCCGCATCAAATTTATTATCCCAAGTCCATTCTTCTTTTTTATAATTAGCATAGAGGCTGACGCGATACCATTAATTGTATTGTTACCAACACCTTGCCAATTTGACAAGTAAGTTTGTGCGAAATTGAGTCCAGCAACTCCTCCCATTTTCCAAGGTCCCTCATCCGCTTTAATTGTACAGTGTATTCCTTGCATTCATCGGTGAAATTGTAACCATTGTTGTTATAGCTCAATTCCCGACCTTTTATTGTAAACACTATTTGATAATTTAAAGCCTCTAGTTTATTCTTCTCACTATCTAATAGCAGCACACCAGTCGATCTCAATATGTCTTTCATACTAAGCTCTCCACTTTGGCATTTCCCGGCAAGACAAACCTGAATCGTGGAATCTACCTGATTTTGGGCATTCGCAGTCAGTGTGGCGAGGAAGACTAAAAGGGAAAGGAATAATCGCAGTTGGAATAATTAAGGTTAGGATTAATAGTCTAAGAAGAATGTACAAGACTTTACAATGCTGTCTTGTCCAAAGTATATGTCATACTCGATCGTCATAAAATCACCCCGATTAAAGTATCCATTAGTTGAAACTATTGACTCAGAAAATGAATAGGCCCGTCGATCAATTGAGATATCGGCCAAGGCGTATATATCATCGGTAGTAGTATTGGTGTTGCCCGTAATCGTTACTTCTATTGGAAAAGATCCTAATCCCACAATGAAAAACTTCAAAGGATCAGTGTCGGGTTCCAGGGTAATATCCACTGCTTCACCACAAATTGTCGCGGAATAATTGGTGTCCATGTTGTCATTGGCAGCGGAAGCGCAATTTTCACCATAGTAACCGTTATCGCAAACGCATTCACTCTGAGTTGCAGTGGTGCTCTCGCATGTTCCGTTTTCACAGGTGTCTTCGCAGCTGTCGCCACAGGATGTGATGAAAAGTAGAAAAGTAAGCGATGCGAATGCGCCTAGGTGTGTGGTCAGGTCTTTCATGATCGAAAAATCGGATTTAATCCTAGCCTGACTGATAGACTATTTGGGTTTTCGGAAGCTAATTAGCTTTCGTCCTAGGTAGGTTCTTTGAATCCATCTTGGTAAAATGATGGCTCCCATTACCAGATATGGGTAGTAAGTCATGAATCGCCAAACGACTGCCACTGTGAGCGTAAGCCCCACGGGCGCTATAAACTGCTGCAAAAATCCTTCGAATGCTATTTCAGCAACTCCGGCTCCACCAGGTGTTGGTGAAATAAGAAGGATGACCCACATTACTAATTGGCGTGCATAAATCAAGAAATGATCGGCTACACTAATATCTACGATGGTGAAGGCAAGAATGATGAAGTTGACGACCCAAAAGCGCGCTGTCCAGCTCAAGAAAGTTGCAGTAAAAGCATTAACCCAAAACCGAATTGGCTTTGTTTTTAATTCTTTGCTCGTAATCACAAGATCATCTCCAGTTTCTATTGCACCTTTTTTCCATCGCGACAATAAGTTTGTGGAAAAGAGTCGAACTAATAGGTTGCGAGCACCTTCGGGAAATCGGAAAATGGCCATGTAAATGGCAGAGATTAAAAAGAGAATAAACACGTATCCCACAATGAATATTTCCCGTGCCCCTAAATCAAATCCAAGCAGTGTGGTTTGCATTTCTAAGGGAAAAAGAGTGCTCCAACCGACAAAAATCAATAGAAGAGGCACCATCAATACATAGAACAGTTCATCTAAAAAAGCAGTGATCATAACCACCGCAGTGCTGCGACCCAAGGGAATTTTTTCTCTGTTTACGATGAAAATGGCAACGCTTGACCCACCAACTACGGATGGTGTTATACTTGATGCAAATTCCCACAGCATTATCACTTCGAAGGCCTGTCGCCAGTTCAGCTTTTTGTCTGTTAAGATTCGGATTCTAATCATATAGCCGACATCGCGAAGTGCTACCATTATTAATGCTACCCCAAGCCAGCCAGTAGTATGCCAGCCCCAACTAAATAATTCGAGTGCCTCTTTTTGATTTTGAAAATCTCGATAAAGGAACCAAGCAACAATAGCTAAGCCAATACCAATGGGTATGAAAACCTTTTTTGGATCTAGTAGTTGTCTTATTGGATTTGAACGCTTCGCCATCGCAGCCGTGAAAATCTACTTTTGTGAGCGAAATCAAGAACCAAAAGCGTGAAAAAAATTTATCACCTAAGCTCGTGTAATACTTGTCAGCGAATAATGTCTGAAACGGGCACCGAAGGATTTGAAGTGATAGACGTGAAAGAACAGATTATTTCAGAGTCTGATTTGGATGAGGCTAAAGAGAAAGTTGGCTCCTATGAAGGCCTTTTTAATAAACGTGCCATGAAATATCGACAGCAGGGTTGGAATGAAAAGAATTTGACTGACGCTGAATTCAAGGATCTCATCTTGAATGAATATACATTCATGAAACGACCACTCTATTTTATTGGTGATGAAGTTTTTGGTGGAAATGCTAAGAAGACAGTGGAAGCAATAAAGGCAAAACTGAGTGAGTAAAGTCGCTCAAGCACACCTAGTGCTTTTCTTGGTTGGGGCGTTCTACGCCATCAACTACATTGTCGCGAAGGATGTCATGCCCACTTATATTGGGCCCAGTGGCTTTATTTTTTACCGAGTCTTTATTGCAACAATCCTATTTTGGATTGTACACAGGTTTATCTCCAAAGAGAAAATTCAACGCGAAGATTATCCTCGCTTTATTCAGTGCGCGCTATTTGGCGTAGCCATGAACCAACTGTTCTTTTTTAATGGATTGAACCTTACAACACCGATAAATGCTTCTGTAATTATGACCAGCAATCCAATACTGGTATTGTTGGCCTCGGCTGTAATACTAAAGGAAGTAATAACCCCATCGAAGGCGATTGGGGTCGTATTGGGAATTGTTGGCGCACTTCTATTAATTGTTTTACCAGTGTTGCTTGGCACATCGGATATGGATTGGACTGAAGGCAACAGCTGGGGAGACATGATGATTTTTGTGAATGCGCTTAGTTATGGGCTGTATTTAATCAGTGTTAAACCGTTGATGGCCAAGTATGAAGCTATGACTGTAATTAAATGGGTTTTCCTATTTGGTTGCGTAATGGTTTTTCCATTTGCTTATGACCAGGCTTTGGAAGTGGATTGGGCAGCGATGCCAACTGAAATTTTTCTGGGCTTTGCTTATGTGGTCATTTGTGTCACATTCTTGGGTTATTTTCTAAACGCATTCGCAATGAAGACCCTCAGTCCTTCGGTTGTTAGTGCCTACATTTATTTGCAACCCGTATTGGCTGGAGCACTGAGTATAGGACTGGGAAAAGAAAAACTCCACTGGATACAAATACTTGCTGCAGTACTTATATTCAGTGGAGTCTACCTCGTTAGTATTCGGAAAAAGCGATTATCGAATAATCAATGATTTAGTTTCTAGTCTTCCATTTACAGCAACCTGCATGATGTACATTCCTGCTGCAAGATTTGTTTGTATTGATGTGTTATTCGAATTAATGGCATCTTGGCGATAGACCATTCTTCCCGTGTAATCTAGAATTGAAATAGCATCCATGTTATCCGTGGCGGTAACTAACACTAATCCGTTAGATGGATTCGGGAAAACATTTACCCGTGACTCAACTATTTTTTGAATTCCCACGCCCGTTTCACTTACAGTGAAGTTCCAAACCTCACTCCAGTCACTAGTTGACCCACTTTGTTCATAACGTACTCTCCAATAATATGTAGTACCTAAAGCTAGATTTTCAGCGAAGAATTCTGTGTCATTGCCATTTGGTTCAATCGTTTCAAATGACTTTGTCCCAGTAATTTTGTTTTGTCCGTCAAACGAGGAAGACTGATCTATTTCATATTCGTAACTATTTACAAAACCTGCCGATTTCCAATCGATGAGTACATCCTTGGCCATTCCTATTTTTCCATTTTCAGGAGATCTCAATAATAAATCTCCATTGAAGGTTCCGTTTACGCTGAAATCATCAATGTATAGATTGTTTCCACCTACTCCCGTGAAGCTGAATTTGAAAATTACGCCTTCTTGCATATAGGACTGGTTGTTTATCGTGAACGTGAATTCGTTCCATTCTGATTCATCGGCTGGTATGAAAGGCGTGTTCTGTTGGGCACTAATAGATTGTAGTTGCGAGGTAGATCTAGACCATACCAAACCCCATGTTTCGCCACAATCATTGCTTCTGTAAATTCTAAGAAACACGCTAGTGGGTCCACTTGATCGAGCAAAGGCCTCTTTAAACGAAAGATTGACACTGCTAAAAGTGGAGAGGTCAAAACTTTGACTGATCAGCTCATCGGTTCTATCACCGCATTTACCAAAGTTGTCGAGTTTAAGAGATTTCTCTCCCGAATAGGCCGCATCCGAAGTAATCTTCCATGCATACTCATCATCATCAATATTTTGATCCAACCACTCATTCGATGGAAGGCTCACAGCTGCTTCTAGATCATCAGAATATGGAGCAAATTGCCCTTCGGTAGCTATAACAAATACCTTCCTTGTTGTGGAATCCGTTGTGCCACTATCAACAGCCGTATAAGTAACGTCATACAAGCCAGAGTATGGGAATAGCACTTCAGGATTTGCTTCATTTGATGAGGGAGGAATCGCCTCACCTCCAAATTCCCATGATGATGCTTCGCCTGTGTTTAGTGAAGCATCCGAAAAAGTCACAGGTTGGAATTGACAAATTAAGTCAACATCAGTAGTGAAATTGGCATCTACTAAACCGATTACACCAGTATTGATGAGGTTTTCTTCACTCACCAAATCTTCTAAGGTGTTGTGAAATTCCAAGGCTGAAATCATGCGTTCTTTTTGACCAAGGCTAAACATGTTTTGGCAACTGTTGTAGCTCATATAGTTTTCGATTTGGTCGGGAGTGCCATTTATGTATGGAGAAGCACCGGATGCATCATTGCTGCATGTATTCGTACTTGAGCTGCAATTGTATGTTGCGCCAGCAGCAGGAGGGGTGTCGCAAACGTCATCTCCAGAAAACGCGCAGTTTCCTCCACATCCATCTTGGAATGTGTGAAATAGATTTAGGCAGTGACCGATTTCATGCGTCACAGTGCGACCGTCAGCCGTGGATGTTCCAATTGTGCCAAAGGCGTCATTCCTTACAACTAATCCGTAGGTATTCCATGAACCAGATCCTGGAAACTGAGCGTAACCAAGAATAATTCCTGCTCCTCCCGTAAAATTAAATATTGACTCAACTACCCAAATGTTCAAGTATTCGTCACTTGGCCAATTGCTAATAGATTTTACATTATTCTGAGCATTAACAGCTTGCGATGTCTCTGTTCTTACCACTCCGTTGGTTGGGTTACCGCTGGGATCTAATCTAGCCAATCTAAATTCAATTCCTGCGTCCGCAGCATACTCATCAAATGGAGCTCTTGTTTGATTTGTATCTGGATTCGTTCTTCCAAAATCCTCATCTAAAACTCGAATTCCATCTTCTATCTGAGACATGGAAATGTTCCCGTCACAAGTGCTGTACAAAACATGAACGACCACAGGAATGATGTAATCGGGCTCACCTCGAGAAGCGGCTCTATTTGCTACATATTCGCTGAATTCTTGTCTTTCTGCATTATAGGCAGCTCTATTTTCTGGACTAGCGCTTAAGTATTGCTCTAAATGCTCATCAGTTGCACACCCATAATCCTGAGCATATGCACTCATCGTCATGCACCCTAAAAGGGCAATCATCAATCTTATCTTCATCTTCTCTCTACTTTGAAATAATAAACTTCTGATATATCGAACTGCGGTCTGACTCAACACACAGAAAATAGACACCGGTTGGGATGGACTTAATATTCATGGATAACTCTTTAGCAACACCAAAACCGCTGGTTTGTTCCATCACAGTTTTCCCAACGATGCTGAGTATGCTAATTGCCCTAATGTTCGTTTCATCCTTAAACCCAATATTCAGACGATTGTCGGCTGGATTTGGATAGATACTGAATGAGTCGAAACCGTTGTTTTCTTGAATTCCTACCCCATCCGCAGCAACGGTGAAAGACCAAACTTCACTCCAGGTGGAAGTATTTACATTTTTTAAACTATTGACCCGCCAATAATATGTTGTCCCATGTTCAAGGCCAGAAGTCGCGAATTCTGTATCCTCATTATCCGATCCTTCATCAATGTATGATGTGGACCCTGATTGAAGTGCACTTGTACTAAAGGTTGCATCAGTGTCTAATTCATAGTTATAACTGGAGGAACCTGGCACAGACTGCCAGTTTAGAATCACATTATCATTCATTGATGGCGCGCCATTACCAGGGTAAACTAAGAAAGGCTCATCGTAATAAGTTCCTGAAACATTAATGTTATCAAGGTACATATAATTACCACCATCATTTTTCGACTGGAATTTGATCATAGTATTAGATGAGAACCATTGAGCAGGAAGATTTGTAACACTAAAGTTTTCCCAATCAGATGCCTCTGGCTCGAAAATCACTGTGGTCACTGGAGTAGAACCAGCTAGTGAGTTTCCATTTCGAGTCCAAATATTTCTCCAGCTATTGCCACAATCATTACTCACTAAAAGAGTGAGAGCATCACTATTTTCGCCAGTTATTCGTGCATAGGCAACATCAAATGAAATGGTGATTTTATCCAAAGGTCGAAAGTCAATACTCGAGAAGATTAAGTCATCAACGCTATTCCTTTGAGCCCCAATATTGGATAGTTTGTAACATGTATTGTCCCCAGAGCCAAACTCTGTGTTGTATTCCCATACATTGTCCTCGTCTTCTTCGAGGTAATTGTCAGTTATCCAATTTCCATCCACCGAAAAATCATCTATGAATGGCACTCCGCGCCCAACGGGTTCGGATACAATAAATGCCAATTCTTCTGAGACATTGTGAGAAGTTGAGCCTTGGGTAACAGTTAGTTCAACACTATACTTGCCAGCCATTGAAAAGGTTAAAAGCGGATGACGATCCGAAGAAGTTATTGTTTCTGGGCCGGTAATATTCCAAGACCACGATTCTGCGCCATAGGTTGATTCATCAAAGAATTGTACGGTATCACCTGTGCAGAATGCACGCCTCTCGATATAAAAATAAGCCGCTTCTATATCAGCGACTCCTGTGTTTTCTAAATTACTTTGCTTCCAAAGGTCTTTTCGATCAGCTACTGAGCTATTTAATACATTGCGCATTACAGTCACCTGACCTTTTGTGAAGTTTGCTTCGCAGCTAGCATAATCCATGAAGTTTTGAATATTATCAAAAGAGCCGCAGGTAATTCTATTATGATCGCAATTACCAGCACTCACACCTAAACAATTTGGCGTGTCGTTAATGCCGTCATCCATTTGACAATTATTAGCGCCATCGCATGGTGAGCTTTGTTGCGATCCATCACATCCCGGAGCATTTGTTTCGCCCCAAGTATGAGGAAGCCCAAGATAGTGGCCAATTTCATGTGTCAGTGTTTTTCCAGTTGTACCGCTTGATGTGCCGAAGGCTCCGACATATCTGTGGTTGGAAATAATCCCATCTGCATCAGGATTTCCGTCTGCAGCTGGTGGTCTGTAAGCATAGGCCGCAGCTCCACTGATATAAATTACATCAGTTACCCAAATGTTTAGGTATTCATCACGAGGCCATGGATCAAGTTTTGAACCATCATCACCAACGTAGGTCTCAGCAGATTCAATACGCTCAATTCCTGAGGTAGGATTTCCGTCTGGATCAAGTTTTGCCAACCTAAACTCTATGTCACCAACACCGATGATATTGGTGAATGCGCTCACAAGTCCTTCAAGCTCTTCGTTTGCGGCGCTGTAATCTTCATTCAGTATGCGCATGGCGTCATGAATTTGAGCATCTGGAATATTTTCAGGTCCATTATTATGAATAATATGGAACACTGTGGGAATCACATAAACTTCAGCTCGAGCACCTGATGGAATTTGATTAGCAAAAACATCTTGTTTGAAAGCTTGAAAAGCTTCTTCAAGCTTAGGATTTGAGCTCCTCAATTTCTGCTCTATTGTATGCTGAGCGCATGGATGTTGACCGTAGGATGTAAAAGCAAAAAGCGATATAATGATCGCAAAGGATAAGGACTTCATAAGCACGCTATCTTCGTTAGGTCTAACGAAAATAACGTTTACAATGCGGAATTTTCTAGCAATCAGTCGAGTAGCCAGTTGAGCTATACCAACTATTCGTTAATGTCGGTAAAGCGCTGAATATCTTTAACCTGACCAAAAATCATGAGGGTGTCGTTTTCTGTCAGCATCGTTTTAGAGCTAGGCACACCTAGAACATGCTGTTCGGTGACTGTTTCCCCGTTTTTAATTTCTTGAAACTCTCTCTTAATGGTGATCACAGTAAGCTTGTATTTGTCTCTTAAACCAACGTCTTCAAGCGACCGATTGATAATCCTTTTTGGGGACCTGATCTCAACAATTTCAAAATCATCCGGTAATTCCAGAAAACTCAGAATACTCGGATTTAAAAGTCGCTCAGCTACAATTTTACTTACCTCATCTTCTGGCGTAAGTATTTCACTCACACCCAATCGCTCTAATATCATTCGCTGGTGTTTGCCATGAGATCTGGCAATTATTCTAGTTGATTCGAGCTCCAGTAAATGGGCGGCACATAACAACTGTGCTTCAAAATCTTTTCCAATCGCTAAAACTACAGCGTCTGCCTCGTGTATACCATGAGCAATAAGTGCTTTGCGATCAGTAGCGTCCATACAAATGGCCATTGCTACATCATCTTTAATAGACTCAATGTGAGCTGGGCTATTGTCTATAGCAATAACTTCTGCTCCTTTAGCCGATAAGACCGATGCTATAGCTCGCCCAAACTGTCCTAGTCCAATTACCGCGTATCTTCGAGACATGGTTTGTAATTTTGAACAAACCTAATGCTTTTGCCAATCGATGAGAATGATTTAGTCTGCTAGATAAATTATTTCCATTGGCTTGTAACTTATTGAATTCGCTGCCGTCTCATGGCAGTAACTAGAACAAATAAATGGACGTTAGGTCTTCTAATAAAATCGTGGATCAACAGGCTTATAGATTGTTTCGCTTTGCCTATTCTCTGTGCAAGGATCGAGATGATGCACAAGATGTTGTTCAGGAGTCCTTTTCGAAACTTTGGGAGAAAAAAGACCAAGTAGATCCGGCCAAAGTGAAGTCTTACCTATTTACAATAGCACATCACAAAGTGATTGATATGTTTAGAAAGAGCAAGAGATTTCAAAAAATGGAGGAAACGCCAACATATTTGACTACCCATCAACAGAATCACGATCTTAAATCCATTTTAGATCAGGCCCTCAATACTTTGAGTGACATTCAAAAGTCTGTCATTTTGTTGCGTGATTATGAAGGATATAACTATAAAGAGATTGCAGAAGTCACGGGGCTTAATCTAAGCCAAGTCAAGGTTTACATTTTTCGTGGACGTCAAAAACTGAAGAATTATATCGGTAAAATGGATGTGGTTATATGAGTTTGGGCATTGACATATCGAATTACGAATTATACGTGATGGATTACATCGAAGGTGAGCTGAGTCAAGAGGATAAAGCACATTTCGAAGCTTTTTTTGATGAAGCATTCAGATGTGGCCATGGAAGTAGAAGAGTTAATGGATTCCGATTTTAGTTTGAAGCCAATTGAAGATTTTCAGGATAAAAAGAGCTTGAAGATTGAGGTAGTAGCAATCGCTGGAATTAATGAATCAAATTATGAAGAAGCAATGGCTGCTTCGGTTGATGCTGATATAAATTTAGGTCTTGTTAGTGATTTGGATGATTTCGTTGAAGCTAATCCGATGCTCAAGAGAGATTTGGAATTGTACCGAGCCACTAAGCTAGCGCCATCTAATGAATTGGCATTTGCTGGAAAATCCAACTTGAAAAAGCCTATTCCATTATTTGCTACCTCAGCTGGTATTTATCGCATCGCAGCTGCCGTACTTGTTTTGTTTGGAATTATTGGATTGCTCAACACCATGCAAAATGAAGTCCATATACCTCGTGGTATTGCGGCAGATTACATATCACTTTCAGTTGGGGCTCCAATGGCGATTGTGCCTGAAGCAACAACAAAAAACAACCATACTACAGAGGATAACTCTGCTGTTAAGAGTTTAGCAAACCGAACATATGTGCCGACAATGAAAAGGCTTACGGTATCGAAAAAGTGGGCACCACAAACTTTGACCCTCAGAGAATCGCCAAGTCTTGCCTTGGCTGTGGCAACCGAAATACCAGAGGCTCTAGTTGCACAAAACGAGAGATCCCCTGAGTTAAATATTACTCAGTTTGTAGGTAATGAATTGTTGGGCCTTGCACCGAAAAAACCCAAACCACTAGGTCTTTGTTAAAGGAGGGTGCTATAAAGGTCATCGATCAAAGCGAGCAATTCGCATTGAATACAACCAGCGATGACAAGAATAAAAAGACATTCAGCCTGTTAGCCGGAGCTGTTGAGTTCAAAAGAGTTAGATACAACTAGATTTTTCCTCTTTTTTTGACTCTGCTGTAACTACTTCCAAACATTCCCGCCACACTAACATAATCGGCCAACGAGGTCGAAATGATATTAAATCAGAAGACATGAAACGAACAATGCTTATTCTATCCAGCCTAATATTTGCAGCACAAATTGGACTAGCACAAGATGAAAAAGTAGTTACTGATTCAGTCGGGACGTCCGCCACGGAAGCGGAGAGTGACTCAGTGGAAGTGGTTATTACTCCAAAAAGAGGTCAGGACTCAACAATAGTTAAAGTGGCAGGTATGAAAATCATCGTTGTAAATGATGATAAGAATGAGCCTGAAAAAATCATTGTTGACGCTGAGGTTGGCGGCAAAGACACTACCTACCATAAAGACAAACATGTTGACAACGTAAGCCATTGGGCAGGAGTTAGAGTAGGAGTAAATGGCTACATGACCGACAAGGGACTGCCAATTCCAACATCACATGAATTTTTAGAATTGGATTATGGTAGGAGCGTGAGTGTAGATGTCAACTTGCTCGAAAAAGACTTTCGTTTGTATAAGCAACACATAGAGTTAGTCACGGGCCTAGGAATGCACTTTGCCAATTACACCTTTGAAAGTAAGTATACAACCTTGGTTAACTCAGATCCATTGGGAGCTACCACAGATTCTACGATTTTGTTGGATAAGAATAAACTCAGAGCCACATACATTACTGCTCCACTGCTTTTGGGATTTAGTACTCATAAGGACGAAAACAAAGCCTTTCGATTAGCTTTTGGAGGTCAAGTGTCTTGGAAGATTGCCTCTCGTTTGAAGCAACAGTACAATAAGGGTGGACAAACCTTTAAGCCAAGAATAAAGTCCGATTATGACCTTACCCCATTTCTATTTCATGCGGTGGCATCGGCAGGCTATGGTCCGGTAAATATTTATGCCAACTATGGTTTGAACAATTTATTTAAAAGTAACAAGACACTTGCACTTACTCCTTTTGATATCGGGGTGCAGCTTATGTTCTAAAAATGCTGTTTAGTTAGGTTGCTGAAAATCCTGTTCGTATAAGCCGAACGGGATTTTCTTTTTTGTCACGTTTGGGCGAATAACTTTGCGCGCCAACTCAATTGGGCATAAAAAGCGAATAGAGCATGCAAGATAAACTAGATCTACTTCAAAAAAAGATAGAAGAAGCCAAGCTTGGCGGAGGTGAAAAAAGAATTGAAGCGCAGCATAAAAAAGGTAAGCTAACCGCGCGTGAGCGGTTGGAGCTACTTTTTGACAAAGGTTCATTTCAAGAAATGGGAATGTTGGTTCAGCATAGGTCGACCAATTTCGGATTAGACAAACAAAAGTTTTTGGGTGACGGTGTGGTTACTGGATTTGGTAAGGTAGAAGGCCGACTGGTCTATGCATTTTCTCAAGACTTTACAGTGTTGGGTGGCTCATTGGCAGAGGCTCATGCGGAGAAAATTTGCAAGATTATGGACCTAGCCATGAAAAATGGAGCACCTGTAATTGGACTGAATGATTCGGGCGGGGCGCGAATTCAAGAAGGTGTTGTCTCTCTGGGTGGATATGCTGACATTTTTTATAGAAATACACTAGCGAGTGGAGTTATTCCACAATTAAGCGCGATCATGGGGCCTTGTGCCGGAGGAGCAGTTTACTCACCGGCTCTTACCGATTTTATATTGATGGTAGAAAATACGAGCTACATGTTTGTTACTGGACCAAATGTGGTTAAGACTGTAACTAATGAAGATGTGACTGCTGAAGAATTGGGAGGTGCTGATACGCATGCGGCAAAATCTGGAGTAACACATTTCGCGTGTGAAAATGAAGTTGATGCCATCAACCACTTGAAGCAACTGATTACTTATGTTCCTTCAAATTGCGAAGAAGAAGCACCGAGATTGCCATTTACAGCGGGTAATGAGTCAAGAGAAAAATTGAATCGAATTATTCCTGCCAACCCGAATCGACCTTATGACATTAGAGAAGTTATTGCGGAAACTACCGATTCAGATACCTTTCTTGAAGTACATAAAGATTACGCAGAAAACATAGTTGTTGGGTTTGCGAGATTGGCTGGTCGAAGCATAGGAGTAGTAGCCAATCAGCCAGCAGTTCTGGCTGGAGTGTTAGATGTGAATTCATCTAAAAAAGGTGCACGTTTTGTTCGCTTTTGTGACGCTTTTAATATCCCATTATTGGTGTTTGAGGATGTGCCTGGATTCTTGCCTGGAACAGATCAGGAGTGGAACGCGATCATTACCAATGGAGCCAAATTGCTTTACGCCTTTAGCGAAGCAACGGTACCACGTGTAACAGTCATCACAAGAAAAGCTTACGGTGGAGCATATGATGTAATGAACTCAAAGCACATCGGTGCCGACATGAATTTTGCCTGGCCAACAGCAGAGATTGCAGTGATGGGAGCCAAAGGAGCAGCCGAAATTATCTTCAGAAAGGAAATTTCTGAAGCTTCTGATTCTGAAGCAAAATTGAAAGAGAAAGAAGCGGAATATGCTGAGCTTTTTGCTAACCCATACAACGCGGCAGCCCGGGGTTATGTGGATGAGGTCATAAAGCCGGATCAAACGAGAGAGCGGCTTATTCGAGCATTCGAAATGCTGGAAAATAAGGTGGATAACCTTCCTAAAAAGAAGCACGGAAACATTCCACTTTAAGCTCCTCATATCTTATTGAAGAGTATTTAGTTGCGGATGTTAATTAAATATCCGTTGATTACCGTATTTCTCAGAGATCGACTCTGAGATACATTTGACTCAAGCGAAATCAAATCACTTTTCTAGTACTAACTACATGCACCCTTTTGTTCTGTGGTTTTTCCGTTAAAGGTCAATCCAAGATAGATAGTCTGCGAGCTGCGTATGAAACAACCGCTGATCCGGCTGAGAAGGTTGTTGTTCTTAATAAGCTTGCTTGGTCGATTAGACGAGAGGATTTGATTGGTTCAGATTCATTGGCCAAGCTGGCACTGTCGAAGGCAGAGGAGCTTAAAATTCAAAATGAAATTTCTGAACTAAGCGCAAAACAAGCTCAAGATGCACTAGAGCTATCACAGCAGCGAAACTGGATCATTGGATTAACGTCAGGTGTGCTGCTAATTCTAATAGCAGGTGGCTTTCTTGTTTATCGAAGAAAAAAGCGGGTCGAATCAATTCTTACAGCGGAGCGTTTGACCTTTCAAAAGCGGCTCATTGACTCAACGGTAGAGGCGGAAGAAAAGGAACGTCAACGAATTGCAAAAGACCTGCACAATGGACTCGTTCAGTGATTGGCGGCACTAAAACTTGGGGTGCAAAACGCTATGAATACGGTTGGTTTAAATGATGGCCAGAAAGAAAGCTTTCAAGATCACATCCAGAACATTGATACCGCAGCAGAAGAGGCCCGCAGTATCAGCCATCAAATGATGCCAAGACATTAACAGAAACAGGTTTAGTGACAGCCATGGAGGACATGCTTTTCAAAACATTGAGGCATATTGAGATAGAATACAACTTAGAAACGTTTGGAATCAATGGCGAGCGCTTTAAACCATCCATTGAAATTGGATTGTATCGGATTTGCCAAGAATTGGTCAATAACATATTGAAGCACAGCCAAGCAAAACATGTATAAATACAATTGTTAAAGATAAAAACGCACTTAGTTCTGCATGTGGAAGATGATGGCAAGGGCTTCGAATTCAACCCAGAAAAGGCCAGTGAAGGAATTGGCCTCAATAATATCTTTAGCCGTGCCAGTTATGTTAATGGAGAGGTGAACTACGAAAAAGGCAAGCCAGGTACGATCGCGAATATTCGAGTTCCAATTGCCTAAAGGAAGATCACTTTTATAAAGTTGATTAGCTCTGGAATGAGCACACCTATTCCCATTTTACTGAATTCCACATTCGGCCTAAGCTGAACTACTACTGGACTGATGTTCACCTTTTGCTTCACGGCTAATTTTATGAATTCCATGTCTACCAAAAAGCGATTGATATTGGTTTGCATAAAGACAGCCTTGCCCGTTTTGTTCATTCCTTTCAATCCACATTGGGTGTCTGTAATCGGGAATTTTAAGATGGATTTT